>Ga0055584_100005461_pt1 | contig 12460 bp, 9 predicted proteins | sample OSDHelmetaG_FD_58716 | JGI IMG/M metagenome (GOLD analysis project Ga0055584, IMG submission 58716) | Pelagic marine sediment microbial communities from the LTER site Helgoland, North Sea, for post-phytoplankton bloom and carbon turnover... | ecosystem: Environmental > Aquatic > Marine >... | reverse complement strand
CATTTGAGACTCGGACATTTGCCGTAATCTTGTATTTAAAACGATTCGCCTCCTATTTTACACGATGGACGGCTGGCGCAACGTTTCATTTACTTTAATCTAAAATGCCTAAAAGAGAGACCATCGCATTCTATTGTCTGACCTGCGTCGCGAGGCCTTACCATTTCGCAAATGATCCTAACGCTGGATTTTTTTGCGGTCTAACTCATCACGAAGTTGTGCAGCCAATTCATACTGTTCTTTTTCAACCGCATCCGCAAGCTTTTCGTTTAGCGTCTGACCAACCTGATACTTTTTGCGGAACTCTTCACGAAGTTCTGACAAACGTTGCACCAATTCTTCGTCTTCAAATTGCTCTTCCGCACCGAACTCTTCGAAAATCACACGCAATTTTTCCAGCCCGATATTGATTTCTTCAATCGCTGACTCCGCACCATTCTCCTCTTCGATTACAGAAAAAGCCGACGCTTGAATCCGGTGGAACATCACAAACGGGCGATACTGCTCATGTGACAACGTCCAATTTTCATCCGGAGAATGCGTACGGCAGAAGTCCATCAACTTGAGAGTGTGATCCGCATCACGAACAGCGTTCCCATATTCTTTTAGCTGCAACCAACAAATTCTGCGATGGTAAAATTGAACGAACTCACGATCGACCTCGAAACACCGCTGGTCGTCCATCTCGAATTCTTCGCCACGCTCGATCGTTTCGTGGAAGAGTTTATCATAGACCGTGTCGAAACCACCTGGCTTTGAACCATCTGGACGACCGTCAGTTTCCAACTGCATGACGCCTAGATCGATTCGCATTTGAAGCACGCCGCGACCATCGTCACCATACGCTTTACGAACCATTAAGGCGGTTGGATCAAATTTCCAATTCTCAAATATGTTGTCGATATTATCGTGGTCAGACATTCAGGCAGAAAAAGACGAAATCAAGTAGAGGCGGTAGTCAATTGCAGTGTGCGCTCCAGTATAACGCACTGATTCCAATTTCGACTACCACAAGCCTGAGATGCATTGGCGATGAAATGCATTGGTGCTGGGATGCATTGGCCGGGGTTTTAAAACGCAAAGAGAGCAAAATCGTTGAATCAGAAACGCGGCATTCCTCAAAAGCTGACTTCTTTTCAGCACTCGAATCGACCGCAACATTTATTCACGCGAGGAACTGCGCAAATTGAGGTCGTAATTTTTGGTCGACACGTGCGAATCGTCATCGCCAATAAAAAACAACGAATCAAATTCAGACCTCTTCTTAATTTCCCTCACCACCGAATACGTGTCGTAACTGAATGCAGAACTGGACAAAAGCAGCCAGGTCAAACCTTCCCAGATCTGAGCTTGCTCGCCGAAAAAGAACATAACCGCCGATGGCAACAAAATCGCTGCAATCCATATGACATAAAACAACCAGCCTGAAAAACGGGTCGGGATCGGCAACTTTGAAGAAGTCGTTCTAAACCAAGCAACATTTCCGAACATGGCTTTCTTTCTTCATGCGATTTAAATTTCCAACCAAATCACGCACCCATCGGCGAAATGAAATGGATACGGAATCATTGGCGAACATATCTTAAATCATTCGCCCCCAGCAACTGGATCTTTTCAGTTAATTCCCAATTTGCAAAAAATATTCGAAGAATTTCGTTCAATGCATCATTCGTCACCACGAAGTGGCCTACGACGTGATTTTCGTTCGGACGTTGCCTTTTTATCATTGATTCTCCGTTGAATAGCCCCTTTTGACGGTTTGGTCTTTCTACGTTTGACAGGTGCTGCAACCACACTTCTCACCAGTTCCTGAAGTTTCGTGATGCAATCGGCAACATTTCGACCTTGATCGCGAAATCGCTGGCTTACCACGATAATTTTCCCTTCTTTGGAAATCCTTCGCGAGAATTTCTTCACGAATCGATCCTTTACCGCCCAGGGTAAACTCTCAGTCTGTTCAACGTGCCAAGTCAAAAACGCTTTCGTGTTAACCTTATTTACGTTCTGTCCTCCCGGTCCGGAACTACGGGCAAACGTAAAATCAAATTCTCGTAGTGGAATTTGAATTTTGTCAGTAATCTTTAACATTGCATGCTCAGCGTCGCAAAAAGAATAATAGGGGAGGCAGTTTTAGGATAAAACGAAAGCAACTAAAATGCCGTTACCTTCTTAATGAATTTTGGAATTATAAATGATTCGATCTGGTCAATCTTGGTTCGCGTTTACCTTTATTTTTCTGCTCGGAATTCTCATTTTTGAATTCGTGCTTGGAAATTCAGTCGCTGATGCGCAAACCCAAGCAGTAAAAACAGATTCACTCTGGACACGAAAAACCGGTGACGACTGGCCTGAGTTTCTGGGAAAAGACCGCGATGGAAAGTCAAATGAAAAAGGCATCTTAACAGACTGGGACGGCGGCAATCTCAAGATCAAATGGACCCGTCCTTTGAAGGAGAGCTACGGTATTGGTTCGGTCGCCGATGGACGCTACTTTCAGTTCGACCGTGTAGATGACGACGAAGTTCTGACTTGCTTGAACGCCGAAACTGGAGCGGAACTGTGGAGCAAATCATATCCGACCTCCTATAAAGACCTCTACGGTTACAATGGTGGCCCCCGCACCTCACCCGTCATTGATAACGAGCGAGTGTACACTTACGGAGTGGCCGGGGAACTGCGCTGCCATGCGATCGCCGATGGCCAATTAATTTGGAAGCGAAACACATCAAAGGATTTTGGCGTCATTCAAAACTTTTTTGGAATCGGAAGCACACCGATTATTTTTGATGACCTCGTTATCGCAATGGTTGGCGGCAGCCCCGAAGTATCAAAATCGGTTCCAACAGGTGCATTGGATCAAGTCGTCGGAAATGGATCAGCGATCGTTGCGTTCGACAAATCAACCGGAAAAACTCGCTACCAGTTTTCAGATGATTTGGCGTCGTACTCCTCACCTGTTATCGCAGAAATCAACGGCGAAAAATTATGTTTTGCGTTTTGTCGGGCAGGCCTGATTTGCTTCAATCCATCCAACGGTAAACAAAAGTTCGATTATCCTTGGCGTGATTCGAAACTGGAAAGCGTCAACGCATCGAATCCAGTAATCGTCGACGATCAAGTTTTCATTTCAGAAACCTATGGGCCGGGCAGCAGCTTGCTGAAGGTTACCAAAGAAAATTATGAGATCGTTTGGAAAGACGAAAAACGGAGCCGGGTCCGAGCCATGCAAACGCACTGGAACACTGCGATTCACCACAAGGGTTTCCTTTACGGATCAAGCGGACGGCACACCAACAACGCCGTCCTAAAATGCATCGACGCGAAGACTGGTAATGAGAAATGGTCGTTGCCAAGATTGACAAGGAGCTCACTGCTGTACATCGACGGGCACTTTATCTGCCTAACGGAGGTCGGCCGACTGTTCTTATTTAAGGCTTCGCCTGAAAAATTTGAGGTCGTTACCGAAATACGCCTGGACTTGATATCGCCCAAGGGCTCTGATCCGTCCGACAAACTTCTTTCCTATCCCTGCTGGGCAGCACCGATCGTGTCGCACGGCCTGCTTTATGTCCGCGGCGATCGGCACTTAATTTGCCTCGACTTGATTCCCGAGGAAAAGAAGTAGACGTTAAATCGTTAAAACGACCGTCCTCCCACCTGATGATTTATCGGATACTTTTTTCAGGCAGTTTTTGCTGAACGCCTTCATCAAGTGGCATTGAGTCTCGCTCCAGCCCCACGCGTTTCAATTCGGTTTTCAAATCGGTCTTTAACTTCGCAATCAGCGAACTCTTACTGGGGTCTTTAATCAAGTTGTTCCTTTCACCAAGATCGTTTTCCATGTCGTACAATTCCGCCATGTGCCGATCAGGGGAACCGTCGCCATGCGGATAATGAATGTACTTCCACTTGTTGGTCCTTATACCGCGAACGTTTGGCGTGTAGGGAAATTGTTTTTCATAGTTATAGTGATAGACCCAACCGTCGCGCCATGAATCATCGCCGTCGGTGATCAACGTCTTGAATGAAGAACCGTGAATTTTCTTAAGTGGCTCCGCACCGCACATTTCCAGAATCGACGGAGCAATATCAACGGTCAAAACCTGTTCTTTGACGCGTTTGCCTTTTTCCGGTGCGACCAACTTCGGATAGCGCACGATGATTGGGATGCGAATGCTGGCTTCGTGCATGGTTCGTTTATCAACCATTCCATGCTCTCCTTCCAACAAACCGTTGTCACCCATAAAGATAAAGACGGTATTGTCGAGCATTTTTTTCTCAGCGAGATAGGCTTTCAGTTTTCCAACCGAATCGTCAATCGACAGAATCGTGCCCCAATACGCACGTACCATTTTTTCAAAATCCTTTACCGCTGCCGCACTGGTGTCGGGAAATTCTTTTCGCCAATCAAATAACGGGCCGTAGATGCCGTGCCATGTGCTCAGTCGCTGCTTGATCCATTCAGGTTTACCGTCAAGATTGAATGCCGTGTGTGGGTAATTGACTTCAACATCGTCGAATGCATTGGCATATTTTTCTTCCGGGAAATAAAAGCTATGCGGCGCTTTCTGACCAATCATCAACATAAACGGCTTGTCGCGATCTTGGTTCATCCAATCAATCGCCATGTCCGTCACGGTGTGAGTGTAATACCCTTTGATCGTTTTACGTTCTTTGCCATTGAAATTGAATTCGTTGTCAAAATACTTGCCCTGTCCTTTGTGCGTAACAAAGTAATCGAATCCAGGCCGTGGTGAATCGCTCTCTTGCCCCATATGGTACTTGCCAACATACGCCGTCTCATAACCCGCTTTTTGCAACTGAAGGGGAAAACTATTCAGCTGCTCCGGGTACTCCGTAAAGTTATTGGTCACACCATGCGAATGAGCATACAGTCCGCTCAAAATCGAGGCGCGGCTAGGAGAGCACAAACTGGTCGTGCAAAACGCGTTTTCAAAAAAGACTCCCTCCTTTGCGATACTGTCGATGTGAGGAGTCTTCAAATGAGGATGCCCTGCACAACTCATCGCATCCCAACGAATGTCATCGCAAAGGATCAATACCACGTTGGGCTTGTCAGCGGCATTTGCCGACGCAAGCGAAAGTAAACAAAAAGTTGCGTATGCAAACGCTATCTTAAAATTGGATTGGATCGTTAATCGATTCATTTAATCACCGTGGAGCGAATTCGAGCAGTCGAAGATGTCTCTAAATATGATCGAAACTATCAAAAAATTCCAGTTACCCGTTCGCAAAGACTTGAACTCACGACACTTTCCAAGGTTCATCTTGATGATGTACATTCACGAAAGCGAAAATCCTTGGGAGTCACTCCAACCGTCCTTTTAAATGCGACAGATAAATACTCTGCGTGTTCAAATCCGGTTTTCCACGCGATCTCTCGTATCGATTGATCCGTTTCAATCAACAATCGTTTGACCTGGGCAATTTTGATTCGACAGATTTCCTGATGAGGCGACCTACCTACGATTTTTTTAAATCGGCTTTCGAGCATTCTACGAGAAATCGGAATTCGCTTTAAAATCTCCGTTACCGTGATGCCCGCACAAGCATTCTCTCGTATGAGGCGGACTGCCGCCGCAATGTCATGGTCTTTGATCGCCAGGATATCGGTCGACTGCCTTGCTTCGACACCAAGCGGCTTGATCAGATGCGCGACTGGTGCAATTCGTTGCCCCAGCATAATCTGATCGAGTAACTGCGCTGCGACGTATCCCGTTTGGTGAGTGTCCGGAATAACGCTGGTCAAGGAGGGTGTGGAAAGATCACACAGCAATCGATCGTTATCAACGCCAATGACCGCAACTTCCTCCGGAACAGCGATTGATTGTTCACGGCAAATATCGAGTAATTGCTGCGCCTTAATGTCGAAGCAGCACATGATACCGATTGGCTTCGGCAAGTCCTGCACCCATTTTGCCAATGCAATTCGCTCGTCCATCCAAGATTGTTCCGGATTACTCCTGGCTTGGCGAAAGACGTTGCATTTAAAATTGCTTGCATCCATTCGTTGGGAAAAGTGCTCGCTTCGCCATGTCGACCAATTAAAAGCCTCGTCACCGCAAAATGCAAAATGGCGAAATCCCTTTTCGATCAAATGCTCGGCGGCAAGATTTGCGATTTCCTGATCGTTGGTCTCAACCCAAGGAATCTCCTCGACTAAGCGAGCAGCACTGACATCGATCACCGGGCTTTGCTTTCTGCGGATCGCGTCAGCCATTGCCACCGATTCGATTCTGGCAATAATTCCATCCCCCTTCCAGTTTTCCAGCCAACTTGGTGGCGAAGCGCCTCGGACTTGTTCCGGTAAACAAATCGACCAATTCTCATGTTGCTGGGCGTAGGCGTTAATGCCCTCCAGCAATCCGCGTGCGTAGGCGTTCGATTGCTCAATCAATAATGCAACAAGTTTTCTTCGCATGAAGCCAGACGCAAAAAGACAAAATACTCAATTAACACCAACACGGAATGAGCAATGCCCTCCATTTTAACCTGCACAGAGTAAAAAAACACAATTCTTTTGCGCAGCATCTCATGTACGTTTGAGTTTAGACGTGCGAGAATTACCACGATTGAAAATAGTTGACAGCACGTCCGGAGTTTGGCTGCGACAGCCCCGCTCTAGCCGGCACCAAATTTTGCTTGCATTTGAAAAAGAAAGATTGGCGATGACGAAGAACGTAAATGTGGCCATGGTTGGACTTGGATTCGGTGCCGAGTTTATCCCGATTTACCAGAGCCATCCGAACACAACTGTTTCAGCAATTTGTCGTCGCGATGAAAAAGCAGTGAACGAATGCGGCGATCAATTTGGAATCGCAAATCGTTACACAGAATTCGACCAGGTTCTTGCCGATCCGGAAGTCGACTTTGTTCACATCAACAGTCCCATTAACGATCATGCCTGGATGTCGCTAAAGGCGCTTGATGCCGGCAAGCATGTTATGTGTACCGTCCCAATGGCGACGACGATTGACGAGTGTCGGCAGATCGTTGAAAAAGTCAAAGAGACGGGGCTGAAATACATGATGGCTGAAACCGTCGTTTACAGCCGTGAGTACCTTTTCATCAAACAAATGTATGACACCGGTGAGCTCGGCGACATTCAACATCTTGCTGCTTCCCATCCGCAGGACATGGACGGCTGGCCGGAATACTGGGAAAAGATGATCCCGATGCACTATGCAACTCATGTGGTGAGCCCATGCCTCGGCTTGGTCAACGGGCTGGCGGAATACGTCAGTTGTTTTGGATCCGGAAGAGTTCGCGATGACATCGCGTCAAAATCGGGAAACAAGTTTGCTGTTGAAACCTGTCATATCAAAGTCAAAGACTCAGACTTGGTCGCGCACATTTGGCGATTTCTCTATGATGTTGCCCGTCAATATCGCGAGAGTTTTGACGTTTACGGAACGAAAAAAAGTTTCGAATGGACGTTGGTCGAAAACGAACCTCATGTGATCCACACGGCAAAAAAACCGGAGCATGAAATTCCAGAAAAGGTCGAAGTACCCGATTTTGCCAATTTGCTTCCGCCAGAAATCCAGAAGTTCACTTTGCCACAGGAAATCCATGACGCCGATCACCTAAGTTTCATTCAAGGTGGTGGACATGGTGGCTCTCACCCACATCTAGTTAACGAGTTTGTAAATTCGCTGCTAGAAAACCGTGATCCGTTTCCAAACGCCGTAACCAGTGCCAACTGGACGTGCGTTGGAATTTGCGCTCACGAATCCGCGGAAAAGGGTGGCGAGATCGTCCGCTTGCCTGACTTTACATTGGGCTAATTCTCATCCCCAGCACTTTTCCGATCCAGACATTCGGCATCACGAAATCCAACACGCCCCATTCTCACTACATCAATCTAAATATGAAACGTCTAATTATCTCAACCCTTTTTGCTGGACTGATTTTCAGTAATTTGAGTTCGACTATCGCCGACGAATTAAACGTATTGTTTATGGGCGATCGAGCCGGACATCAACCACGAACCCGCTTCTTAATTGCGGAACAAGCGCTCGCAAAACGTGGCGTAAAGATGACCTACACCGAAGACGTCACCGAAATCAATCTGAACAACTTGCGAAAGTACGATGCGTTTCTACTTTACGCCAACATAGATCGAATTGAACCGGATCAGGAAAAAGCACTTCTTGAGTATGTAAATTCGGGCGGGGCGTTTGTTCCAATCCATTGCGCCACTTACTGCTTCCGAAATTCCCCCAAAGTGGTTGCGTTAATGGGAGCTCAGTTTCAGAGGCACGGCACTGGCGTCTTTCGTACCAAGTTAAACAAGGCTGATCATCCGATCATGAAGGGATTCGGTGGCTTCGAAAGTTGGGACGAAACCTACGTGCATCATTTGCACAATGAGAACAATCGAACGGTTTTGGAGTTGCGGGCTGAGGGAAAAGAAATGGAACCTTGGACCTGGGTTAGAACCCAAGGGAAAGGGCGTGTTTTCTATACAGCCTGGGGACATGACAACCGAACGTGGGGAAATCCTGGATTCCAGAACTTATTGGAACGCGGTATTCGATGGGCCGCAAAAGACGACACATCGACGGTGCCAGCTTACCTTGCGGACTTACCTTTTCCGATTCCGGAAATGACTCCGATTGCAAAGAATCTTAAGCCCTTCGAGTTTATCGATGCCGGTGGAAAAATCCCCAATTACACTCCCGGTGAAAAATGGGGGGTTCAAGGCGAAGCTTTTACAAAAATGCAAAAGCCGCTGGAACCAGACGAAGCATTAAAGCACGTTTCTGTTCCAAAAGATTTTGAGGTGAAGCTGTTTGCTGCCGAGCCAGATATTGGTGGCAAACCAATCGCCATGACTTGGGACGAGCGAGGAAGGCTTTGGATCGCGGAGACCTATGATTATCCGAATGAGCTACAACCCGTCGGCGCTGGGCGAGATCGAATCCGCATTTTGGAAGATACAGATGGGGACTGGAAAGCCGACAAATCTACCGTCTTTGCCGAAAAACTCAGCATTCCATCAACGATGACGTTCCACAAAGGAGGCGTCATCGTTCAAAACGGAACGCAAACCTTGTATTTGAAAGATACCGACGGCGATGATGTTGCCGACGAGAAGAAAGTGATTTTCGACGGTTGGGTGCTTGGTGACACTCACGGTGGAGTCAGCAACTTTCAGTATGGCCATGATAACTGGATTTGGGCGATGCAGGGCTATAACAACTCGTCGCCAACCATTAACGGAAAACGAACGCAGTCGTTTGCCAATGGTTTCTTTCGTTTCAAGCCTGATGGATCTGAGATTGAATTCATTCGCTCGACCAACAATAACACGTGGGGCATTGGACTTTCAGAGGAAGGAATAGTGTTCGGCTCGACCGCCAACCGAAACCCAAGCGTTTACATGCCGATCCCCAACCGATATTACGAACGTGTCAACGGTTGGAAAACGAACCTGCGACTTGGATCGATTGCTGACACGCATTTGTTTGATCCCGTGACCAAAAACATCCGTCAAATGGATCATCATGGTGGCTACACCGCTGCTGCCGGCCACGCACTTTATACAGCTCGTCAATACCCAAAGGAGTATTGGAATCGCACGGCATTTGTGAACGGTCCGACAGGACACTTGGTCGGAGCATTTGTCTTAAAACCCAATTCAAGTGACTTCTCATCGACCAGCCCGTTCAACCTGTTCGCAAGTGATGATGAATGGTCGGCTCCGATCATGACCGAAATTGGTCCTGACGGAAACGCTTGGGTGATCGATTGGTACAACTACATCGTTCAACACAACCCAACGCCTGCCGGTTTTAAAACGGGTAAGGGCAACGCGTATGAAACACCGGTTCGCGATAAAAAACGAGGACGAATTTATCGTGTCGTCTACAAAAACAAATCAGGAAAGCCATTTAGTCTGGAGAACGCTTCACCAGAACTGTTGGTTTCGACTTTGGCGAACCCGACAATGCTGTGGAGAAAGCAAGCCCAACGTTTACTCGTTGAACGAGGCAAACCAGATGTTGAAAGAGGTCTTATCGCATTGGTCAATGACCATTCGGTTGACGAAATCGGTTTGAGTGTTGGAGCAATTCACGCACTTTGGACATTAAAAGGTCTTGGCTTGGTACTACCGTCAAACAAGCCAGTGTTTGCTGCCGTAATAAAAGCTCTGCAGCACCCGTCGGCCGGCGTTAGAAGAAACGCAATTCAAGTCCTGCCAAATGCTGATGAAGCGACGTCCGCCCTGTTGGTGTCCAAGATTTTATTCGACGACCATCCTCAAGTTCGTTTGGCAGCATTACTTGCGTTGTCAGACTTACCGGCATCCAAAGACGCAGCAGCGACGCTTTTGGGCGTTATGAATGCTGGCTTTGGGTCAGATCGCTGGTTGAATGACGCGTCCATTTCTGCCGCTGCAAATCAAGGCCGTTACTTGATCTCGGTTGCGGCGGGACTTTCGAAAGAGCTTGACGAAACAAGCTTGACGACGTTGCAGATCGTGGCAGAGCATTTTGCAAGGTCGGATTCACGTGATTCCATTGGGTCGTTGCTTTCCTCAATCAAAAGCGCAAGACCAAAACCACTCCGCGCGATCTTGACCGGGCTGTCGAACGGCTGGCCGAAAGACGGAAAGATCAAAATGACAAAATCCATCGAAAACGACTTGGCATCAATTGCCGATTCACTTGAGATTGGAGATCGATCAGCAGCCTTGCAATTTGGCCGGAGTCTGGGCAGCAAGGAGTTAGAAACCTACGCGATTGAACTGCAAGGATTTTTGTTTGAAAAACTCGATAATGAAAACGTTTCCATTCCTGATCGATTTGCCGCTGCCAAACAAGCCATCGAACTGCTACCGGAGTCACGCGATCCTGTCAAAGAGATCCTCGATCGTCTTGGACCGCAAACCGATCCAGCACTTTCCGTGGGTCTAATCGAAGCATTCCGATCCAGCCGTTCGGCTGAGCTCGGAAAGCTCCTCGTTGGCTCCATGGACCGTTTTACGCCAAAACTTCGTGAGACTTCGATCAAGGTCTTGCTGGCGCGTGTTGAGTCGACAAAGGCACTTTTGGATGGTATCAAAACCGGAAAAGTGTTGCCGTCTGAATTGGCAACCAGTCAAGTTCAAGCCCTATTCAATTATCCAGATCGTGAGATCCAGCGTCTTTCGAAGGAAATTGTAAATCAGGGTGGTGCATTACCCAATCCAGATCGACAAAAGGTCTTTGAATCGTTGCTGCCGATCACAAAGGTTTCAGGCAACGTTTCTGCCGGCAAGGCTGTTTTCAAAAAACATTGTGCAAATTGCCATATGCATTCGGGTGAAGGACAGAAAATTGGTCCTGATTTGACCGGAATGGCAGTTCATCCGAAGACCGAATTACTGACACACATCGTCGACCCGAGCCGCGATGTTGAAGGGAATTATAGAATCTACAAATTCATGACAATTGATGGATTAATGTATTCTGGATTACTCGCGTCAGAATCAAAAACAACGGTTGAGATTTACGATGCAGAGGGAAAGAAGAATGTACTGCTTCGGGAAGACGTTGAGAAAATGGTCGCCTCGAAAAAATCATTGATGCCAGAGGGATTTGAAAAACAAATCGACAAACAGCAGATGACTGACTTACTCGAGTTTCTTACCGCTCGCGGAAAGTTTCTGCCGCTCGATATCGCCAAGGCCGCTTCGTTACCAAGTGATCGAGGGATGTTTGTCAATCGTAACGCTCCGCAAGAGCGATTGATTTTCAAGAAGTGGGGTGTCAACGTTTTCAACGGCGTTCCATTCAATGCCGTCGACCCACAGGGTGGCAAGGTAAACAACGCCATTGTCCTACATGGTCCCAACAGTGAGATTTCTCGAAGTCTACCTCGACGGGTATCGATCCCGTGCAATGGCCCCGTTAAAACGATTCATATGCTGGGTGGCGTAAGCGGCTGGGGGTACCCGTTCGGTCGAAACAAATCCGTCTCCCTGATTGTCCGAATTCATTTTGCCGACGGTTCCAAAGAAGATCTAGAATTGAAGAACGGCGTTGAATTTGCAGATTACATTCGGCGAGAAGATGTGCCCGGTTCGGAGTTTGCTGACCTGCTAAAAGGTGGTCAAATCCGATATCTTTCACTAACACCTAAATCGAAGAAAAATGTTGAGAAGCTGGAATTGATTAAGGGCAATGACGCCACCACACCGGTCGTTATGGCGATGACAATTGAGGGTCCAGGCGAGTAAGTTCGTTCGGAAAATCAATTCTGCAATGATTCAGGCTTGGATTGCATGAGTGATCCAAGCATTTTTTGTCATTGGGCAGTGAACCGGGGCGTTGTCAAGCAAAGGCTCAGCAGGAATGACAGCATGCAGACCTGTCGACAGGATCGGACCGATTGCAGGCAGGCGTAAGAAACGATGGTGGCAATTTTTTTAAGTCGAATTCCTGTTTTTTTT
>Ga0055584_100005460_pt1 | contig 12461 bp, 11 predicted proteins | sample OSDHelmetaG_FD_58716 | JGI IMG/M metagenome (GOLD analysis project Ga0055584, IMG submission 58716) | Pelagic marine sediment microbial communities from the LTER site Helgoland, North Sea, for post-phytoplankton bloom and carbon turnover... | ecosystem: Environmental > Aquatic > Marine >... | reverse complement strand
CCCAACGCCCCAGGCCAGAACCCCCAGACCGCCGATCGTCGAGGTGTGCGAGTCGCCACAAATCAATGTGCTGCCGGGCAACGCAATACCTTGCTCCGGGGCAAAGACATGCACGATGCCCTGGCGATCGTCGCCGAGATCGAACAACGTGATGCCGTATTCCTGACACTTGCGTCGCAGTCCTTGGACGCCGGCTTTGCCACCCGCAATTTTGGTCTCATCGGTGCGGCCGAATTCGGTTTCGATCCCGTGGTCCATCGTCGCGAAATGCAGTTCCGGGTTCGGCATCTTCATGCCGCGCTTGTCGAGCGGTTCGAACACCAGTGACCCCAGCAGGTCGTGCATGATGTCCCGGTCGACATGCAGCAACGAATAACCGTTGCCGAAGTCACGAATCTCGTGGTCGTCCCAAATCTTTTGAAAGAGCGTGCGCGGCTGGCTCATGCGGTTTCCCATGTTTCTTGGTGGTTTGCGCCGACCGTATCACGGCGGCGCGGAATTGGTGAAGGCGGCGTTAGTACTCGCGCAACAAACGGCCGCAACCCTCGATCCGATCATCGAACCCATTCTGCCGCAGGGCGTACCACAGCAGCACGGTGTTGATATGCAAGATTGGCTTGCCGAGGTCGTGCTCCAAGACGTCGGCGAAATGCATAAGGAAGATGTTGGTGCCGGTGGCGAGGATCACCTCGGCGTCGCTGGCGCATAGCGCGACAACGCCCTCCCGCAAGCTCTCTTCAGACGTGTTCACGATGTCGAAGGCGGAAGCGCAATCCAGGCCCTTCGCGGCTGAGACGGTATAACCGCAGTCTTCCCACAAGCCGCCCGACACGATGCCGCTCGCCGGCAGGCGCGGGGTGAGGACGGCAACGCGCTGCACGTTCATCGCGTCAAGAGCGTGTTGATAGGCACGTGCTGCGGTCGCCACGCCTTTGCCGGTCTGGGCCTCGTAGTCCTTGGCCAACGCCTCATGGTCATCGCGACCGATGGTGAATCCTGCGTCCCCGACGATGTAGTAATCGGGCTCGGCAGGCATGAGGCGCGCCAGGGCGGCGGGTTCGCCGGCGCGGATGCCCTGCGCCATGTCCTTGAACGCGGCATCGTTGGCCCATGTCGCGGCTTGGTCGCGGGCAATACGGGCGGTGTTGATGGTGATGCCGCCCGGAACCGCGGCGTGCATTTCGCTCTCGCAGACCGTGTTACGCTCTGGAACGATCAATCCCCACTTCGCGCGATGGCCCATGCGGTCTGGCATAACGTCTTCCTATCCAGGTGTGCCTTTGGCGCGCTGCGCCTTTTGTGCGGCGACGTACCATTCGAATTCGTCGAGAAAACGTCCCGCCCGGCGATGCCACGCGTCGTCGGTCGGCGTGCCATCTTCCTCGAAGGCTTTGTGTACATGCGGAATGCCCATGAGTGACGAGATCGACGGCATGCCCAACTCGGCCAGTGTCATACGCAACTGCATTGCGGCGCGCACACCGCCATACGGACCCATCGAATAGGACACGATGGCGGAGGGCCGCCAGAACCATTCCTCCAGAAAATGATCCAACATGTTTTTGAGAGCCGGTGGGATGCCGTGGTTGTACTCGCCGCTAACCACGATGAATCCGTCGGACGCCTTGATGATCTTCGCCATGGCCTCAAGGTTGTCGGGCGCGGCGCCCGGCTCGTACTCCTTGTACATCCGATCCAACAGCGGCAAGTCGACCTCTTGCGCGTCGATCAACGTTGGGGTGTGGCCGCGTGCGGCAAGTTCCTGCGTCATGAATCGTGCGGCGCGAATGCCTTTGCGGTCGCGGCGGACAGATCCATAGAGCACGGTCAGGTCATAGGACATCGGCATTCCTTCAAGACTGTGTGTTAGATACTAACAGCACACATAAGTAGGGGCGGCGTGGCCGCTGTTAAGGGAGAGCTCATGGAAAAAGTAGCAGTCATCGGTGCCGGGATGGTCGGTCGTGCGTGGGCCATCGTGTTTGCCCGTGCCGGTCGCGCGGTCTCTCTTTACGACACCGACGCTGGCGCGCTCGAAAACGCGCTGGTCCTCATCGCCGGCGCCGCGAACGATCTCCACCGCGAAGGACTCGTTGACGAGGACGCTCAAGCCATCGTCAGCCGGATCACGGCGACCACCGATCTGGCCGCCGCCCTCCAAGATGCCGTTTATGCCCAGGAAAACGCCCCTGAGAACCTCGACCTCAAGCGCGATCTTTACGCTCAGATGGATGCCGTGGCCCCAGCCGAGACCATTATGGGCAGTTCGACCTCCGGCATTCGCGCCTCCGAGTTCAGCGAGCACCTCAAGGGCCGCCACCGCGTCCTCGTGGCTCACCCGGTCAATCCGCCCAGCGTCGTCCCGCTCGTCGAACTGGCGCCGGCACCGTGGACCGATCAGGCCTGCGTCGACAAGGTGCATGCGCTGATGGAAGCGGTCGGTCAGCAGCCGATCACCGTTTTGAAAGAGATCGACGGCTTCATCCTCAACCGACTGCAGGGTGCGTTGCTGAATGAAGCCCTGAGCCTTGTCGCTGACGGTTTCGTCTCGACCGAAGACCTCGACAAGACCGTCAAGCATGGTCTTGGTCTCCGCTGGTCGTTCATGGGGCCAATGGAAACGATCGATCTCAATGCACCAGGCGGGGTGCCCGACTATTGCGGTCGATATGGGCCGATCTATCACCAGGTCGCCCAAGAAAACGATGCCCGTCCGTGGGACGAAAAGCTGTTCGGCCAAGCGACAAAGGATCGCCGCGCGACGCTCTCGTTGGACCAACACGTCGACCGTCAGCAATGGCGCGACCGGCGCTTGATGGCCTTGGCGCGGCACAAGAAAGAAGCGGCCGAGCGTCTCGGCGACTAGGTCCCGAGCGGGCGTCCTCCGTCGATCGGGAATACCGCGCCGGTGGTGTGCGGAAAGTGGACCACCGCCGCCAAAATCGCTTCGCCGACTTCCTCCGGCGTTGCAAACCGACCCAGCGGCGTCGCTGCCGTCTGTGCGTCGCGCACGGCAGGATCCCACGCGCGGGTGAAGTCCGTATCGACCACCCCTGGCGCTACGGCGACGACGCGGACCTTCGGGGCCAACGCACGGGCCAGCGTCATCGTCATCGATTCGATAGCCGCTTTCGAAGCGCAATAGGCGATGTTCGACCCGAAGTGAATTTGTGATGCGACCGACGAGAGATTGACCACAACCCCACCGTCACCTGCTTGCAATAACGTCCCGAACGCGCGCACGCAGGCGAAGGCCCCGCGCACGTTCGTTTTCATGATGTGATCAAACGTGTCGTCGTCGAGGGCATCGAGATCGGTATGCGCAATCACCCGACTCCATCCCGCATTGTTGACCAGCACGTCGAGGCGTCCTTCAGCCGCAGCAACGTCTGCGGCCAGGGCAGTCAAAGATGCCGTATCCGTCACCGAAGCTTGCACCGCACGGTGACCGTCGCCGGAGAGGGAAGCGGCCACGTCATCGGCGGCCGTCGCGCTATCGCGATGGGTTAGCACGACCGTTGCGCCGGCTTGGGCGAGGGCATGCGCGGTCGCCGCACCAATGCCGCGACTCCCACCGGTTACCACCGCAACTTTTCCAGTCAGTGGCGCGTTCATTGGCCGTACCGGTAGACGACCAACGTGTCGGTGCCGGATTCAGGCGCCCACACCTCACCGTCACGACCAAGTAGCTGTCGGACCCGCGCCCCGTTGCGTGGACTCACGAAGCTCTCAAAGCGTTCGGTTTTCGGATCAAACCGCATCACGGCGTTGGCACCGAAGTCGCTCAGCCAGATCACGTCAGTCTCATCCACGTAAACCGCATAGGTCTTGGGCCGATCGCCGGGCAGTTTCCATGTTTGCCAAGCGCCGGTGTCCGGGGTGTAGGCGCTCAGTTGGCCACTGTTCCACTCGCTCACCCACACGCGGCCTGTCGAATCCGGCCACACGCGGCGCGCGCCTTGGCTCGGCGTTGGCGGTTCAATCACGGTGGCCTCGCCGCTCACGGTGTTGATCTCGGCAATGTGGCTGCCGGCCAGCGAGGCATAGAAGATGCGGCCGTCCCGTGTGGCGGAAATCCCATAGGGCCCACGTCCTTGCGCCGCGCGAAAGACCGTGACCTCGCCGGAGGCGGGATCGACCCGTCCATAGATGCCCGGTTGACCGGTGAACCAGACGATCCCGTTGTTGTCGAACGCCGCGGTATTGAGGTTGGCGTAGCCGGTGTCAGCTGGCAGACGGAACACATCGACACGTTCTGTTCTGGCGTCGACCCGTACCATCGCATTGAGGCCGCCGTCCGTGATCCAGGCGTGCCCCTCGGGGCCGACGATGACCCCGTGCGGTCGCCAGCCATCACCCAAAAAGATGTGTCTCGTCTCACCCGTCGCTGGGTCGAGTCGGCCAAGCGCTTCTTGGTGTTGCGCCGTGTACCAGACCGATCCGTCTGGCGCCGGCGCAACATCATGGGGATGTGCGCCGGCGGGTACCTTGTAGCTCTGGATCTTGACCGGTGACGCGGCCATGGCCGCCAGCGGCACCATTGCCGCGACCGCCGCCGCAGCAACAAGGCGCGAAAGGTGAGGCATTATTCCGCAGCCTGCTTCCCGTAGCGCGTGACCCGCAAATCGGCTTGCGCTTTGTGGCCGGCGAAGTTTTCGATCGCACAAAGGCGCGAACAGTACTCGCCGATCATGGCACTGGCCTCTTCGGTGCAGCGTTGATACGTCACCGTCTTGATGAACTTGCCGACCCATAGGCCACCGGTGTAGCGCGCCGCACCCCGTGTCGGCAGGGTGTGGTTGGTGCCGATCACCTTGTCGCCGTAGGCCACGTTGGTTTCTTTGCCAAGGAACAGCGCGCCGTAGTTCTTCATATTGTCGAGGAAGTATTGCGGGTCCGCTGTCAGCACCTGAACGTGTTCCGACGCGAGTTCGTCGGCTTTGCTCACCATCTCGTCGACCGTGTCGCACAGAATGATCCGGCCATATTCCGCCCACGCAACACTCGCGACGTCGGCGGTTTCCAGCGTCTTGAGCTGGCGTTCAATCTCGCCCGGCACCGCTTCGGCCAGGTCGCGCGATGTGGTCAACAAAATAGCCGGAGAGTTCGGGCCATGCTCCGCTTGGCCCAGCAAATCGGTTGCACACATTTCCGCATCCGACGTTTCGTCGGCAATGATCAAGGTTTCGGTCGGGCCGGCGAGAAGGTCGATTCCAATCCGGCCAAAAAGCTGTCGCTTCGCTTCGGCGACGAACGCATTGCCTGGTCCGACAATCATGTCGACCGGCGCTATCGACTCGGTGCCGATCGCCATCGCCGCCACCGCTTGAACGCCGCCCAAGATGTGAATTTCGTCCGCGCCCGCGAGATGCATGGCGGTGATGGTCTCGGCCGGCAGTTTGCCGTTGATCGGCGGTGTGCATGCAACGACCCGACGCACACCGGCGACCTTCGCGGTCAACACGCTCATGTGCGCCGAGGCCACCATCGGATAGCGCCCACCGGGGACGTAACAGCCCACCGAATCGACGGGCAAATTCTTGTGACCCAAAATCACGCCGGGCAGCGTCTCAACCTCAACGTCGCTCAGTGATTGGAGCTGTTTCTGCGCAAAATGGGCGATCTGGGTTTGCGCGAACTTAATGTCTTCGACGGTCTGCGGTGCAACCGACGCGACAACCTCGTCGATCTGCGCGCTACTCAGGCGATAGGACTCCGGCCCCCATTTGTCGAATTTCTCAGACAGTTCTCGGACCGCGGCGTCACCGCGCGCTTTGACGTCGGAAATGATCTGTTCGACGGTTTGCCGCACTTTGTGGTCGGCTTCTTCGCGTTCTTCCTCAGTTTTTCCGGTCTTGAGTTCTTGAATCATGGGGGCTCCGTCGGGGGTTGGCCGTCTTTGGCGATGGCGCGAACTGTCTTCGTGCAACACGGGCTTGTCAAACGCTGACAGGCAATTTCGCAGAGCCGCGATTTGCGCCAAAATGCCCGGAATTGAGGGCTCTATGGACCGCGAGGCGGGTTGACTTGAAATGGACCCCAACCTAGTTTTCGCGCTCGCTGGTCCTAGCCGGACGTAAGGGGCTTGGGCCAGAACGAATTGCAACAATTTGCCGCCGGTCGCAGAACGTCCGGGGTGTGCAGAGAGGGCGCGTCGATGAGCAGCCAGGGTCGTGGTGAAGTACAGCTGGTGAATCTCACCAAACATTTTGGGGAGACCAAAGCGGTCACCGATATCAATCTGACAATTCCCGATGGCGCCTATTGCTGCATGATCGGTCCGTCCGGTTGCGGCAAGACCACGATCCTCCGCATGATCGCGGGTCACGAAGATCCGACCAGCGGCCACGTCATGATCGGCGGGCAAGCGGTCGAGGGTATGACGCCGGTCCAGCGCGGCACGTCGATGATGTTCCAAAGCTACGCGCTCTTCCCGCATCTTTCGGTGGCCGACAACGTCTCCTTCAGCCTCAAGGTCAAAGGGGAAGCCAAAGAACAGCGCCGCAAGAAAGCGATGGAGGTTCTTGAAACCGTCCAGATGACGCATCTTGCAGATCGTGTGCCGGCACAGCTCTCCGGTGGGCAGCAGCAGCGCGTTGCGCTGGCGCGCTCACTCATTACCAATCCAAAGGTTCTTCTGCTCGATGAACCGCTTTCCGCGCTCGACGAATTTCTCCGGCTGCAAATGCGTGAAGAACTGCGTCGTCTGCAAAAAGAAATCGGCATCACCTTCATTCACGTTACCCACACCCAGCCCGAGGCCTTGGCGCTTGCCGACGTCATCGTGGTGATGGACGAAGGCCGCATCGACCAGGCAGGTACCGCCCGCGAGATTTTCAACCAACCGGTCTCCGGTTACGTCGCGGAATTCATGGGCGGCTGGAATGTCTTTAACGGCAAGGTCGACGGCACCGACGGCGAGAACGCCGTACTGAAAGAAGAAAGCGGTGAAAAGTTCGCGGTGCCCAAGGGTGATCTTGCGAGCGGCGCCAAAGTCGGCTTCTCGATCCGGCGTGATCAGATCCATATGACACGTGGTCACGAAGGTGCCGAGAAGACCAACGCGCTTGCCGGTACGGTTCATGGCATTGAGTACCAGGGCACCTGGGTAAAAGTGACCATGGTGCGCAAAGATAACGGCGACCATGTCGTCGCGAACGAATCGGAAGACGAATTTTTCGGCAACCCGGTCGACTTTGGTGATCCCGTCACGGCGTATTGGAAAGCCGAAGACACGCACCTGCTGTCGCACTAAACGCGGTCGAGCGATCAGTGTAGGCTACGCCTGTGGCACTGCACGACCTCACTCTTGTCGATGTTCTGGACGGCCTAACCAAACGGACGTTTAGCGCCGAGGAATTGGCGCGTGCGTTGATCGCCCGGGCGCGCCACTACGCCGACCTCAACGCTTTTATTGCCTTCGACGAAGAGCAAATTCTTAAGGATGCGCGGCACGCCGACGAACGTAGAGCGGCTGGTGATGCGACGCCTTTGTTGGGCGCACCCATCGTTCTCAAAGACAATATTGATGTTGCCGGCATCGTCACGACCGGGGGCACCAATGCCCTGCGACACAATGTGCCAAAACGCTCGGCCCCGGTGGCCCAACGTCTGCTTGACGCCGGCGCCCTGGTCTTCGGTAAGGCCAACCTGCACGAACTCGCTTTCGGCTGCACTTCGAACAACGCCAGCTTCGGCGCGGCGCGAAATCCTTACGACCCTGATCGTATCGCTGGCGGGAGCAGTGGTGGGACGGCCGCCGCCGTTGGCGCCCGTCTCGCACCGGCAGGAATAGGCAGCGACACCGGGGGGTCGGTGCGTATTCCGGCAGGGTTCTGTGGCAATGCTGGGCTGCGGCCAACCACCGATCGCTATCCAGCCGGCGGCGTCGTGCCGATCTCGCATACGCGCGATACCGCGGGGCCGATGGCGCGCTCTGTCGCCGATGTGCGGTTGTTGGACGGCATTCTTGCCGGTCGCGAAGGTCCGCTGCCGGCACTACCCAACCTTGCCGACGTGCGCATTGGCGTGCCCCGCACGCTCTTCTTTGAGACGCTCGACCCGACAATCGCCACCGGTGCGGCGGCGATCCTGGAGCGCTTCAAATCCTACGGCGTGACACTCGTCGAGGCCGACATTCCCGACGTCGAGGCGGTTCACAAAGCGGGGAACTTCCCGGTCTTGCTGTACGAAGCAATCGTTGACCTCAATGCCTATCTCGCCGCCAACGAAACCGGGCTCGATTTTGCGGCCGTCGTCGGCGAGGTTGGCAGTCCCGACGTCCAACAGATCTTGGAACCATTGCTCGCTGGCGGCGCTATCGATGAATCGGCCTACCGTGAAGCCCTAACGGTCCATCGTCCGCGGCTTCAAGACATCTACGCAACCTACTTCAGGGACCATCAGCTCGACGCTGTGGTGTATCCCACCGTTCCGGTCCTCCCGATGCTCATCGACCAGCCGCAATCCGGCGCGATGGAAGATGGCGACACTGTGCCGGCGATCAACCTATTCGATCGCAATACCGGGCCTGCCAGTAACGCCGGCATCCCCAGCCTGACCATCCCGGCGGGCGTTGATGAGAACGGCCTACCGCTGAGCTTCACCATAGACGCGCCTGTCGGTGCCGACGATGCGCTGTTAGGACTCGGCGTCGCGCTCGACGCGGTCGAGCCCGAAACCCCGGCGCCTCAACTCGCCTGGTAGCTATCCAGCCGCCGGATGGTGCGCCATCCAGTGACGCGCAATTTCGATCCGGCGGGCCACCCACACGTCGTTGTGTTCCAGGACATAATCCATGAACTTTGCCAACGCCTCGGCGCGCCCGGGCCGACCGCTCAATCGGCAATGCAAGCCGATCGACATCATCTTCGGGCTGTCGGCGCCTTCGCGGTACAAGTGATCGAAAGCCGCTTTGAGGTAGTGGGTGAAGTCGTCGCCCGACATCCAGCCCGGTGCCAGCGCAAATTTGAAATCGTTGGTGTCGAGCGCGTAGGGCACGATCAATAGCGGTTTGCCGTCAACATCGATCCAGTACGGCAGGTCGTCGTTGTAGAACTCCGACGCATAGACCGTGCCGCCTTCTTCCATCAAGAGCCGCAGTGTGTTGTCGCTATATCGACCCGTGTACCAGCCGAGGGGGCGTTCGCCGCAGAGCTCCTTGATGGTGTCGATCGTGAGTTGGATATGCTCGCGTTCGACGTCCTCCGGCACATCCGCATAGTCGAACCACCGCCAATGGTGGCTCGCCACCTCGTGGCCCGCTTCGATCATCGCGATGGCCGCTTCAGGGTTGCGCTTGAGGGCAATGCCGACTGCCCATGACGTGAACGGGATATTGCGTTCGGCGAATAGACGCATGATCCGCCAAAACCCAGCACGACTGCCGTACTCGAAAATGTCTTCAACGAACCGATTGCGCCGTCCCGGTAGGCCCGGCAAGCCGTTCATTTCGGCAAGATACGATTCAGATTCGGCGTCGCCATCCATGATGGTGCGCTCGCCGCCTTCCTCGTAATTCAGCACAAAGCTCACCGCGAGCCGCGCCCCATTCGGCCACGAAACTTTGGGCGGTCTCCTGCCGTAACCGACGAGGTCGCGGGGGTAGGGGTCATTCATGATCGATCTCCTGCGTGGGCGCTGGCGTTCCGGTACGGCGCATTGTTAGGCTCGCCGGTAGAAAGTTTAGCAAGGAGTACCGCCCATGACTGCCGTCGGACCGCGCCCGCCCCAAATTGAAGAAATTCTCGCGCTCGCCGATGAGTTCGGTCTTGAGATGGATGTCGACGAGGCGCTCGAATACCAAGCCGTCATGGGTGGCGCGTTTCGCACCTATCAGGCGCTCGATCGGCTCGCCGAGCCCAGGCCCGAGGTCGCTTGGCCGCGCACTCCCGGGCAGCGTCCTGACCCGGCAGATAATCCCTACAACGCCTGGTACTGGCGCACCGACATCAAAGGGCGACCGGACGGTCCACTCGCCGGCGAACGCGTGGGGATCAAAGACTCGATTGCTGTCGCCGGTGTCCCAATGGCCAACGGCTCGCGGACCCTCGATGGATTCGTGCCCGATGTCGATGCGACCGTCATCACGCGGCTGCTCGATGCCGGCGCGACGATTGCCGGCAAGACCACCGCGTCCGATCTCTGCGGTGTCGCCGGCGGCCATGACCATCCGTTCGGCACCGTGCGGAACCCGCATGACCCCACACGTTCGCCCGGCGGCTCGTCGTGCGGTTCGGGTGCAGCCATCGCGGCGGGCGATATCACGATGGCATTGGGCGGCGACCAAGGCGGGTCAATCCGCATTCCGGCAGCGTGGTGCGGTACGGTGGGTATGAAGGCGACGTTCGGCTTGGTGCCCTACACCGGCTGCATGGGGATGGAGACGTCGCTGGATCATGTCGGCCCCATGAGCGACACCGTGGCGAACTGCGCGAAACTCCTCGCCGCAATCGCCGGTCCCGACCCGCTTGATCCTCGTGCCGCAGGTGTCCCAGGCGATGCAGTGACTGATTATGTCGCCGCCGTCGACCGGGGCGTCGACGGTCTTACCATCGGCGTCTTGAAAGAAGGCTTCGGCCATACCGAATGGCCGACCCTGGGCTTCGGGGCGAGCGAACAAGTCGTCGACGATCGAGTGCGCGAAACCGTCGCCGTCCTTGAAGCGGCGGGAGCCAAGGTGGTTGAGATCTCGATCCCCGAACACATCGACACCGCGCACGTCTTGGTCGCCCTGCTTGAGGAAGGCGTGTGCGCCAATATGCTCCGCGGCAACGCGGCCGGCCACGGCTGGCAAGGCTTTTACGACACGCGATTGCTCGACACTTTTGCGCGCGGTTGGCGACAACAAGCTGCGGACTTACCGCCACCGATCAAAGCCATCTTGCTGGTGGGGGAACACATGCATCGCCGCTACCACGGCCACTACTACGCTAAGGCGCAGAACTTGCGGCCCGTGATGCGGGCGGCCTACGCCCGGGCGCTGGAGAAATGCGATGCGCTCGTGATGCCGACGCTACCGTTTCGCGCCTCGAAAATGCCCGCGCCCGATGCGCCCATCCCCGAACGCATGACCATCGCGCTGAACATGATCGGCAATGTGTGTCAGGCCAATGTCACCGGGCAGCCCGCGATTTCGGTGCCGTGCGCAATGGCGGATGGTTTGCCGATCGGGGTGCAGTTCATGGGGCGGCATTTCGAAGAGGCGACGCTGTTGCGCCTCGCCGCCGCCGTCGAGCGCGCCGGCGATTGGCGCGCTCGATAGGGTCGGGCGGTTAGTCGTCGCCTTTGTAGGCCGCGCCGCCGTCCATCATGGCGTGCGACAGGTTGTATTTGGTGACGGTCGGCCGGGGATAGGCCATCCGGCTGTGGGTCAGGTTCAGCCCCAACAGCGTTTCCGCCAGCTTGTAGGTCAGCGGGCCGGGATTGATCACCGGCACCGGTAGGTTCTCTGTCAAATACTGGTGCGACTCGTGCATCGTCGTTGAGCCGAGGCAGATCGCCTCCGCACCATCTTCATCGATCAATTGCATGCCCGCATCACGCAGCTTGGGGAAGACATCTTCCTCTTTGCCACCCAATAGGTTTTCCGGATCAGGCATGATGTTCGGCGAGCGAATACCGGCGCATAGATGGTCCAACCCATATTCACGCACGGTCTTTTTGTAGAGCGCTTTCCAAGGGTCCCATTGCGTTAGCACCCCGAAATTCGTCCCCAGCAACAGGCACATAAGATAAGACGCTTTGCCCGGTGAGATGACGGGAATATCCAATACGCTCCGCAAAGCGTTCTGCCCCGAATCGCTCATGGTGTCGATACACACCGCGTCATAGCCGTCTTCCTGGGCGGTAATACCGGCCTCAAACATCGACATGTCGGCGAGCACCGAGTCGTGATAGCTGTCGTACAGGGCAGGACCTGCTTTGACGGGGCGATAATCGAATTCGATATCGGGCCCGAGCTCGACGGAATTTTGCTGCGCGCGACGTTTTGATAATCCGTTCTCGTCAAATGCAAATGGAACGAGTACGACAACTTTCTTTTTCTTGGCCATAGGATCCTCCCTCAGAATGGGGAGAGAGTGCCCGCTCGTGCGCGCGGCGACAACCGCCGACCTAGCCGCGCAAGTCGCGCGGTTGTTTCACGCACACCCCGGGGCCGAAGTCGGGTCGCTTGTTCGGCCGTTCAAATCGCAGCGATGTCCATCGGTCGGGGACATCGCGCACCAACAAAGTCACGGTCGTCGACGGGAAGAACCATTTGTATTGCACGGTCGCGTTCCAACGCGCGTTGTGACACTGCTCCCAATAACGATGCGCCGGTCCGTATTGCTCCGTGAGTTCGGCGAGGAACGTTTTGAACAATCTGGTGCCGCGGTCGTCACCGAAGAAAACGCCGCGAAACCCTTTTTCAAGGCTGACGCCGATTACTTCCCCGGTGTCTCGATCCTCGCATAGCCATG
>Ga0055584_100005459_pt1 | contig 12461 bp, 14 predicted proteins | sample OSDHelmetaG_FD_58716 | JGI IMG/M metagenome (GOLD analysis project Ga0055584, IMG submission 58716) | Pelagic marine sediment microbial communities from the LTER site Helgoland, North Sea, for post-phytoplankton bloom and carbon turnover... | ecosystem: Environmental > Aquatic > Marine >... | reverse complement strand
GATGAAAGGACCAACTGGTATGCCGGTATTGCATTACACCATTTAAATCAACCAACAGTTTCTTTCTTAGGAAATCAAGAAACTTTAGCGGGTAGACTAACGGCACATGCTGGTGGACAATTTAAAATCAACAGTGACTTCAGCATATTGCCAAACATAGTATATATGTCACAAGGCAAGCACTCGCAAATTAACTTAGGTACATCTGCAAGATTCAATTTAGGTTCTAGATCTGATGGACAGTCTTGGCAAGTAGGTGGATGGTATAGGGTTGGAAATAAAGTTGAAGGTGGAATTCATTCAGATGCTTTCATATTATCTACAAGATTTGATTATGGAAATTATGGTATTGGGTTCAGTTACGATGTAACGGTTTCTCAATTGAGTCAGGCAGGAAGCGGAAATGGAGCTTTCGAATTTTCTCTAAATTATTTGATCTGTGGTCGAGAAAAAAGATCAGTTTATTGTCCTAGATTCTAAACTGAATATTTTATTTCAACAAATTAAATATGTTTGTTGATAAAATCCTTGTTCATTCATAATATGAACAAGGATTTTTTATACCTTAACTTTCAAATTGCAACAATCCCCTACGATTTTTTAATTTATTAATACCAAATATGTTCGGAAACACAAAAAAAACGGGCTCTGAAAATTATTCCAATTCAGGAAGCTCTTCAGCAATTAATACACTTGTTGCTGGCACTCGCATTGAAGGAAAAATTATTGCTAAAAGTGACATTCGTATTGACGGATCAGTTGAAGGAACGTTGCATTGCTCAGGCAGGTTGATTATTGGCGCAGAAGGGTCAGTTGATGGAGATTCTACCTGTCAGAATGCAGTTATTGAGGGATCGTTTAAAGGCACTCTGGTTGTGGAAGATCAATTAGATGTCCGCAACAACGCCAATGTTGTAGGAGAAATCAAAACGGGTAAATTAAATGTGGATAGTGGAGCGGTATTCAATGGCAATTGCGATATGGGGCAAAAAATTAAAAGTATTCCAAAAGAGGACAAAAAAGAAGCGACAGCTTCTTAGAAAAGTAAATTTTTGACTTTTATAAAATTTATAAAATTAATCGGAAGTGCATCTTTAGTATGCACTATACTGTTTTTTCTGTTGTCATTGGCAATAGATATTCGACAGTATTTTGATTTCCTTTTATTATCAATATTGTTTTTTATGGTTTTGTCCTTTATGACTTATTGGTTGGGACGAGTAGCCGTAAAAATTGGGAACGGCTCTGCATTTATTAAGATCGTAATTATGAATGTATTCACCAAGTTGATAGGTTCATTTCTTTTTGTAATGGTATATGTGAAATTCAAAGAACCTTCTGACCGGCTATTCTTAATACCTTTTTTAATGACGTATTTGATATTCTTAGTAACAGAAACGTACCTTCTAAACATACAAGCTAGGGAGACTAAGAAGCAATAACTCCAATGTTCAAGAATGCGACTTTTTGTATTAGTTAGATAGGGTTTTCGCTACTCTGTAGCTTATTTTTTTTATTCTAATTATGCTTCTATTAATATGTCGCCACTGTGCAGCTAAAATTATTTCAAATTAAAAAAGATTAGGTTATTGTTGGCATAGATGTTTTGAAGCATTGTTGGCATTGATTAAAGAAGTCTAAGTTTCATTTAACCTAAATCCTACACCATGTATATTCTCGATATTTATGGTAGGATCATTTTTGAGATATTTCCTTAAGCGGCTGATAAATACATCCATGCTTCTGCCCATGAAGTAATCATTCTCGCCCCAGATCCTTTCCAAGATCACACCTCTTTCAACGATTTTATTTTTATTGTCGATAAGCATTTTTAAGAGATCTGCTTCTTTTTTGGTCATTTGACTTGACTCGTCGTTAAGTTTTAAACTTAAATTATCGTACTCAAGTATATAGTTACCGGCCTTTAAAAGAGTAGCTGCGTTTTCGCCACTAACATATTTTCGTTTGAGAAATATTTTGATTTTTAGAATCAATTCTTCTATACTAAATGGCTTGGTTATATAATCATCAGCACCAATCTTAAGACCTTTAATTCTATCTTCCTTCAAGGACTTTGCAGTTAGAAATATAATAGGAATTTCAGAGTGACGACTTCTGATTTCTTCCGCAACGGTGAAACCATCTTTTAATGGTAGCATGACATCAACTAAACATAGATCATAAGTGCCACTTTTAAATAATTTGATGGCTTCATCACCATCCTTCGCGTGTGTAACTTTGAAACCATTCAACTCGAGATTGTCTTTAGTTACAAAACTTAAGACCTCATCATCTTCAACGTATAGTATATGTGCAACTTGATTCATAGTTAGTTTTTAATTGTCTCAATTTCAATTGTAAATGTTGTTCCTGATTTTATTTTTGAATGCACATCGATTTTCCAACCATGGGCATCACAAATGTTTTTTACGTAGTACAAGCCAAGCCCGAAGCCTTTGACATTATGTACATTTCCCGTGGAAACACGATAAAATTTATCAAAAAGTTTTTTGATATTTTCTTTTTCTATACCAATACCATTGTCTTTTATTTTGAGGATTGCTTTGTTGTTTCGTTTTATCAATTCAAATTGAACATCCGAGCTTTTGTCGCAATATTTTATGGCATTTTCTAATATATTGGAAAGCACATTTGTAAGGTGTAACCTATCAGCTTTGATGAAAACATTTTGTTCTTCAGTAGATAAACAGAGGAAACCATTGTTTTCATCAAACTTTAGTTTTTCAAGACGCATTAGTTTTTTAATAAAATCAACAAGTTCAATAATTTCTAGATTTAATTTAAATTGGTCTTTTTCCAGCCGGGCAATGTTAAGTACCTTTTCAACTTGATTATTAAGTCTGTTGTTTTGATCTTTTATTATAGCCGCATACTGACTGATGCGTGGAGCAGACTTGACACCTTCTGCATTTATAATGACATCAGATGCAATTTTTATGGAAGAAATTGGAGTCTTAAACTCATGCGTCATGTTATTGATAAAGTCTTTTTGAAGGTCGGTAACTTTTTGCTGTTTGAGAATAACATAAATGGCATACATAAAAATAAACACCGCAAATATTGTAATGATGCTAAACATAACGTTTGTCCGTAAATCATTGATTAAGTAGCGCGATCTTTTAGGAAAACTAATAACAAAGTAATATATCAAATCATCGAATGTTGGAAGGTTTTGTCCCTTTTCATATGTATCTTGACCAGCACTCAAATTGCAGTAATTTTCATACTCCAATTGGTTGTTAGCGCAATCATAAACAGCATAAGTAAAAGCAGTATTTAAAGAAGCTTCATCGAAGGTTCTCACCAAAAAATCTTCTAAGATATTGGCATCAATAGCACTGTTGACATTTACAGCATAACTTGCAGACCTTTTTTGAATGAGATTACTTTTGGGCAGTTCTGATTTATTGACATCTGCAATTTTGACAGCAACTTTTCTCAATGATTTGATAACAGTAGCATCAAATTCTTCATTTTTTATCGACCAAGTTTCAATCAACCAAAATGACTGGAATAAAAGCACTCCACAAACAGCAAGAGATCCTAAAATTAAAATTAATCGTAATGAATTGTTGGGCATCATTTATATATCAAATCGAATTAACTATTCGAACACATTAAATATCAAGGGAATTTGTGTGTTGTCCTAATTTTGAACTGATGATTTTATTTTGGTTAGCTATTTATTAACAATTCATTGGACTTTGATGTTCTGAATCGATCTTTTCTGGAACTGAAGAACGATTGAGCCTTTTTGAAGTTCGCAATGAGCATGACATGATATAGCTAAGGTATATACAGCTTGAGTAATTATTATGTAAAAATGTGGCTTTGTATGCGTTTTGTGCAACAGAGCCTTCTTATAAATAAATTATCAATGATCCATATGATTGAATGGAGCAAACTAGCATACTTTTTGATAAATTTGTGGTAGATGAGGAAGCATTATTTATTGGTTGTCTTTTTTATGGGCTTTATAACCCTGACTAATAGTCAAAGAACAAACCCATTTAACATATATCATGTTGAGGACTCGGTGCCCAAAGCGGTGGTAATTGAAGATGTTACAGAAGAAGTGACTTCGAATAAATTGGAAGGCGATAACCCTTTCAATATTTCTCACATACCTATACGTAAGAACCAATACAAGCAGATTGAACAATTAACCACTAGACCTGGTCAAGGAAAGGAAAATATTTCTATTACATATGGCCCATTGTGGATTTTGGCAATCTCATTGTGCTTTTTAGCATATATGTTTTTTGTTAGACGGAATCACTTGATGAGTTTATTGAGGTCCTTGTCAAATGATAATTTTTTAAAAATGATGCATTATGAGCAAAGTGGCGGTCGCTCAACGGTATATTTTTTAGGGTACAGCTTATTTTTGATCAATTTTGCTTTATTTCTTTATTTGGTTGCTCAAAATGTATTTAGTGCAGTTGTTGACAAGAGTTTAGTGTTTATTTTTATAGGTGTAACTGGGGTTTTTGTGGGCAAGCACATCGTCATAGCCCTGGTTTCATGGGTGTTTGAGTTCCAGAAAGAAGCTCAATTGTATAATTTTACCATTATTACGATAAGAAACCTATTAGCAATAATATTTTTGACAATTAATATATTGTTCGTTTTTGGGCCTACAATATGGTCTAAAGCATTAGCAATTATAGGTGCTTTTTTCTTTGTAATCTTCTTAATGTCAAGATATTATAAAGGCATTAAGATAGGGAGACGACATGTTAATAATAATGTATTTCATTTTTTTCTGTATTTTTGTGCCTTTGAATTATCACCATGGGTAATTGTATACAAATTAGCCAATGGAATTTGATCTGAAAAATAGATTTTTAGTTAGTAATTTTTGAGGCGTATATATGGCAACAGGAGCTGATTCTATGAATAATGAATCTTATAAGAGAATTGATTCAATATTAATTTCTCAACCTAAACCGGAAAGGTCACCTTACTTCGATATTGCAAGTAAATGGGACATTACCATCGATTGGAGACCTTTTATACATGTAGAAGGAGTAACGGAAAAGGAATTCAGAAAAAATCGAATTCGACCAGATGAGTTTTCTGCTATTATCTTTACAAGTAAAAACTCTATAGAACACTTTTTTAGAATGTGCGAGGAAATGCGCGTTCAAATGTCTCAACAGACTAAGTATTTTTGTATTTCTGAGGCAATCGCCAACTATCTTCAAAAGTTTATAATATACCGCAAGAGAAAAGTGTTTGTTGGCACTAGAAAAATTAAAGACCTTGAGTCTTCTTTTAACAAACATAAGGAAAAGGATAACTTTCTATTGCCATGTTCAAATCTAGGATCTTTAGATGTTGTTAAATATTTGGAAGATTCAAATATTAACTTCAAGGAGGCAATGATGTACAGAACAGTTTCTAGTGATCTTTCAGACCTAAAGAACATAACTTATGATTGTTTGGTTTTCTTTAGTCCATTAGGTATAGAGTCGTTGTATGAGAACTTTCCAAAATTCAAGCAAAACGAAACGCGATTGGCTGTATATGGAAATTCAACTACAAAAGCCGTGGAAGATAAGGGTCTAGTTGTAAATATCAAGGCACCTGCTCCAGAATCGCCATCAATGTCAATGGCATTGAATAATTACCTTAATAAAAGTAATGTAAAGTAGGTCACTCTCTGAAGCTTTTTACATCTTTTAATGATGTCCAAACCCACTCTTGGATGAATGGTTGAACATGATCAGCGGTTAGCACTCTCTAGCATAACTATTGATATAAAACACCAATGGGTCGTCACAATAAAGGGAGGTCCATTAAGTAATGCCGATCAATTCCTATCTTGACCATTTAAATCTGGATTTTACTACTTTTCATAAAATGCTTTAATCTAAAAAGTCAGGAATTTATATTTTTTGAAATTCTTAAAAAGTTGACAAATGAGCACATTGCTCAGCACATATTATTTTTGCGTATCGCAAAAAACGACCTAGAAAGCGTCAGGTCTAAGCCTTTGCAATGTTATAAGAGTATAAACCTTTAAATTTTTCTTTTAAAATTAATCCGACAGCGATGCCAAAAACAAAACCTCCAATATGTGCCCACCAAGCTACACCACCTCCTGACCCGACAACACTGAATGTTGTTATCCCGCTAAAAATTTGTTGAAGAAACCAAAATATTAAAAATAGGAAAGCTGGAATATGAAACTTTTTGAAGAAAAAGATGAAGATCATTTTAACTCTTGACTTAGGAAACATTACCATGTAAGCACCCATTACAGCTGAGATCGCTCCACTTGCTCCAATCGTAGGAATTATCGAATGAGGATCTGTTAAAATATGCGCCCCTGCAGCGAAAAAGCCACCAAATAAATAGAAAAGGAGGAACATAAAACTACCGATTATGGCTTCAATATTGTCACCAAATATCCAGAGAAATAATATGTTTCCAATGAGGTGCATAGCTCCACCATGTAAAAACATGCTAGTTATTAATGTAAATAGTCTATTGCCATGAGTGATTTCCTCTGGAATACTTGCGAACTGGAGCATCGTTTCTTCTCCTATTGAAAGCTGGACTAGAAAAATTATTACATTTATAAAGATAAGACTGTAAGATATGATTGGTTTGTGTCCCCCTTCTATATTGTCATCGCCTATTGGAAATATCAAAATCTAAAATTTCGCTCAAAATAGAAATATTTTATAAGACTGATAGTATGCTCTGAGGGTAGGGTGAGAAACTATGGACAACTCTTTTTAATTAGATTTAGAAAGGTGTATTTCAAATTCCGTAAACAGTATTATAAAATGACATCTTGGTTATATTAAACCCTGAGATTGAAACTTTCCCACCAATTCTTTACTTCCTCTTGGTTATATAGAGTAATATAAATATATATACCAATATTAATTACAAAAATGATTCAGATATAAAAGAACACTAACATATAAGTTTTTATATAATGAGAAATAACCCCAAGTTATCTTATAGAGAAATAGAAATTTTAAATCTAATTTCATTAGGTTTTTCATCTAAAGAAGTTGCGGCTAAACTATTTGTTTCTACTGAGACTATTAAAACCCATCGTTGCAACATTTTAAAAAAATGAAGGCACGGAATGTAGCACATTTAATTCGAATTGCTGCTGATGCTAATTTATTTATTGAATGTATCCCTATTACTTTAATTCCGGTAAGAACATCCTTACATTCTGTGGCTTAATTGTTTTGGTTTTTACCTCCAAAATTAATTAATGTTATACGTCTACGGGTAGGCCGAGGACCTTTCCCAAGGTTGTGAAGGAAGGGTGTGTTCCGGAGAGGTTGCAAACCTTGCCTAAGGCTTGACATCCAATTTAATTTGTATTAGTTGAGTTGAGTCTTCAAGCGCAAGGGCTTTAACCTAGCGCATACTTCTACTTCCCATCGCGAGGTATTTAACCAAACGCTTATTCCAACTTCGCTGCAAAAAGTTTTAACTAATGTACGAGGTCGCTATTTATTGCAAAATAATATTTATGATAATTATGGATCGTTTTTACAACTTTTTGCACTATTATAGTAGAACCATTTTGTTAACCTTAATTCATACGTTCTCTATTTCATATGGTTAAGAACAGGCTTTATTTAAATCTAAAACGAGTATTATGACTAAAATATGGTTTTGGCAATCATTTAGAAATAACCCAACAGCTGTACTGTTTGTAAATGATACACGTAAGAAATTTGTAGTTGTTGTTATCATGTTTTTGATGGCTATACAACTTTCTCGTGCTCAGAAATTATTGCATACTTTCCAGTTTAACGGAGGACTTATTTCTAGCGAAACGGCAGACATTTATGTTGGAAAAATTGATTATTTGCCTCAATTAAAATGGGATAATAATGTTTTCAGAGTTGGATTGGGGGTGTCGTCATTTTATACCAGAAAGGAATTAGAAGCGACAGGAGGTATTAATTTTTCATGGAGGGTGTTAAATTTTTCAGTATTAAATGGCAATCTTCCTCTAGGTGGCCTTTACCTAAGACCCGCCTTTGAGCTTGCAACTTCTTCTGAAAAAATTCTATCAGGAACAGTTTCTTTAGAGTTTACTCAATTGTCGATTAATTTTTCATACGGAAGAGATCTAGAATTTAAAGATAATTGGTTTTCAACTGGATTTGCTTTTTATTTTTCGAAGGCAGAAATGGATGATGATGAATAATTAAATTAACCTTGAAAATAATTTAAAATGAAACGCGCAATTGTAATAAGCGGTGGAGGCTCAAAGGGAGCTTATGCAGCAGGTGTCTTAGACAAATTTAGAGAGAGTGAAAGTCAATTAAAATTCGATGTTTTTGTAGGGACAAGTACTGGAGCATTGATGGCACCTTTTTTAGCATTAAATAAATTAGACACTCTCGTTAATATTTATCAAAATACAAAAACCCATCAAGTTATTAAGCCAAAAGATAGAACGGCATTTTTAAAAAACTCTAGCTTATATAGCACGGCACCTTTAAAAGCATTGATTAACAAACACCTTAGTGATGCTGAATGTAATTCTTTAATTTCAAGTACCAGGAAGAGTATTTATATTCTGACGGTTTGTTTACAGACGAAGAAACTAACAATTTTTACCAACAGAAATATGCCAAAATCAAAATCTGAAATTTATGATTTTGTTAGACTTGTTGATGCGGCACATTTGAAAAAAGCGATGCTTGCGTCTGCAAACCAACCTGTATTCATGCCACCGGTAAAGGTCAACAAAGGTGTTTTGCAAGGCATCGAAGCTCAAAGGCAGTATGTCGATGGAGGGTTGTTGGAATATGCTGGAATAGAAGCTGCGATAGATTCAAAGGCTAAGGAAATTTTTACAATATTCCTTTCGTCTGAAATACAGAAGACCAGTACGAATACATATAACAAAACACTTCAAATGTTGGGACCTACTATTGCTATCTTAACAGGTAATGTTGGATTTCATGATTTGCGTATACCGAACTTGCACAATGCTTACTTAAAGTATATAGACCAAGTAAAAAATAATTTAAAAGGTCAGGGGATGACGCAATCCAGTTTAGATCAGGCTTTTGATGTTAAAGTTAAAGAGCTTGAGTTTAAGATAACGGCTCCCCATACTATTTACATAATAAAGCCGTCTGAAGTTTTAAAAGCTGGTACAAATGGATTAGAGTTTGAACCTGCTGAAATGATGAATATGTATAATGTTGGTAAGTCAGATGCTTTGACTTTTTTAAATAATTTGACATCACTACAGAAAACCTGGAAAGGAAGGGCTTAAGTGGCTATATAATTGGGGTGTTATCTATTGTTAGAAAGAGACCTTAGTTTAAGATTGTTGCATTTAATTTACTCTTTTTAAAAACAACATCACTTTAACACTTGAATAGTTGTTAAATTGTTATATATTTGTGTTATGAATAAAGAGACAAAGTTATTTTCTCAAGAAAAATTAAAGGCTGCGGCACGAGTTTTGAAAGTGGTTGCCCATCCAGTTAAGCTTGAAATCTTACAACTTTTAAGTTTACAAGAGAAAATGGATGTTTCCAGTTTGTGTGATCATATTGGTGCAGGTTGTGAAATTAGTATGATGTCTCATCACTTGGCAAAAATGAGAGATAATGGAATTTTAAATTCAGAGAAAAAAGGGAAACAGGTATTTTATTCTATTGCTGACAAGTCACTATTAAAGTTATTGGATTGCTTGGGGCAGTGTGAATTGATATAGGTTTTTTATTGATAAACTATTTGAATATTTTAACAAGTGTATAAGCACAGAGTATGGAAATTGTGGGTTATTTTTTAGCATTGGTTGTAGGTCTTTCATTGGGATTAATTGGAGGTGGAGGTTCTATTTTGGCTGTTCCTATTTTAGCTTATTTATTTTCTTTTGATGAAAAAGTCGCAACGGCTTATTCTTTGTTTGTGGTTGGATCAGCCGCCCTAGTTGGAGGTTTACGGCAAAGTAAAAATGATAATGTAGATTGGAAAACTGCAATCGTTTTTGGTATTCCGGCAATTATTGGAGTTTGGATAATAAGGCATTTTGTCGTTCCAGAATTGCCAGGTATTTTGTTTTCATTCGGTGATTTTGACTTTACCCGTAGGATGGGAATGTTTGGGCTTTTCTCAATACTAATGTTTTGGGCTGCATATACTATGCTGTCAAACAAAGAACGTAAAGGTGGAACAGGAGAGATAAAATATAATTACCCACTAATAATAGTAGAAGGTTTGATTGTTGGAGGAGTTACAGGATTTGTAGGTGCTGGTGGTGGTTTTCTTATTATTCCAGCATTAGTAGTTCTAGCAAATTTAGAAATAAAGAAGGCCATTGGTACTTCATTAATCATTATTGCACTTAAGTCGTTAATGGGGTTTTTCCTAGGCGATGCGCTTACGATGAATATAGATTGGAATTTTTTATTTCTATTTACTTCGTTGACAATTGTTGGGATATTTTTAGGTGTTCATTTGGGTAAGTATATAGATGGTAAAAGATTGAAAAAGGGTTTTGGATATTTTATAATTGTTATGGCCATTTTTATATTCGCCATGGAATTTATTGTTAAAGCTAATTAAAAATTTAAAGGAAATTAAAATGATAATAGAACAAATTTATACGGGGTGTTTGGCACAGGGAGCATACTACATTCAAAGCAACGGCGAAGCGGCCATCATCGATCCGTTACGTGAGGTTAATCCATATATAGAAAGGGCAGAAAGGGATGGAGTCAAAATTAAGTATGTTTTTGAAACACACTTTCATGCAGATTTCGTAAGTGGACACGTTACATTGTCGAATTTGACAGGAGCACCAATCGTTTATGGCCCAAACGCAGATCCAAGTTTTGAGGCACACATAGCTAAAGATGGAGAATTTTTTCAAGTGGGAGATATTCAAATAAAAGCACTTCATACACCTGGGCATACAATGGAAAGCACAACATATCTTGTTATTGATGAATCAGGAAATGAACATGCTATCTTTTCTGGTGACACATTATTTCTTGGAGATGTAGGCCGTCCCGATTTGGCACAAAAGGTTGGAAGTTTAACTGTTGAAGATTTGGCTGGATTTTCTTTTGATAGTTTACGCAATAAGATAATGACACTTCCTGATGATGTAATTGTGTATCCTGCGCATGGAGCAGGATCAGCGTGTGGAAAAAACATGATGAAGGAAACTGTTGATACCTTAGGGAATCAGAAGAAAATGAATTATGCCCTACGTGCTGATATGACAAAGCAAGAATTTATAAAAGAATTAACAGATGGACTCTTGCCTCCTCCATCATATTTTCCATTAAATGTACAAATGAATAAGGAGGGTTACGCAAGTATTGATGAGGTATTGTCGACAGGACTAAAAGCTCTATCTCCTAAAGAATTTGAAAGTATTGCAAATGAAACAGAGGCAATCATGCTTGATGTAAGACATGAGGCTGACTTCGCTACTAGCCACGTCCCTAATAGTATCTTTATCGGCTTGAATGGAACATTTGCACCATGGGTAGGCGAGTTAATAATTGATGTTAAACAACCTATAATTCTTATAACACCAGAAGGAAAAGAAGAGGAGGCAATAATACGCTTATCAAGAGTGGGTTTTGACCGGACAATTGGCTATTTGAAAGGTGGGATAGCAGCATGGAAAGAGGCAGGAATGGAAGTAGATTCTGTAAATTCAGTTCCTGCTTCAGAGTTGGACCAGAACTATAAAGAATCTGAGACTCAAGTTTTTGATGTCCGAAAAGAATCAGAATATGCGTCTGAACATATTGTAAATGCAAAAAACACACCATTGGGTAAAATTAATAATTACCTAAGTCAATTTCCAAAAGATGAAAACTTTTATCTGCATTGTGCTGGAGGATATAGATCGATGATAGCAACTTCAATACTAAAGTCTCGAGGCATTCACAATATAATTGACGTGCAAGGTGGTTTTGGTGCAATAAAAGAAACAAACATTCCAAGGACAGAATTTGTATGCCCAACTACTTTATAGAACCAAATAATATAATTTAAGTTATGAATTTTATTGAATATATATCACAAGCTTGGCATTGGAGTGTTTCTGGTGCAGGTATTGTTTTTGTTATGTTTTTACTTCTTTGGTTCGGCGGAAACTTCGGAGCATCTTCAAACCTTAGAATACTTTGTGCAATTGGAGGAGCAGGTAAAAGGCACAGCTTTTTTGATTTTGATTGGAAAGGTCAAGTTTGGAATCTCGTCTTTATTTTTAGTGCTATAATTGGTGGCTACCTAGCAACTAAATTTTTGGCAAGTCCAGAACCGGTACAAATTTCTGAAGCGACTCAAACATACTTGAGTTCAGTCGGAATATCAACACCACAAACTATTGAGGAGGGTTTTGGGTTTGTACCAACGGAAATTTTTGCATTGGAAAAAATCTCCTCACCTAGAAATTTATTTATGTT
>Ga0055584_100005458_pt1 | contig 12462 bp, 11 predicted proteins | sample OSDHelmetaG_FD_58716 | JGI IMG/M metagenome (GOLD analysis project Ga0055584, IMG submission 58716) | Pelagic marine sediment microbial communities from the LTER site Helgoland, North Sea, for post-phytoplankton bloom and carbon turnover... | ecosystem: Environmental > Aquatic > Marine >... | reverse complement strand
ATTTTTATATAAAGCTACACTTAAAATATAAATAACTAATAATTTAATAAGTATTAATAGTGGTTTATAAATATTGATTGGTATTATAATAGAGAATAATATAAGTAATAGTGAAATTGTAATAGTAACACAAATAAATTTTGTATTATCAAAATAATTTTTTAAATAGTTATTCATTATAATAATATTTGATATTATATTTTACCATAGTTTTTTCTATATATATTATAGTATGGGTAAATCAAAAAAGACAAATAAGACAAAAAAGATAAATAAAAGTAAAAAGATTTTTTCTAAAAAACATTTCATAAGTGGGGATGGAATGTTAACTGCAGTATGGGGGCCAAGTATGTGGCACTATTTACATATTATGAGTTTTAATTATCCAGTCAAACCAAGCCAACAAGAAAAAAAAAATTATATGGAATTTATCTTAAGTTTACAAAATACATTACCATGTAAGTATTGTCGTACTAATTTAACGAATAACTTACAAAATTGTCCATTAAAGATGTCAGATATGAAGAATCGTGATAGTTATTCACGATATATATATAAACTACATGAAACGGTAAATCGGATGTTAAACAAAAAGTCGGGCCTTTCATATTGTGATATAAGGGAACGATATGAACATTTTAGGGCGCGTTGTACAACCTTAAAACCAAAATTATTTGATTTTACTAAAACTCGAAAAAAGGAAAAGGGGTGTACCGAACCACTATATGGTAAAAAAGCAAAATGTGTAATAAAAATTGTACCACAAGAAGAAAAATGCAAAACACTGCAAATTGATAATAAGTGTTTAAAGAAAAGATTATAGAAAATATAGCAAATATAGCATATATAGAAAATATAGAAAATATAGAAAATATAGAAAATATAGAAAATAATATAGTAAAAAATTATTATATTATTTATGTACCGAATGTACTAAAATCATTTAATACTGGTCTTGGTAAATATGAAGAACCTTGTCCTAAAGAATAATTTGGTACTTTTTGACAGTCAAATGTGGGTTCAGGACAACGAGCACAAGGTGGGCATGGTGCACATTCTTTATTAAGTAAAGCCTTGTCTACTATAACATTTGGACAAGCAGGACAAACAGGTGGAACAATTTCAGATTTTAGAATATATAAATCTTCTTGTCCAGCAGTAATTTGTGCAGCAGATATAGCCGAATAGTCCGGTTGATAGTTTTTACGATGGTCTTTATGTGGCCATTTTTTATGGTTATCTTTATGATGTTTTTTGTGGTGTTTTTTATGATGATCACCAGAGTGGGCTTCGCCCATACCCATCCCCCAGTAATCGTCCCAACTGCCATCATCTTTATGGTGTTTTTTATCTTTATGATCCTTGCTAGAAGGATCAAGCCCTAAAATATTTGAATACATATTAAGATCATCTGAAATTCCCTTTTCTGTTTGTTGCATATTATCAGTTAGTTTTTCATCTTTCTTTAATTCATCTTGATTAGTTAGTCCTTCTACTATATTTCCTACACAAGATGATAAAGTAATAACTAGTAATAAAATTATAAATAAATTTATCATATTTAAGTTAATATTAATGTATTTCAAAAATTTCATTATATAAAATATACATGGAAAAAAGTTTGAAATAAAAATAAATTTAAAAATAAATTTAAAATTAAATATGAAAATCTATTTAAAATTGGATACTAATACTAATAAACTTTAACTTATAGACCAAATGTACTAAAATTATTTAAAACTGGTCTAGGTAAATATAAATTAGCTTGTCCTAAAGCATAATTTGGAACTTTTTTACATTCAAATGCTGGGTCAGGACAACGAGCACAGGGCGGACAGTCTGGGCATTCTTTGGTAAGTAAGGCCTTATCTATTATAACGTTTGGGCAAGTAGGGCATATTGGTGCAGCAACATTTGCTTTTCGAATATATAAATTCTCTTGCCCTGCAGGAATTTGTGATGCTGGAATACCTTCTATTGTATTTTGTGGCGTAGCTAATATCTGTTGACCACTATGCGTTATAGAAATACTAGTTGGATCATCTTTTGTTTTATTATAATTATTATATGAACGAGTATCATCATTCCAAGTCCTGTGACCCTTATCATGATTTTTTTCATTCTTTTCTCTAGTTTTTTCTTTATCTTCTCTCCTTCTTTCTTTCTCTTCTCTTCTTCTTTCTTTATCTTCTCTCCTTCTTTCTTTCTCTTCTCTAGTTTCTTCTTTATTTTGCGATGCATCTCGTTGATTTGCTTTACGATTATATTCATTATTAGCTCTGCGTTCATAAAAATTATTAGAATTACTTAGACTTGCTTTATCAGTATCTACTTGGCCTAAAGAATCTGAATGTATCTTAAGATTATCAGATATACCACGTTGATCGGTTTTTCCTGCAAAATTTAATATATTATTTATTAGATTATCTGGCTTTTTATTATCAGGTTGGTTATTACTTTGATCTATTCTACAAGTAGAATCATTCGGATAATTTTTACACCAATCATCATTTAATTTTTTGACGTCTTCATCTGATTCTCCACCAGAACCAGATTTATGTTTTTCCTCTCCTTTTTTATTGTCTAACCCTTCTATAGTATTACTATTAATCATATAATTATACATGATTGCTAGAATAATAAGTACTAATAGAATTATTAATAAACTAGTCATATTTAATTTAATATTCATGTATTTCATAGATTTCATTATATAAAATATATACGGAAAAAAGTTTAAAATTGAATTAAAATCTATTAAAAATACAATTAAAAATACAATTAAAAATATAAAATAATGACTGATAATAAAAAAGCTAAAAGAGTAACAAAAAAACACGAATGTCTTAAAAAAACATATAATGATATGACCATGACAATTAATAATAATTTATATGAAATTGGTATAGATGAGGTAGGACGTGGACCACTGTTTGGCAGAGTATATTGTGCTGCAGTCATTTTACCTAAAGATGGAAATTTTAATTATGAATTAATGAAAGATAGTAAAAAATTCCATTCTAAAAAGAAAATTCAAGAAGTAGCCCAATATATAAAAGAAAATAGTATTGCTTGGACTGTGCAATATCTCGATGAAAAATCAATCGATAATATTAATATTCTACAGGCCACATATCAGTCAATGCATAATGCAATCAATAATATATTAAAACAAGAAATGTCCGGGTCAACAAATAATAAATTCTATTTACTAATAGATGGTAATAATTTTAAACCATTTATGTATATAAATAAAAATACAGATATGATTGAACAAGTTCCACATATAAATATAGAAGGTGGTGATAATAAATATTGTGCTATTGCTGCAGCATCAATTTTAGCTAAGGTTGAACGCGATGCATATATTACACAATTATGTGAGGAGTATCCTAAATTATCAAGATGCTATGCATTAGAAAAAAATATGGGTTATGGAACAAGGGCACATATAGAAGGAATTAAAGAACATGGTATATCCCCATGGCATCGTAAAACATATGGATTATGTAGAGACGCAAAGATAAACCCTAGGGATTTTTATAAATCTAGCATCTCCTTGAACGAAGGCGCTTAGACCATTCGTTCTTATATGTCTTACGCTTTTTGGGTGGAAGTGTTTCTTGCCTAAGAATAGCTTTACTAGATGCCTTTTCCTTTCTAGCGTGTTTAGATCCGCCAGTGCTACACTCTTTATTGAACTTATTTTTTCTATTTTGACGAGTATCATATGATTTATTAAACTTCTTAATTCCAACGTGGCGATATTCATATTCTTTATCTGCTTCATCATCTGTCTCTTCATATTCATAATCTACGTCATTTTCATTATCCATCTGACCACCAATATAATCAGGGCCTTCATCATAATATTTCAAATGCCTTAGGTCACGTTCAAATACTTCCGAACGCACACTTGATGTATTCAATGTCGGGAAGAAATTTGAATTGGCACCAGTGCCAAATGTATAGACTTGTGAACCGAATGTATAGACTTGATCGACTGGCTTTTCCGTAACTTCTTCCGTAGGCTCTTCCGTAACTTCTTCTGTAACTTCTTCTGTAACTTCTTCCGTAGGCTCTTCTGTAACTTCTTCTGTAGGCTCTTCTGTAGGCTCTTCTGTAACTTCTTCCGTAACTTCTTCCGTAGGCTCTTCTGCTACTTCTTCTCTAACTTCTTCTCTAACTTCTTCTCTTACTTCTTTTGCTGTTTCTACGTCGTGATAATAATTAATATTGTGATCAGCATATTCTGTAGTAGAATTGCTTGGTTCAATTTTAACTTCTGGGAAAGTTTCTTCGGATTGATACGTCGTTTCGTTAGTACCGAGGAATGTGAATGGTAGTGAGCACGTCATCGTCGTCATCATAATTACTTTATAATTTTATTTTTTAATTTATTTCAATTTTTTAAAAAATTAAAATTTTAAAAAATTAAAATTTTAAAATTTTAAAAGTTAAAAAGTTAAAAAGTTAAAAAGTTAAAAAGTTAAAAAGTTAAAAAGTTAATTATATAAATTGAAATAAGTTAAATAATTATTTAATTAATAAATAAATGAAGTTTTTAGTATTCGATACAGAAACTAGTGGATTACCAACAGAGAGAAATGCTCCTATTCAAGCTAGTGAAAAATGGCCTTATATTCTTCAATTTAGTTATATTTTATATGATACACAATCATCTAAAATTTTAGATCTAATGAATGATTATATTAAAATCGCAGATAATGTCGAAATTAGTGAAAAGAGTAGAGAGATTCATGAGATAACAAGAGAAATTTGTCAAAATTATGGTGTTCCAATAGATGACGCATTAAATAGATTTAATGCAGCTATGTCGGAAGCAGATTTAATAGTAGCTCATAATCTGGAGTTTGACAAGAATTTAGTATTGGTAGAATCTATAAGAAATAATATAGAACAACAATTTACAATAGATGGCCAGAAAAAACATGAATATTGTACAATGAAAAATAATATTGATCGCTGTAAAATAGTAAAAATAAATAAAACAGGTACACCATATTATAAATATCCTACCTTATCTGAATTATATCAACATCTATTTCATATAATACCTCATGGAGCTCACGATTCTATGGTTGATGTATTAATATGTCTAAGAAGTTTTGTACTAATATATACAGAACATGATGTACTAACTAGAGAATCCATATCTAATTTATTTTGGAATTATCGTATTAATAGTGGTAATAAACGCAGTAGAGATTCAGGAAATGAATTAAATCTTTAAATATTTAAATAATAAAAATCAATTGGAGCTCGTATTGTTAATAATTCATATCCATTTTCTGTTATAGCAATACATTCTTCATGAACTAATAACTTTTCATTTTTTAAAGGAATACTTGGTTCAATAGTTAATACTACACCTACCTCTAATTTTGTTTTTTCATTTTTGACAACACTAGGTAACTCAGTTAAAGATAGTCCTATACTATGTCCTAACCGTCCAGTTTCGAAAAATGCAGCATCATAACCTTGTGCTATTAAATATCTAGACTGTGCCTTCCATAAATCACCAAAAGTTGTGCCAGGCCGTGCAATAGCGAAAGCTTTTTCTGTAGCATACCATAGATCCATATTTGCTTTTCGGATATAAGCAGTTGAATAATTAATAGCATAATTTCTATTAAAATCGCAGAAATATTCATCATATACGCAACCAACATCAAGAATCATTATATGACCAGATAATACTTGTATATCAGCAGGCCCATCAATTATAGATTTACACCCATTATAGTCACAATTGCCAACAATAAAAGGGACTTTATCCGCACCCCTTTCAATAATATCCTTATGTAATTCCATTATAATTTGGCGTTCAGTAATTTTATTAGTATTATAAATAGATAAATATGATATTCTTTCTTTGAGAGATTCAAATGCTTTGGATGTTATTTGGCAAGCAGTTCGTATTTTTTCAATTTCAGCAGGTGATTTAACTAGACGAACTTCTTGCAGCATAGGTGATATATCTATAAATTCTGTATTTAATTTCTTCATTATAAATAATATATGTGAGAGAGGCATTCGAAGTTGTGATTCTATACCCATAGGCATACCTATATTTTCATATATTCTTAATTTTGCTAATAATAGAGAAATGCCATCATCTTCCATACATGGCGCAGGCCATCTGTATATTTCTGTTACCCAAGTTTGTAGCATTGGTTCATAAAATATTTCGGGAATAACAGCAATAGGTGAATTGCCTACAGCAGGAAGAATTAAATATACTGGACGGGTTGGTGATTCCCAGAATTGTGATATTAATCCAGAAAAATAATGTATATCTACCTTAGTAGTTAATAATATAGCATCAATATTATCGGCGCGCATTAAATCCTGCATTTTTTCAAGCCTATTTTTAAACTCTTCAAATTTAAATCCGCGTAAAGGAAACTGATATTCTTTATTCATGAAATATTTCTGTATTTTAATTTTATTATTTTAATTAAAATTAATTTAATTAAAATAATTATATAATTTCTTTACATAGTTTCTGGATCGCCTAAAATTGGTATAACTAATTCATTATATAAGTATTCACTTCTTAAATAATCTTGGTTATTAGTAAAATTATAATCTAACAATCGTTTTACTAGTACTTGAAACGAGTTCTCAGTTCTATTATAAAATCTAGCCCCTGGTCCGTCTTGATTTTCATTTTCATGTAATCCTATATAAATTTTCCCTAATATTTTTTTCCAGTATTTATTTTTAATATCATTAATTGTTAATATTTTTACTGCTCTTTCAAGTAATTCCGCTAGTTCACGGTCCATGGGGTCTAGTTGATTAGGATCACCTTCGTTGCGTTCATATATAGTGAACTCTTGCTTCAATCTTTTTAATTTGTAATCACGATTCACAGTTTGAATCATTTTAGCTGCATCATCTCTTTTTATTTCTTTAATTATTTCTCTTTTTGTATCCTGGTTTAATTTAGGTAAGTTGTTTATCATCAATGCTTTTTTAGTAAACTCAGATGCAATACCTCTTGCTTTTCTAGTTTTTCTTCTAGTTCTTGTATTTTTTCGATTATCTTTTCTATCTTTTTTTCTAGCTCTTTTTCTTGATTTTTTTTGTGTTCTTCGCATATATAATTAACAAAGATAAAAATATTATCCCGAACACATTTCACATGGTTCTTCAGGTGTCAAATGTTGTGTATTTTCATTTGATGTATTATTTTCATCCGGTTCAATAGTAAATTGCTGTGGTTGATGCTTAGGTTTCCTACGCAAATAATATATTCCTGTTTTAAGACCAGATTTCCAACTATAAAAATGCATATTTGTAAGAGCCTTGGTATCTGGATCTTCCATCCATAAATTAAGACTCTGTGATTGACATATAAAGGCACCTCGATCACGTGACATATCTATTAGATGTTTCATAGACATTTCCCATACAATTTTGTATTTATTTTTAATATTTTGAGGCAAATCTTCAATATATTGAACACTTCCCTTATTCGCAATAATATTGTTTTTAATATTTTCATTCCATATACCAAGATCAATTAATTCCTTCATAAGATGCTTATTTACTAATACAAATTCACCAGCCAATGTACGTCTTGTATAAATATTACTAGTGAACGGTTCAAAACATTCATTATTGCCTAAAATCTGACTAGTACTAGCTGTTGGCATAGGAGCTAATAAAAGGCTATTTCTTATACCATACATTTGTATCTTATCTTTAAGGTCTAGCCAATCATATCTGTTTGATGGAGTTATACCCCACATATCAAACTGTAAAATCCCATTATGGGCAGGCGATCCTTCAAAAGAACTATATGCACCCAATAAATCATGCTTGGATCGATATATTTCTTTATGAATTGGTTTATACTTATCCAAAAGAACCTTAACATTACTATTATATACATCACAATAGCTATTACATGTATAATTATTATTAACAAATTTCCATTCATTATTAATTAGCATAGCTTGTAAAGCTAATAGTCCGGTTTGTCTATCGTGTGCAATTTCATAACTTCTCTCAAGAGCAGCATGATACATTGTTTCAAATATATTTTTATTTACAACCTTTGCTTCTGGACTTTCATATGCCATATCCATCAAAATAAAGGCATCAGCTAAACCTTGGATACCAATGCCTATAGGACGATGCAATAAATTACTTTGCCTAGTTTTTTCTGTCGGATAAAAATTAACATCTATAATATTATTAAGATTACTTGTGATTACTTTGGTTACAGCATGAAGTTTATCATAATCATATGTCTTATCTGCCCGTACAAATCTATTAACGGATATACTTGCCAAATTACATACAGCTGTCTCTGTATCATCACTATACTGAACAACTTCACAACAAAGGTTACTGCTCTTTATGGTGCCAATATTTTTCTGATTACTTTTTATATTGCACGCATCCTTATATAAAATATATGGTGTTCCTGTTTCCATTTGTGATTCCAATATTTTAAGCCATATATCTCGAGCCTTTAATTGCTTTAAATATCTACCGTCAGCTTCATATTGTAAGAATATTTTTTTAAATTCATCTCCATATGTATTAGTTAAGTTTGGACATGCATCTGGACAAAAAAGTGACCATACATCATTATCACGCACCCGCTCCATAAATAAATCGGATACCCAAACTGCATAAAAAAGATCACGCGATCGTAATTCTTCGTCGCCATGATTCTTTTTTAGATCAAGAAATGCCTCAATGTCACCATGATGAGGTTCAATATAAATAGCGAAGCTACCATTACGCTTACCTCCCCCATTATGAATAATTCCATTATGAATCATATAGTTGTGTACATTTGTCATTTGTAGATCATATAATGTACCCTCATACTCTTCTACATTGCGCATAATAGATTTTATTCTTGTAAATATATAATTTTTATATTTAAGAAACTTAAAAAATTTACCTGTGCTCTTATTTTCTGATCCACCTAATTCAAGTAAATTAGAAATTTCTTCTGTTTGTGGAATTCTTAAGGTATATGAAATTTTATTATTTTCAATAATTCCTTTTCCATTTATATGGTGTTTTTCACCAATCCTATTCCTTATATATCCACTTGTTGGGATTTCCATACGTAGCAATAAATATCGTAATCCTTCAATTAGATTTCGAGATGTACTATCAAAACATAATTCTTTATATTTACATCCATCTGTATCAATTAAACCCTTAATAATATATTTTGATTTATCTAGGGGCAAATTTAACCATTGATAAGATAAATGTTTATCATTATTAGTATCATATATATCCGAATATCTAAAGGGCATAGCTAATGTTTTATTCCATCTAATACGAGTAGTATTATCTTCTATTGTTATTCTATAATCAACACATTTCTTTTCAAAATATTGCCTACAAAATTCTAGTACGTTCCTCTTATTGATACTATGAAGACTAATATAACCACTAATACTTTTATTTGACATACATCCATCACCTAAAATAACACCATACATATAACAATCTTCCCAAGAAATTTTTTCAATATCATTTTCATATCTTGGTATTGAAAATGCTAACATATCATCTAATTGCAAATCCTTCACATCTTTCCATATAAATATTTTATTGGGATTCTCAGCATCATATAAATGATCTCTTTCTAGACGCTTTTCAATAAGACTATAATTCAAACCGCGTTTTTGATTTGATAAAACAAGTATAGGATGTTCTTCCGTAACAATAAGGGGATCAATGCTATGCATTGTTTCAATTGTATATATATTGCCCTGATATGCATGTTCAAGAATATTAGATATTTGTTCAATATCTCCTGTATCATTAAAAATATAATCATCAGTAGTTACATATTGTATTTCTTTTGGACCTCGAGTAGTATATATATAAGTTTCTGGCATAATACATTGATCAACATATCGAGCTGTTTTATTAAAGACGCCTAACATTGGTACAATACCATTTGATGTCCCATTTGTTCCACGAATATGACTACCACTTGCGCGGATATTATGAATATGCATACCAATCCCACCAGCCCATTTTGAGATTTTGGCACAATCCTTTAAGGTATTATAAATACCATCAATGCTATCATCCTCCATAGCTATTAAATAACAGGAACTTAATTGAGGGCGAGGCGTACCAGCATTATATAGAGTTGGAGTAGCATGTGTAAAATATTTGAGTGACATGAGATCATATGTCTCCTTAATAGCTGCTAAATTATCTCCATGAATTCCAATAGAAACTCTTAACCACATATACTGTGGTCGTTCAATAATTATTCCATTTATTTTTAATAGATATGCTCTCTCCAAAGTTTTAAATCCAAAATAATCGATTTCCTTATCACGTTCAAAATCAATTATCCCTTCAAAAAACTCTTTATGATCTTCAATAATTTGCATTATATTCTCTGCGATAATAGGGACATGCTTATTATGTATATCATGAAAGTCATATAATTTTTTCATTGAATTATAAAAAGATGTATCTGTATTCTTATGAAGATTAGAGATAACAATAAGGCTGGCTAATGTGCCATAATCTGGATGAATCGTATTCATAGAAGCACATTGTTCAGCAGTAAGCTCATCTATCCGTGTAGTTTCAATATTATCATATAATTGATCAATAACTTTCATTACTAGTTGAGCATATTTAATATTTAAATTTGCCTTGCTACCTAAATTTTTAACTCGATTTAAAATTTTATCAAATGATACTTCTTCATAAGAACTATCTCTTTTTATAACTCTCATTTCTATATTATCTGTCATATATATATTATATTACTATAGTACAAATATTTTAAATCTTTTAAATATAATATTTTTAATATTTTAAATCTTTAAAATATTAAAAATATTATATTATTTTTTATAAATTTCTGTATCAATAATAATATCAATAAAATTTGTATTATTTGGTGAATTATCAATATTAATAGTTTTTGTAGTTTTTGTAGTTTTTGTAGTCTCTATTAAATTACCACAAATATCCTTTGTATTAATATGACATACATTTTGTCTTAAATTATCGACCTGCATATTGGTATGAATTATCTTTATATTTGGATCCGTATTTTTCAATGTATTGTCTTGTTCATTTGACCTAGCTTTCTTAATCTGCTTTTTTGGCGCTCTATGCTCATAATTTCCATCACGTTCGAGTTTAATTGTATTCCATAATTCTTCTATATATGGTAAAGCATTATGAAACCAAAATTTATTTCTTAATACTAAAACGCAACTTACTTCCTCTAGTTTCCAATATATATTTTGAATCCATGTTAAATTTGAGTTTTTTTCCATTATATTTTCTTCCCATATAGAACTCTCCGTTTGAGATACATTAAATGGTGCATATTCATAATAAGGATTATTATCTTTTATAAAATACATTATTATACCCTTATACTTATTTTCAAGAGTTTTATTGAAAGTTCCATCTGAAAGATAATCTTCATATGATTTATATTCTACAAACCGGGTTTCTAAAAAATCACATTCATTTAATTTACATACTTCCATTTGAAGCTGCATTTGTACCCAATATTCATGTTTTGGATTGCCATCTATTATACGATTGACTATATTTTTAATTTCTAGCATTCGACCATATAATAAAGAAGATTCTAATGTATTTATACCATCCGGTGAAGCTGCTAGAAAGTCATATTCATTATGTTTAATACATCCAAAATCACTGACTTGTGTTTTATATAGATATTCATAATATTGTATTGAAACTGACTCATATTTAATACCCCAATGTAGTGGAGAATTTATTGGTGCATTATATTTTACCGCACGCATTGGCTTACACTTTTCATATATTAATTGATTTTGCATTGATTCACTACCAAATACCTTATATATATTACTTGCTGTTAATACATTATGGCGAAATTCATACCAGGCACTCGTTCTCTGCTCTGCTTGTTCTATAGATTGCAAATATACAATTTTATTCTTTAAATACGCTACATTGGCTTGAACGCGAATAAAAGTCTTGTCATAAGAACGCTTAGGCATTATATATTTATAAAATATACTAGATGCGATATCAATAATTATATCCACCTCATCCTTTACATTATTTTGCCTATTAGTATCCGAATTATTTATAAATAAAAAATCAATCTGAATCATCAATATTTTATGTATAGAATTTACTATATTACTACTAAATGATGGGTACATAATAGATAAAGGATTGTTCTGTATATGCGCCAATAATAAATACAATGATGACTCTATTAATTCTATAATATCATCATTATTCAATATATTGAAAGTAAGTCTACTAATGTTTTTCAAAATTATATTATTAATAATATAAATTTTCTTATTCTTTTCAATATCTCTAGATACATCTCTCATAATTATATCATTCATATTATACAAGATAATATAATATAATATTTTTATATCATATTCATATATTCAT
>Ga0055584_100005456_pt1 | contig 12462 bp, 10 predicted proteins | sample OSDHelmetaG_FD_58716 | JGI IMG/M metagenome (GOLD analysis project Ga0055584, IMG submission 58716) | Pelagic marine sediment microbial communities from the LTER site Helgoland, North Sea, for post-phytoplankton bloom and carbon turnover... | ecosystem: Environmental > Aquatic > Marine >... | reverse complement strand
GATAATGGCGATTATGGCTGCTATATATTACTACTCGTCTAAGTTGAATCACAGTGGCACCTTGGTATTAGGCAATGCAATTGGGTCCCTAGGTGAAGTGTATTTAACGATACCTCCGAATAAGGGTGGACATGGTAAAGTACACGTGAAAATCCAAGGTGCGTTGAGGGAACTGGATGCACTTACCAATGACGATACAGCAATTCCCACCGGTAGCATAATCGAGGTAACCGAAATTAATAACTTGACACTAATCGTAACTAAAAAATAAAGAATGAGCTTTGAAGTAATTATACCAATTGTTATTGTCCTTTTTCTATTCATTGTTATTGTAACAATTATTCGAAGGATAAAAAGATGTCCATCTGATCGAATACTTGTAGTATATGGAAAGGTGGGTAAAAACACCGATGATCAATCAAGTTTATCCGCCAAGTGTATTCATGGTGGGGCCGCTTTTGTTTGGCCTGTAATTCAGGATTATGAATTTTTGGATTTAACACCACAGTCCATTGAAGTAAATCTTACCAATGCGCTGAGTAGACAAAATATTCGAGTAGATGTTCCATCCCGATTTACCATTGGGATATCCACCGAGCCGGGTATTATGGAAAATGCCGCGGAGCGTTTGTTGGGATTGGGTACAGAACAAGTACATGATTTGGCTTTAGATATTATATTTGGTCAATTGCGTTTAGTTGTGGCAACCATGGATATTGAGGAGATCAATAATAACCGTGATAAATTTCTTTCTAACGTTAGCTCTAATGTTGAGCAAGAGTTAAAAAAGGTTGGTCTGAAATTAATAAACGTAAACCTTACCGATATTAGGGACGAGTCTGGCTATATTGAGGCTTTAGGGAAAGAGGCTGCAGCCAAGGCAATAAACGATGCTAAAAAAAGTGTTGCAGAAATGAATAGAGATGGTTCAATTGGCGAGGCCATTGCGGTGCAAGATCAACGTGTAAAAGTTTCTGATGCCAATGCAAGCGCAGTAGAAGGGGAGAACTTAGCAAAAGTAAAAGTAGCCAATTCTGATGCCCTTAGAAGACAGCGAGAAGCAGAGGCAGAACGAATGGCGATTGCTTCTGAGAAAGTGCAAACAGCAAAAGCTTTGGAAGAATCTTATGCGGCAGAGAAAGAAGCTGAAGTAGCAAGAGCAATGAGGGAAAGAAGTACGCAACAAGCGGATATTATTATTCCTTCTGAAATTGCCAAACAACGTGTCGAGATTGAGGCAGAAGCAAAAGCAGAGCAAATTCGTAGAGTGGCAAAAGGTGAAGCTGATGCAATATTTTTAAAGAAAGAAGCAGAAGCAAAAGGTTTATTTGAAATACTAACGAAGCAGGCTCAAGGTTTTAAAGATTTGGTCGCTTCCGCAGGTAATGATCCACGGGATGCAGTTGTTTTATTGATTGCGGATAAATTGACTGATCTTGTAGAGTTACAAGCTAAAGCAATTAGCAATATCAAGATAGACAAGGTTACCGTTTGGGATGGCGGAAATAATACGGAAGGAAAGAATTCTACATCTAACTTCCTTTCAGGCATGTATAAATCCGTTCCACCATTGGAGGACATCTTTAATATGGCGGGTATGCAATTGCCTGGTTACTTAAAAGGGAAGTCTGTTGAAGAAGCACGCGAAATCATTGAAGATAAAAAGGATGATCCTGCAAAAAAAGTGGAAAAGGATACTTAATTTAGGGCATACAGAATTGGGCTTAGATTTGCTTAAAACTTGAATTTTATAAAAGTTATATCAACAGTTTTATTGATTCTATTGCTGGTGTTCGCATCAGTAAATGCGTTCATTCCTGCTTCGTTTAAAGTGGAGAGGTACGTTGAACTTGAATTGAGTGAAAAGCAACTCTATAATTACGTACGAGACCTTAATCATTTTAAGTCATGGAACCCTTGGTTTAATCTTGAAAATGCCGTTACTGAATTGCAGGGGCAAATAGGAGAGAAAGGCTCAGTCTTAATGATAACTGAGGGTAATTTGGATAGTCGCATGGAGCTGGCCTATTTAAAACCCACAAATGACGTAAGATTCGCGCTTGATTTACCTTCTCATCAATCTGTTGAATCACTTTACTTTTTAATTGAAAGGCAGGAAAATGGTGCCGCAAAAATTGTGGCAGGTCTTAAAGGGAAACGAAGTTTTCCATTTCGAATTCTTAATTTGATGATGAATAAAGGTGTTGGACCACAGTTAGAAATGATCCTGAATAAAATCAATATTGATCTCTTGCGCGCAGCAGGAGAAGAATAGAAAACGCTTTACGCTATCAACTTCATTTATTACCTCTACTGAATAGCATTTAAAGAAAATAGATATACGCGCGAAGCAATCCAAAAAATACGATTTGAATGCATAAAACATAAATCGCAATAGGGTTTTGAATTTTCTTCTCAATGTTGCAGTACAAAAGCTGTATAAAAAAGGAGGCAACAAACCATGCTAAATAATTTTGCATTGGAATCACATTGCGTTTCCATTGCCACATATCCATAAATTGTGCAACAGGTTCAAGAATAAAATCAAAACCCACCATGAGCAAGGCTGATACTAGGGCAATCACAATAATATTTTTACTTATTTTTTGAGCCAATATACGGGTAGTATAGATAAGAATAAACCAATTAATACCCATGGCTAGCGGAACAGCAAATACATGGAAGCCTAAGGTATCCCCGTATGTATATGCTCCAAATAAAACTTGTGTTTTTACACCGAGCACTTCAATAAAGAATCCCAAGGAGGCAACAACAACGAGACCAATAAAACTATTGAATGTGAGTTTCTTATGCAATGCGATCAGGATGAATAAACTCACCAATAGATTGACAGGAGTTAACGATAGGGTTAAAGCCCGAGTAGCCGGAATGGTTATTCCTACAATTCCAACGGTGTAGATGATCAGAAGAAGCAGTATGGCTTTGTTTTTGGTCATGCTTCTGGTATCATTTCTGAGGTTATCTTGGCGCTGAGAAGGCATAAAGGAATCCCTCCTCCCGGGTGAACGGACCCTCCAACGGCATATAAATTTTTTGCTATTTTCAATTGGTTGGATTGTCTGAAAAATGCAGCCATAACATCATTACTGGCTGAACCATATAATGATCCAGAAAAAGAACCTGTTTTCATTTCAATATCCTTTGGAGTAAGAACATTTTCAGTCGCAATATGTTTTTCAATATCCGTATTCAAACGATTATTTATAATCTGAATAACCCGCGCTCTAATTTCATCTTTGGATTGCTCCCAGTTCATATTAACATTACTCGGCACATTAATCATAACAAACCAGTTTTCACATCCTATTGGAGCATCCGACTCATTGTACTTTGAACTGATATTTATGTAAACCGTAGGATCTTTCGGAATGCGCTTTTCATTCCAGATTTCTCTAAACTCTTGTTCGTAATCAGAGCTGAATAAAATATTATGCGCCTCTAACTGATTAAATTGAGCATTAATGCCCCAATAGAAGATGAAAGCACTGCTTGATCGTTCTTGGTTCTTTATTCGCTTAGGAATACTGTGATTCGGCAATAAATGCATGTAGGTGGGGTGAATGTCCGCATTGGAAATTACAATGTCACCTTGAATCTCTTCCTGTTTCGTTTTGATGCCGGTGGCTCTCTTATTCTTTACTAGTATCTCAGAGACGCTCTGTTCAAAATGAAATTGCACTCCCTCTTCTTTTGCGAGTTTAATCAAACTTTGTGTAATGGAGATCATTCCATCTTTCGGATAATATGCGCCTTCAAAGTGTTCCAGATACGAGATTACATTGAGAGTGGCGGGTGCTTTGTATGGATTAGACCCGTTGTAGGTAGCATAGCGATTAAAATATTGCTCAGCCTTGGTATTAGACAAATTCGAGTGATTACTTCTAGCCATGTTACGTCCAATTCCCAAGTATGGCAATTGAAAAGCCCTAATAAGTGTATCTATTCTGAGATACGTACTTAGGCGATGTAAACTTTTTTTTAGAAAGAGGGGGTTGGTTACATCCCAAATATATTTAGAACGGGCTAAAAAACGTCTCAATGTACGAGGTGCAATACCAGTTTTGGAGGTAAACTCTTGAATAAATTTGGCCCGATCGGCATAGGCGGAAAGTTCAGTTTGGTCCGAGAAAAAATAATTGCAAGCAATATTCAGTGTATCATACTTAAAATAGACTTTCGGGTCTCGGTCATAAAGCCGAAATAAATCATCAATAAGATATGGCATCGTAAGTAATGAAGGACCTGCATCAAAACGGAACCCTTCGCTGGTGATTTCGCTTAACTTCCCTCCAGGGTATGCGTTTTTTTCAAAAACATGCACTTCATAGCCTTTTTTTCGGAGTCTAAGCGCAATGGATATACCACCAATACCTGCACCAACAACAATGGCTTTCTTACCCATTATTCGCCTTTGCCAGGTGCTAGATTATTGATGTTGTTAAGCCGAGCGTTCCCTTTCTCGATAGCGGCTAGCTTTTCGCGTGCCTTACTCAATATACGTTCGTCATCAAAGTTTGCAAGGATGCTGTTCAATGTACTTTTAGCTGAAAACGCATCATCTTTTGCAACATAGTAGTCACTTAATAGCAATAAGCTTTTCCCCAGCCAATAATCGTAACCACTAAACTTCTTGTTGATTTCAATGATGCCCTGTTTGCATTTATCTAGTTCGCCTAATTCAAAATAGCAGCATGATTCAAGATATTTGCCTTCAGCTCCCAATATAGTTGTACTTCCGTCAATTACCTTTTTAAGCGTGGCTATAGCTGTATTCAGCAAACTGTCATTGATGTAACTTTTGGCTAGAACAAGGTTTGCTTCTTTTTTCATGTAAGCATTGGCTTCTACATTAAACAACAATTGACTCGCTTTTGGTTTAGCCTTGGAGATATTGTTTGCCGCATGTAGAATGCGTAATTGCTCATAAACTGCTTCTGCAAGATCTTTGTTATTTTTCACCAAAGCTTCCCATTTGCCATAATAGATAAAGGCCGTGTTGTCGTCTAGTTTTTCTTTGGATAGCTTTGCCGTTTTATAAATACTTCGTTCGGCAAAATCATTAATCCTCGCATCCGCAACAAATTTGTAATCCAAAATGGCTTCGCTTATTTTATTGATGGCCTCATAAGAGGCAGCCCGGTAATAATGACTTTCAATCTGAAATATTCCGTTTTTATACTTATTCAAGTATTTCGTAAATTCGGTAATCGCTGAAGCATAGTTACTGCTTTGATATTTGTTTAAAGCTGCCCGATAAGCCAATGAGTCAAAGTAATATTGACCCTTGCTGTAATTTGGCACTGATTTAACATACACTTCATACTCATCTGTTTTCCCCTGGTTAGTGTATATGCTTTCGATTCGCTCTAAACTTGTTCTTGCTTCAAGGGTATTGGGGTAATTCTTTACCACATATTTAAACTTTAATAATGCTTGATTATCCTTGTTTTGATTGTAATAAATAATCCCAAGACTGTAATGACTTTTTCGTGCATAAATACTGCCTTTATAATCCTGAATAATGTATTGAAAATTGCGCTCTGCCTCACCATAAATCCCCAAGTTTAATTGCTCTGAACCGGTTTCATATAATGCATCAGGAATGTAATACGATTTAGGAAATTCAGTAGGTATACGTTTGAGCGTAGCAATTTTCTGCTTGGGCTGTCCCAACAAACCAAAAATCAACCCTCTTTGGAATAAAGCATAATCTGCTCCCTTTACATTTCGAGATGAGATATATGCGTAATTATTCGAAGCGGCTTGGTAATACGTTTTGTTTTTTTCTTTGGCACCCATTACTAAGTAAGAATCTCCAATACGTAAAACGGCATCATTGAAAATACTGGGGTCTGGAGAAAAACTTGCACTTAGTGATTTGTACTTAGTGAAATTTTGAATCGCAAGACTGTAGTTCTTCTTCATGAAGTATGCATAACCTAAACCATAATGCGCCAGTGCACTGGTTTTACCTGAAGGTTTGGATGAGATGGTTTTATTGTAATAACTGATTGCAGAATTGTAGTCGTTATTTTGAAAATTACTCTCACCTAACCAATAGTATGCTTCAGAAACCAGTTTTTGATCAATTTTATAGGTGAGCGATTTAGTAAAATATAGTTCTGAGGATTTGTACTTCTTATCAGTGAATTGTTGCTTGCCCTCAAGCATACATACTTTTTGATACGTTTCTTGAAGCTTGTTGTTTTTATTTTTAATTGATTCTAGGGTGCTTATCGCAGTCTTGTAATCTTTCGTTTGTAGGAAAATATCTGCTAAATGCCCTTTTACTTCTTCTGCGTTTTCACCTTCGGGGTACAACTCATTATACTTCTTAAAGTAGGTTAAGGCCGTGCTGGTTTTACCATTTTCGTAGTTTAATTTGGCATAATTGAACATGGCCATTTCCTTAATCTTTTTATCGTAATCTGTACGTTGGGCTTCAAAAAAGGCACTCTCTGCTTTGTCTTTTTGATTTAACTGCACAAAACAGTCTCCTAAACTAAAAGAAGCGGCTTGGGCTACATCGTTTCCTTCATTACTAATCTCTTTGAAAAGAGGAATTGCTTTGCTGCAATTTCCTGTTTGGTAATACGTGTTGCCAATTTCGTAAATCTCTTCAGATTGTAGGCTGTCCATACTAAAATTAGATGATTGGAAATGGATGGCAGCTTGTTTGTAATTGTTTTTTCTATAATAGTTCTTGCCTTTTAGAAAGTCACGCTCTCTAACCACGCTTTGTGCCTTTACCTTTTCACAATAGGCAAGCGACTTATCATGTTCACCTTTGATATAATAGATTTGTGCTATATAGAGCATCATGGTATTTGGAATACCTGATTTTGTCTCAATTTTCTTGAATGTTTTTAGAGCCTCGTCATAATCCTCATTCATATAAGAAACATAACCATAATAGTAGTTGGCAAGCACGTAATATGCATTATCATCTTTTACCGTTAGGGGGTAGAGCTGTTTTTTGGCAGAAACATATTTTTTGGATTGGAATAATGCATAACCGTATTCAAATCGAAGTTTGTGTTCTTCTTCTTTGGTAATTCCATTCAGTTCCACTTCTTTAAAATAGCGTATCGATCTGCGGTATTTCTTTTTATCAAAGTAATAGTCGCCCATCAAGAGATAAGCCAGATTTAATTTACTAGAATATGGATAATCTTCAATAAAATCCAACATTTGACGCTCAGCATTGCTGTGGGATAGCTTGAGTTTGCTTGCCGCGATATAGAAATTCGCGTCAGATTGCATCATTTTATCTTTCGATACTTTAATAAAATCCTTGAAAACCTCAATGGATGCGTTGTATTTTTCTTTGTCAAAGAGTTCCAGTGCTCTGGAATACAACTTGGATTTTGGCTGATAACTTTGGGTTTTCTGCGCTTGAATTTGCGCGCAAAAAAACAAGGTTAATAGAAAGAGACCAATTTTATGCATACGTACAAAGTTAAAACTAGTTTAGGGGTGCAATTATTGTTTTTTTAACAAGAAATAAGCAGTGTATAGTTTTGAGAGCCAAAGTCTTTTATTCGAGAATCGTGGTTGACAATCACTAAAAAGAAAACGGTTTAATTCAATAAGAGAGGCAAGGATTTACTTCTCTATCTTCCGTGTATATACTGTGCCATTTGCAGTGGTTAGTGTAAAGACATATTCACCTTTTTTGTATTTTTTCACTTTAGGTACTTCTCCTTGCAAGAACCCTTCAGCACTCACTTGTTTTTGCACATTATAAACTTCCTTGTCTTTCTTCTTACCCTTTTTGACCACTGTAATGGTAACGGTCTGGGCTGCGGGTGAGTAAAAACGGTAGAAAATGCGATTTTCAAAAGTATTTAAACCCGGATTAAAGAGTTTCTCTGAAGTGTAATCAAAATAAGGATTGCGATTTAACGTGCTATGTGCAATAAAAATATCTGGAATGCCGTACCCATAGGTATTATTTGGGTCGTGACTATGATCTCCACTTTTATGCAGCGCTGCAATTATTTCTTCTATGGATTTAGTTGGATTTGCCTGCATCAAACAAGCTACCGCTCCAGCCATAATTGGAGTTGCAAAGGAGGTTCCGTTGCTTCTCGTAAAATCATTGTCATCATCCGCTACATAGACATAAGTTGCTCTTGCGCAAAGGTCAGGTTTCGTTCTTTTATCATAACTGGGCCCATAGCTGCTAAAACTAGAATGCTCACGTGAGTAGTTTACACCCCCTATAGTCAAAACTTTTTCCGCATCCCCTGGCGATGCGATGTGTTTCCAGGCTTTGGAGCCCTCATTGCCCGCGGCAACCAGTACCATTATTCCTTTTTCGACCGCCTTGGTGGCAGCTAAACTAGAAATAGCAGTTTTACCATTCATGTCTTTATACTTATGGCTTAATTCCTCTTCATCAAAATCGGTATAACCCAATGACGATGTAATAATATCCGTGCCAACACTATCGGCAAATTCTGCTGCTCTAACCCAATTGGCTTCTTCAATGGGGTATTCTGACGATTCATCCTCTGAACTAATTAGCCAGAAGTTTGCCTTTGGCGCAGTGCCCACCATTTTGTCTGGGATATTAGACCCAATACAAGAAAGCACTTGAAGACCGTGTTCACCATTATTGTTATCCAAAGAATCGTTATTGATGATGTTATAGTACCCCAAGATTTGGTTGTTCGCACGCAGACTATCCAGCGCACGATGTCGGTAATAATTTTTGAATCCAGCATCGATTACAGAAATGGTCATCTTATTTCCACGATAACCCAAATCATGCATCTTAATTAAATTGAGCATTCTCGCTTGATAATATCCGTTTCCATATCCTCGCTCCATCACATCATTCAAATTTATTTTTACACTTTCATTTTCGGCTTCTTCTTTACCGGCATAAGATTTGAAATTGTCCTTTTTCTCCTTTTTACCTTCTTGTTTCTTTTCTTTGATGGTCCATTTACCTAAAAATCGAACTTTTTTGACAAAGTCGAGATCTTCAACCATATCCACATCATACTCATTTTCAGTTTTAATAACCACTGCGTTGAACCATTTTGATGAGTACATAACGGTTATGTTTTTTTGTTCATCAATTTTCTGGATATAACTTGGGTTAACCGGTAAGTCAGAGGCATCTATTTTTATGCCCATTTTTTTTCTTCTCTCCAACGCCTTTGGACTTAAAAACGCCTCTGGTTTGTCAATAGAAAAAGGCGTCCCATCTTTATCTTCAAGTTCAACCCAGTACTTATAATAAGTTTGATCTGCCTTAACGTCTGCATTTACTTCAAGCCCAGTTAGAACAAATAAAAAGGCAATAATAAAGGTTAATGTGTTTTTATAAATTGTATGCATATAGTTTGTTAATTACAGCGTAACCCTTGGGTTTGCCAAACTGTGTCTCAATATTAGTTATTTTTTTATAAACACAACCAATGTTTTCGGCAAAAACTTCTTGATGCTGGATGTCTATCACCGAATTGTTTTTCGGCTCACTTTCAACTTGTATCGTTTTAGTAAAATTTAGATTCCCAATAATGAAGTTGCTATTGATTTCTGTATAGTATCGCACCTCTTCCTTGCGCGTACTGTATTGATTAGTATTCCAAGTACTTTCAAAGTTGACTGGAAAAATGAGGTGCGTAAATCGAATATTCTCTATTTGGGTTTCAAAATATTGTTGAGTAATGGCCCATTGGTCCACGCGTATATGAATCCAAGGCTGAGTGGTATCTGAAGTTTCACTCACTACAACTCGAAAGAGTATCCTATCCTCAATGGAATTGTCCAATGAATCAATCACATATCTTCTATAAATAATTTTATTTATTACTGTGTCCTTGAAATCGTCATATATGGTGCTATCAACAATATAGTATAACTCTGACCCGGTTTTAAAAGGCGCATATCTCTTTACTGCATCTAGGTAATTGGTATCATCAATATTGTCTTTTTTGCAACTTATTATAAGAAACCCAAAAATCCATATGGCCATGAACCTCATCATAACTTAGTTATGACCTATTAGATTATAATGTAAATGATGACCAGATTGGGATATGATGTTATTGCTCCCGATTTGGATATCATTGAAGTATTTATATTTATAAACTAAACCAATTTTTGGGGCATATGATTCAAAATAGGCATAGGACTCTGTGAGTGGCAGTAACTCTTTTTTAAGTCGCACCGTGATTTGATCCTTGAATATGGAATCCGGCTGCATGAGGTTGTCATTTTCAATATATCTGAACTGCTGGCCCCCTTTTTCATCATTAAATATATTGCCATCCCAGGTTTTAAATGTGTTAATAGGTAGAGAAAGATGAATTACCTTTTTGTTGTCTACGACTTTGGTGTAATTGGTACTATCGATATATGTTTTGTATGCATAGGAGGGAATCCAATCAATTCGGTCTGCAGACTTGTGAACTTGATGGTAAAAATAAGGTTTTCCCGTAGAGTCGATTTGAATTTCTTTGGTCACATGCCGTTCAAAAAAAGTAATCGTATAATTGCTGTCGAAAGCTGTGTTCAAATTAAAAATTTGACTATCGACCCGATATAATAATACTTTACCTGTTCTTTCTGCCGCATACTCTTGTCCAGATAATTCAAAAGACTCTGTTTCTTTTTTACAAGAATGGAATACAACCAGTCCAAGAATAAGGGCAATAAAAAGGGCTTTTTTCATGCTATTTTACAAATTTACATCTATTCAACCCAATCAACGCAAAATGTGCTTAAAAATTACATCATTCAGAGAAAACCATCATTATTTGTATAAACGGGATAAACACTTTATGAATGCTGTGAAAAAGCTAATTATTTGTTTAGTTTTGACGTCAAATTATGACAACTATACTGGATGGTAAGGTAGCATCAGCTGCATACAAACAAGTAATAACTGAAGAAGTATCACAACTGGTTGCTAAAGGAAAGCGACCTCCACATTTGGCAGCTATTTTGGTCGGTAATGATGGTGCAAGTGAAACCTATGTTGCATCAAAAGAAAAGAATTGCGCGCAAGTGGGCTTTAATTCTACCTTGCTAAGGTTTGATGAATCAATTAGTGAAACCCAATTGTTGGAAGAAATTGATAATATCAATAAAAACGATGATATCGATGGACTGATTGTTCAATTGCCGTTGCCAAAACATATTAATCCAGATAAAATGACGGATGCCATATTGCCTTCGAAGGATGTGGATGGTTTCCATACCTTTAATGCAGGGCAGCTGAGCAAGAATATGGATACATTTATTCCAGCTACCCCTTATGGTATTGTTAAATTATTGATGCATTACGGGATCAGTACTAAAGGCAAACATGCCGTTGTTGTAGGCAGGAGTATGATAGTGGGAAGGCCAATGAGTATTTTACTCAGTTCGAGCAATTCAGATTATGGAAATGCAACGGTGACATTGGCGCATCGTTATACGGATAACCTTGCCGATATTACCAAACAAGCTGATATCATCGTAGTTGCTGTGGGGATTCCATTATTTCTTAAAGCTGATATGATAAAGGAAGGGGCAGTGGTTATTGATGTTGGAATTACTCGTGTACCTGATGAAACTAAAAAGCGCGGCTTTAGATTAGATGGAGACGCAGATTATGACAAAATGTTTGATAAATGTGAAGCAATTACACCTGTTCCTGGAGGCGTTGGACTGATGACAATACTCGGTTTATTGGATAACACGCTAAAAGCATACAAAGCAAAACATGAATAGACTTCCAGTAATGGAACATTTTTACACCTTGCAAGGTGAAGGCAAGTTTGCGGGACAAGCAGCTTACTTCATTCGCGTGGGTGGTTGTGATGTAGGTTGTGTCTGGTGCGATGTTAAAGAAAGTTGGAATGCCAATGCGCATCCTCAGTTAAGTATAGAAGAGCTTATTGAAGAAATCCAGAAAACAAGCGCTAAAATGGTGGTTGTCACCGGCGGAGAACCAGCCATGTATGATTTAACAGAATGGACCAAAGCACTAAAAGATGCCGGTTTTCTCACACATATTGAGACCAGTGGAGCATATCCGATTACTGGGAGTTGGGATTGGGTAACCTTTTCACCAAAAAAATTCAAAACGCCCTTGGAGGAAGAATGCCGCAAAGCAGATGAATTGAAAGTCATCGTTTTTAATGCAAGCGACTTTAAATGGGCCGAGATTTATGAAAAACAGGTAAACGAGGATTGTCAGCTATATTTACAACCCGAATGGGATAAGGAAAAGGAAATGAGTCCCTTGATAATTGGTTATATCAAACAAAACCCACAATGGAGAATTTCAATTCAAACCCATAAGTATCTAAATATTCCGTAGCCATGAATAGAGATTACACGTTAGATCAGTTAAGAGAAAGTTACAAATTGCACGCCTTAATCGAATCGGAGGTAAGTGATCATCCGATGGATCAATTTAAGGTTTGGTTTGATGAA
>Ga0055584_100005455_pt1 | contig 12463 bp, 11 predicted proteins | sample OSDHelmetaG_FD_58716 | JGI IMG/M metagenome (GOLD analysis project Ga0055584, IMG submission 58716) | Pelagic marine sediment microbial communities from the LTER site Helgoland, North Sea, for post-phytoplankton bloom and carbon turnover... | ecosystem: Environmental > Aquatic > Marine >... | reverse complement strand
ATGGCATACTGTACATCTATATAGCTATAACTTTATGCATAAAAAATTTGATTCATCTGCTGTTGAGAAAAAGTGGCAACAGATTTGGAAGGAGGAGGGGATTTATGATGTGGGCGAGCGTGATACTTCTAAGGAGAAGGAGTATGTGCTTGTAGAATGGCCTTATCCTTCTGGAAATCTTCATATTGGACATTGGTATGCTTTTGCCGTACCTGACATCTATGTGCGTTTTAAACGTATGATGGGGAAGCAAGTGCTTTTTCCTATGGGTTTTGATGCTTTTGGTCTACCAGCGGAAAATGCTGCTTTAAAACGTGACTTAAGTCCAAAAGATTGGACCAACGACAACATCGCCTACATGAAAGACCAGCTTGCGAGTATGGGAAATGCCTTCTCTTGGGATAAGACCACTAGCTCCACTGACCCCGAATACTACAAATGGACTCAGTGGATGTTTACTCAATTTTTTGAAAATGATATTGCTTATCGTGGAAAGGGAATAGTGAACTGGTGTTCAAGTTGTAATACTGTGATTGCCAACGAGCAGGTAGTGGCTGGTGAGCATGGAGATGAGTGTGAGAGATGTGGTACCGCAGTTGAAAAGAAAGAGATGCCACAGTGGATGCTTCGTATTACTAAATACGCGGATAGCTTGACTGATGACTTAGACGCTTTAGATTGGCCTGAACATATAAAAGAAGCACAAAGACAATGGATCGGACGTTCAGAAGGAGCTTTGATACAATTTCCGTTAAAAAATTCTCCTGCCTTCTCAGGAAAAGTTTTATTTGCTTCCAATAATAAAGGGAAGTTAGAACGAATGCGTAAGTTGATAAAAGAGACTGAGCTGGAGATAGAGCTTGTGACACCACAAGAAGTGGGTATCTCTACTGAAGATGTGGTAGAAGATGAAAAGACATTGTCGGCTAATGCAGAGAAAAAAGCTCAGCACTTTGCTAAGTTGACTGACCTACCAATACTAGCCGACGATACAGGATTTTTTGTTGATAATGAGGAGATTGATCCGGTTACCGTAAAAAGAAATGCTTTAGAAGGATTTGATGAAAAGGATTTAACTGTAGAAGAAATGGCAGAAAAGATGATTGCTTACTATGCTGATATTGCCAAAAAGCATGGAGGGGAAGTAGATGCAGAATGGAAAAATGCTTTGTGTTTTATTAATTCTGAGCGAGAAGTTTTTTCTGCTGAGGGTGTTCGTCCTGTGATTTTGACTGACAAAGTAGAAGGTGACTATGACCCTTACTTACCATTGCGTGGTTTATACAAAGCAAAAGCGACAGGAAAGTATGCACTTACTCATAATGAAGAAGAGGAGTTAGCAGAGCTACAACCAATTACCGATGCAATTAAAAAAGTCTTTACTCCACAAATATCAGTCTTTACCACACGCCCAGATACTTTGTATGGAGCGACTTATATGGTGTTGGCTCCTGAACACTCATTGGTAGAGAAAAATAAAGACATCATCTCTAATTGGAATGAGGTAGAAGCTTATGTAAAAGCAACAAAACAAAAAAATGAACAAGATAGACTAGATAATACAAAGGAAAAAACAGGAGTAAAACTAGAAGGGATAATGGCGACTAATCCCGCCAGTGGCGAAGAAATTCCTGTATATATTGCTGACTATGTGCTTGGTGGGTACGGAACAGGAGCGATTATGGCGGTGCCGGCTCATGATGAGAGGGACTTTGCGTTTGCTACTAAGTTTGGGATAGAAATTAAACAAGTGGTAGTGAAAGTTCTTGATGAGCATAATAAACAAGTGGAATACACAAGGTCTGGAGTGTATGGACTCATAGTAAATGAAAAAAATGAATATCTAGTTCAGTATTTTAAGAATAGAGATTTTTATTGGTTGCCCGGAGGAGGTGTTGAAGAAGGTGAGACAGATATAAATTGTTTAAAACGTGAAATAGCAGAAGAGACAGGGTTTGCTGATTTTGAAGTAAAACAAAAATTACCAGAGATATCATATAAATATGTAAGTCGAAACGGCACAAACTCACTCAATAGTATGAAAGTTTATGTTTTGAACGTAAATTCAACAGATAAACAACAAGAAATTTCTTTGACTCCTGAGGAAATGAAAGATGAAATTAAGCTTAAATGGGTCTCAGAAAAAGATTTACATAAACTATTAAATGATAATACAAATTTACGATCAGATTTAATAAAACATGTTTTTGCCACGAAAGATGAAAGTATTTTTGTAGGAAGCGGAGAGCTGATAAATTCTGAAGAATTCAGTGGTATGGTTTCAAAGGAAGCTAAAGTAGCCATCACAGAAAAAGTAGGTGGACGGATGACCGACACTTATCGTCTTCGTGATTGGTCTGTGGGACGACAGCGATACTGGGGAGTGCCGATTCCGATTGTCTATAATCCTGAAGGTAAAGCTCACGCAGTACCAAAGGAACATTTACCTTGGACCCTACCTGAAGATGTAGACTTTAGACCGACAGGTGTACCGCCTCTGACTAAAAGTGAAGCCTTGAAAAAAAGGACTGAAGAAATATTTGGAGAGGGTTGGACACCTGAAGTAGAAACTATGGACACTTTTGTCGATTCTTCTTGGTATTTTTTGCGTTATCTTGATAATAAAAATGAAGATATGCTTTCTTCGCTCGAGAATCAAAAAGAATGGATGCCAGTGGATATGTATTTTGGTGGAGCGGAGCATACTACTATGCACTTACTTTACTCGCGTTTTTGGCAAAAGGCACTTTACGACCTCGGACTAGTGACTGAAAAAGAGCCTTACAAGCGACGTGTAAACAGAGGGCTTATACTTGGTCCAGATGGTAACAAGATGAGTAAGAGTAAAGGGAATGTGATTGACCCAGATGAGCATGTAAAGCGAGTGGGAGCAGATACGGTAAAAATGTACTTGGCTTTTATGGGTCCATATGAGGGGACAAACTATCCGTTTGATCTTGGAGGTATCGCTGGACTAAGAAGATTTCTTGAAAGAGTCAATGGACTTTCTAATCACTTGTCTGACAAAGAAGACAAGGAGACTTTAAAGCAATTACATAAGACAATTAAAAAAGTTAGACAAGACATTACTACTTTTAAGTTCAACACTGCTATTAGTACCATGATGATGTTTGTAAACCATGTTGAGAAAAATAATCTATCTAAGAAGTCACTACTGGTCTTCTTACGCTTACTAGCCCCATTTGCACCGCATCTTACCGATGAGCTATGGCAAGAGCAGGGAAATACCACTTCGATACATTTAGAGACTTATCCAGAAGAGGACGATACACTTGTGGTAGACGATACTGTGACGATAGGTGTACAAATAAATGGAAAGCTTCGAGGTGATATTACTATTGCACCTGATGCCAGGGAAGACGAAGTAAAAGAAGCCATGCAAAACGACACAAGTCTACAAAAGTATCTGGAGACAGGAGAAATCGTTAAATTTATTTACGTACCAGGGAGGATTGTAAATGTGGTATTGAAGTAGGTTGCAGATAAAAAAGAATAAAACACGCTAAGAACGAAGTCTTTAGCGTGTTTTTAATATTTACATATAAAATAAAATTATTTATCCGCGTTTACACTTTTTATTCTTTTAAACAACACTTCATTAGAGTTAACTAATATTCCGTATTCTCCTGTAGTAAAATAATATTCAACAACTCCAGCAAGTTTCATCCATTCTAAAGCTCTGAAAAAGTAAATATCATTTCCTTCTAAAATATATGAATTAACAGAGCTTATTATATTATTCATATATGCATTTCTTTGCATCTCCCGAATCGCATCTATATCTATTCCACTATTTTTATATGACTTTCCACAAATCAACATGACTTCTTCTAGAGAATTTATATCAGATAAAATTCTGTTAGATGTGGCAGTGGGTAGTTCTTCATACAGATTTTTTACTTCACTTTCACAATACTCAGTCATTTTTCCATTAATTTCCTCACTTGAAGGCATGCCATTTAGTGAATTCAGAGGAATGTCGTTTGAGTTGATTATACGTATGGCATTAGAAAGTATGGTCGGGTCTCTAGATTCTTTGGCGTCTTCAAGCATCTGATTGACGTGACCAATTTTACTTTCCAAAGAGTTAATCCCAAAGCTAGCAAAGGAATTAATTGGCGATAAAGATATACAAGCTACTAATATGAAAAAAATACATGATTTCATTTCATACCTCACAAAAGTAATTTAAAAAAGAATTTCTAATCTTGTTTATAGCACATTCATATAAAAGAACAACAAAAAAGTGAAAAATTATAATGATTTGTTCCTAATAGGAAGTTGTGCAAAAATCCTTGACCAAAATACCTACTCATGTTATAAAGGTAGAAATATTTGTATAAGACCACGTGTTTGACCTAAAACAAGGGTTGTGTTATAAGTATAGGAACGCATTGAGATAGTATTGTTCAAAATATTAAAAATTATGATTTCATTTAAACCAAAACAAATTACCAAGTCACTACTAGGTGTTTTACCTGATCGTGCGCGCGACGTTTTAATTAAACGTTACGGACTAGGAGAGGATGGCGATACTTCCACTTTGGAGGCTATTGGTCAGTCTTATGGCATTACACGCGAGCGTGTCCGCCAGATTGAAAACTATGGTATTCAATCAATACAAAAGTCAGACGAGTATAAGAAAAATTATGATCTTTTTGTTGAGATGCAAGGTCTTATAGATCAACTAGGCGGAGGAATGATTGCCGAGCATGTTTTCTTGGATGAAATCACTAATGACCCACTAGTGCGAAACCACCTATACTTTTTACTAATAGTAGGAGACTCTTTCTATCGCGGAAAGGAGAATGGTGAATACAACCACCGTTGGTTTACAGAAAGAAAAATTTCTGACTCAGTAGAAAAAGCTCTTAAAAATGTACACGGTACACTAGATCGTGACGAATTAGTGAGCGAGCAAGAAATTTTGACTCGTTTTCGTAACGAACTCCTAACTATCGCTGATAAGTTTGATGAGGAAGTTTTGCGTCGATGGCTACAGATTTCAAAGCAAATCGGACGAAATCCACTAGGTGACTGGGGAGTGGCTGACAGTCCAAACGTTCGTGTCAAAGGAATTCGTGATTATGCTTATCTAACTGTAAAGAGACACGGTTCACCAATGCACTTTAGAGAAGTAGCAGAGGCTATTAGTACACTTTTCGAACATAAAGCGCACATTGCTACTACTCACAACGAGCTTATCAAAGATTCACGTTTCGTTTTGGTTGGACGAGGTCTGTATGCTCTTACTGAGTGGGGATATACATCAGGTGTAGTAAAAGATGTTTTGCGAGAAATTTTGTCACAAGAAGGACCACTCTCAAGAGAGGAACTTATCGACAAGGTTAGAAAAGAGCGATATGTAAAAGACAATACTATTATTGTGAATCTACAAGACGCAAACTTCTTCCGAAGACTTTCAAATGGAACTTACTCTCTAGCTGAGTAATTCACACGGAGAGAAATACTAAACTGAATATTTTTTCAGTAACATATAAGCACCAGTAGAATCTTTCTGCTGGTGCTTTTGTGTAGTACAATATTAAGCAAATGGGTGAAATTTTTAATACCTTCTTTGGCGTTATAGCAGGACCACTTTTTTTATTTGTTGGTTTTTTTGTAATGTACTATTTGTCGAGTACTATTGGAGTTGAGTTTGGGAGTATTGTTTCTGTAATGCTGGCTTTAAGTCCTATCTGGTTACCACTAACGTTATTTTATATTACGTATGATAGATGGATGAGTTATATACGTCTAAAGTTTAATATTAAAAATGGTAGAGTTACTTTACGTATACATCTTCCTCAAGAAGTATTGAAGTCTCCTGAAGCGATGGAGAATGTACTTACGCAAATATTCAATGCAGCCAGACCAGATAATCTAATGGAAACATATTTACAAGGAAAGCATCCGCCTGTATATAGCTTTGAGTTGGTTGCTACTGAGGGTGAAGTTAGGTTTTACATAAATGTCCCTAGAAAAAGGACAAAGGATGCGGTAGAGACTCAACTATATGCTCAATATCCTGGTATTGAAGTCACGGAAGAAGTTTTGGATTATACAAATCGAATAGTTTGGAATCCAGAAAAATATGGAATGATAACATTCCATATGAACAAAAAAGAAGACGAGGTCTTTCCTATAAAAACATATATAGATTTTGGACTAGATAAAATGCCAAAAGAAGAAGAAAAAGTGGAGCCTATGGCAGCTATGCTCGAGCAGTTGGGGAGAGTCAAGCCAGGTGAGCATATCTGGATACAATTTTTAGCTACACCTCATATAGTTAAAAATTTTAGAAACGGATATTTTTTTGGAGGTAAAGATACCTGGCAAAAAAAGGCTGAAGAAGCTGTTAATAAAATTCTAAAACGAGATGTCAGGGTTGATGCTAATGATGAAAATTATGAGAAGCAGTCAATGTTGACGATGTTTGAAAGAGAAAAAGTAGCTGCTGTAGAGAGAAATGTTGGGAAGTATGCTTACGAAGTGGCTATTCGTTGGTTTTATATAGCAGATGAAGATAAATTTAATGGTGATGTAATAGGTATATTGATACGAACCTTCGCTCAGTATGATATTTTGAATAGGAATGGTTTGGGGGTTAAATGGAGAGCTGATTTTGATTACAACTTCATTTCTGATTTTTTTGGTAAGAAAAAACTACGTTGGAAAAGAGCAGAATTAATGGACTATAAATTAAGAAGATATAATTACAGGGATAGTAAAAGAGGACTTGATAAGCCAACAGTGATGTCGGTAGAAGAGTTGGCAACTGTGTTTCATATACCAAGTAGCGCTGTGGTCACACCTGCTTTGACTAGAATAACTTCTACTAGAAAAGAAGCTCCAAGTAATCTACCTATAGGGCAAACCTAGATTTATTAAATCAAATATATGATAGACAGAGAACAAAATGATTTCAAGGAAGGTTTAGATAATGAAAGTAAACCCACTGGATTTAAAAGGATGTTTTTGATATTTGGATTACTCACGGTTTTGATAATATCTGGTGCTTATATAGTGAATGGTATTTCAAAACCGCCTTCAGATTTTCCAACGAATACTCCAGTCATAATTCCTGAAGGTACGACATTAAGAGAGGCAGTTGCGCTTATGAAAGAGAGCGGGTATGTAAAGTCAGAGTTAGCTTTGTTTTTGTATTTCACGATTTACCATGACTCCGAGTCCATTAAAGCTAGCACTTATGTTTTTGAGGAGCCTTTGAATCTTAAGGAACTGACAAGTAGACTAACAAAAGGTAACTACACTGAAGGTTTGATTAAGCTGACTCACATAGAAGGAGAGAGGACTGAGCTTTTAGCTGAGCGAGCCACAAAGACACTTTTAGACTTTGATAAAGAAAAATTTATTTTATTGGCAAAAGATTATGAAGGTAGGTTGCTTCCTGAGACATATTTGATACCAGACGATTATACAGAGGAAGAATTGTTTAATTTGTTGACCTCAACTTTTGAGGAAAAAGTGACTCCATTACAAGAAAAAATTGACCAACATGAACTCTCTCTAGAAGAAGTTATTATTTTGGCATCGATTCTCGAGCGTGAAGCGAATACTCCTGAGAGTAAAAAGATTGTATCAGGTATTCTACAAAATCGTCTAGCTATAAACATGGCTTTGCAAGTAGATGCCTCTGTTGAATATATCTTAGATAAACCACTTTCAGAGCTCGTGCCTGAAGATCTCAAAATAGATTCTCCATACAATACTTACCTAAATACTGGTTTACCACCAACTGCTATTGGAAACCCTGGGCTTGAAGCGATTGAAGCGGTTTTGTCACCAACGCCATCTGACTATATGTTTTACATTACGGGAAATGATGGAGAGTTTTATTATGCTAAAACATTTGATGGACATAAACAAAACGTAGCTAGATATTTGCGTTAGCAATTTGTATTTGTTAGCTTACAGGTATTAATTTTATGGATACAAAAAAGACAGTTTTTGTTGGTTTGTCTGGGGGAGTAGACTCTTCTGTGGCAGCTTTGCGTTTAAAGGAACAGGGATACAATGTCGTGGGGGTTTTTATAAAGGTATGGCATCCAGATTTTTTGGTTTGTAATTGGGAACAGGAGCGTTTGGATGCTATGCGCGTAGCCGCTCATCTTGATATACCTTTCCTTACTTGTGACGCCGAAAAAGAGTATCGCGATGACGTGGCGAATTATTTTATAAAAGAATACACTGCAGGACGTACTCCAAATCCAGACGTGATGTGTAATAAGTATGTGAAGTTTGGGGCTTTTCTAAATTTTGCCAAGCAAAAAGATGCTGATTTTATTGCTACTGGACACTATGCTAGAAGAGTGAGCGGAGAGAATGGTCCAGAATTTCATCGAGGTATTGATGAGAATAAAGATCAAACCTACTTCCTTTGGACGTTAACAAATGAACAGCTCGAGTATTCTCTTTTTCCGGTTGGAGATACTGATAAAGATGGAATTAGAGAAGAAGCTGAAAAGGCTGGTTTGCCTACCGCAAAAAAGAAAGATAGTCAGGGAGTTTGTTTTTTAGGGCATATTGATATTAAAGATTTTCTATCTCACTACGTGGATTTAAAAGTTGGTGATGTTTTAGATGAAAACGGAGAAGTTATTGGTCAGCATAATGGAGCTCTTGTATATACTCTGGGGCAAAGACAAGGATTTACTATTAGTACAAAAGACAGCAGTAGAGGAATTTATTATGTTAGTGCAAAAAATCTTGAAAACAACACCATAACGGTCTCGACAGAAAAACCTACACTAGAATCTTCTAGTAGATTGGTACTGAAAGATATTGTCATAAGAAATAAAATAACCGAAAGGGAAAAACTAATGGTACAAACACGATATAGACAAGAACCTTTCGAGGTCTCAGTAGTGTCTATAGGTGAAAATGAAATTATTCTCGAAGCTATAAATTCTACAGATGTGGTCGCTAACGGACAGTCCTGTGTATTGTATCGAGGTACTCTTTGTCTTGGTGGTGGTATTATATCTTGATGAATGTACACATTACTAAGGCTGATGGAACCTCAGAGTATTTCAAAGTTGAAAAGCTAAGACGTTCGCTGAGAAGAGCTGGAGCTAACCCAGCGGAAGTAAATCAGATTGTAGCAAAAATATCTGACGAACTATACGATGGCATAAAAACTCAGGAAATATACCGAAGAGCCTTTGTGTTGCTTAGGCAAAGTGAGGCACCGGCTGCCGCTAGATATTCTTTGCGACGTGCTTTATTCAGCTTAGGACCGACAGGTTTTCCTTTTGAGAAGTTTCTTGGACGGTTGTTTGAGCTGGAAGGCTACAAAGCCAAGACCGGAGTAGATCTACAAGGTAAGTGTGCTGTCCATGAAATTGATATCGCAGCTTATAAAGATACCCATAGTTTTATTGGAGAAGCAAAATTTCACGCTCGTCCTGGTATTAAGACCGACCTACAAGTAGCTATGTATTCGTATGCTCGACTACTAGACTTAAAAGAAAAACAAATCTGCCAAGAAGATATATGTGGCATAAAAGAATTTTGGCTTATTACCAACACAAAATTTACAACAACAGCCGAAAGTTATGGAGAGTGCGTAGGTATAAAAATGCTGAGTTGGGACTATCCAAGAAGAGATAATCTCCATGACCGTATCCAGAGACTAGGGATTTATCCCGTAACAGTTTTACAAAGTCTTTCGATGAGTCAGATTAAGACACTTATAGGTAATGGAATCATTTTGTGTAGAGATTTAACACAAAATAAATCCGCCTTGAGACACCTACATTTATCGCGAAAGAAACTAGAAAGAGTCATTAGTGAGGTAGAAGTCATCTGTCGCAATGAAAAGTAAGACGGCACAATAATGTAAGGTTTGTCAATATAGACCAATATGTCCTTATGATATAATCCAAGCATTACTATATTCAGATATTCATACAAGCAATATGTCAGAAGAAAACCAAGAAGGTCAAAAAACAGTAGTCTCATTTATAGTCGGACTTCTTATCGGTGGTCTATTAGTTTGGGCTTTTTCAGGTCCTGCAGTTGATGCACCTCATTCAGAAGATGATAATAAAGTAGAGAAAACTGATAACAAATCAGACGATAAAGATGATGAAATGATGGACGATTCAAATAATGATGATTCAAATGATAACGATTCATCAAGTCCTGAAGTAAAAGATGTTGTAGTTGAGCGAGTTCTACCAGTCGGTGACGGAGATGTTTCTGTTTCAGATCAATCAGCAGGCCTTTCTGTTGCTTTGGAGGGAGCTACTTATCCAATAAAAGAAGGTTGGATTGGAGTACGTGACTACCAAAACGAACAACTTTCTGGACTTCTTGGAGTAGTTCGTTTCAGTGAAGAGCAAGGTCTAGTACCAAGCGAGATTGTACTACAGCGCGCTACAGTAGCAGGTAGAGACTACGCAGTAGTTATCTACACTGAAAGTGGTGACCGTAAGTTTAGTCTAGTTGATGATGTACAAGTAGACAAAATCTTCGCAACATTCACAGCTAAGTAAGTTCAAAATTAATTTAAGCAAAAAACACCCGAAAGGGTGTTTTTTGCTTGGGTATATTGATTTTTTTACAAAATGTGTTACAATCAAGTTAGTTATATTTAAATCATAGTACTTTAAAAGGAGAGATGGATGGAAATAAATTGGATATACTTATCCCTTTTTATTTTAGTTTCGGCAGCGACATGTTATGCAATCCATGCTTGGAATAGGGAAGTGTATCCTAATCCGGTTAGTTGGTTTGTTTGGGTTGTCACAGGTGTTGCTATTTTTCTTACAGCTGATGCTGCAGAAGCTAAGGAAGTTTATTTGGCTAACATTGTAGGATTTTTATCACCCGCTATAGTTTTTTTGATTATCTTGATTCGGGAAACCAACAGAATTTATAGTCTTTCGTTTCGAGAGAAATTGTGTTTAGTATTTTCCCTAATTGGATACGGACTTTGGTTATGGTTAGGTGATACTCCTGAACTCGCCAAGTGGTCACTTTATTGGATGATTGCAGTTGATCTTATAGCTGTATGGCCCACTATTGAACAAGTATTTAGTAAACCAATGTCTGACAAACCTTTTCCTTGGATGATGTTTGGTATAGGGTATATTGTTGCCGGTTTTGCAATAGAAGATAATACTACAACTAACTGGATATTACCTATATACATGTTTGTTGCATCTTGGACTATCGCAACACCAATGTTGTTTGAACGTATTAAAAATAGAATTCCTATAAGACAATGGTTTTAAATAACACAGAAGTAGAATTTAGGTGCTCTAATGGTTTTATAAATCATAAGAGCACTTTTTATATTTAAATCACAAAATGTTATACTTTTCACATGGCAGGATTTAAACGATACAATCCAAACCGAAGTTCGGCTTGGAACTATGGGGGAGCTAATTGGAAATTATCTCGGTCAAAGATTGAGTTGTTTACTGAGTGTCCACGCTGTTTTTACCTTGATAACAAGCTAGGTACAGCTCGTCCACGAGGTCCTTCTTTTAATCTTAATATCGCAGTCGACGAACTTTTCAAGAAGGAGTTTGATGTTTTGCGAACCAAAGGAGAAAAGCATCAGATAATGAAAGAGTACGACCTGGACGCAGTACCTTTTGTCCACAAAAGTATGGACGAGTGGAGAGATAACTTTCAAGGAATTACTTACAAAGATAAAGATACAGGCTTCACTATTTCAGGAGCAATTGACGACGTCTGGGTAAAGCCAGATGGGACTTTGCTGATTGTAGACTACAAGGCAACTTCAAAAGACGAAAAAATTGAATCATTAAGCAACAGTGGTTGGGAGATGTCATACAAAAGACAAATGGGTGTGTACCAATGGTTGTTCAGAAAAAATGGCTTTGAGGTAGATGATACCGGATATTTTGTTTACGCAAATGTACGAAAAGACAAGGCTGACGCTTTCAATGACACTCTTACTTTTGAGACTACTCTAGTACCAAGCGTAGGAGAGACAGATTGGATTGATAAGACAATAACTGACATCAAAGTCTGTCTAGATAGCGAAGATATGCCAGAAAAAGGCGAAGAGTGTGATTTTTGTCCATACCGCGAAGCTTGTGGCAAAAAACTACAAACAATCTACTATGCAAAAAAAGACAAAGAAAAAAACTCAAAATAATACTTTCTCAGAAAGAGTAAAGGAGGTGGTAAGAAAAATTCCCGCTGGAGAAACGAAAAGCTACCAAGAGGTCGCAGACTTGGCTGGAAACAAAAAAGCCTCAAGAGCAGTAGCAAATCAAATGGCAAAAAACTACGACTTAGAAATTCCGTGTCATAGAGTAATAAGAAAAGACGGAAGCATGGGCGGGTACAACAGGGGAGGAGTGAAAGTAAAAGCTGAGTTGCTTAGGAAGGAAAGATTAGCTAGTAAATCAAAAAACAAAAAAGAATTACGTAATTAATT
>Ga0055584_100005454_pt1 | contig 12464 bp, 13 predicted proteins | sample OSDHelmetaG_FD_58716 | JGI IMG/M metagenome (GOLD analysis project Ga0055584, IMG submission 58716) | Pelagic marine sediment microbial communities from the LTER site Helgoland, North Sea, for post-phytoplankton bloom and carbon turnover... | ecosystem: Environmental > Aquatic > Marine >... | reverse complement strand
TAAATCTTTGTAAACTAGAGAAAACTCTTCATGTTTACTTCTCCTATGGTGGTGGAGCCGTTCGGCCATAGATGGTGATATTCGAAAGCTAGGTTGAGGTCTTTTTCTTGAGCTTGGTTGCTTTTCACAAGGTGTTTTTCCACAGCAATTTGGTGGCGGCTGCGATCGCTCGAAAAAGTTAGCCCAATCAACGAGCCAACTCGATTTGAGCGGCAAAAGGTCTTCTTGTTTTAAACTGCTCGCAGATATTTTGAGTGCTTCGTTGACGAGCAAGTTTCCTTTTCCTAAACCAGCATCCTTCAGATCCTCATTAATTTTATACTTGTTCCGAACCATCATGTGACCAAGCCGAAAAGCAGCATGAGAAAACTCAAGCGGCATCCTTTGATCCTTTATACTCTGTGAGCTTAACGGCTTGAAGTCATTGGTCTTATATAATTGGTAAATTTCGCTTTTTAGGACCTTGTCTAAAAAGTCCTCGGTGATGATCTTTCGATAAATGAATACCGTGATTTTCTGAGCTGTGTGAAAGATCGAACTGCCGTCTTTCGTGCCACACAAGTGAGCGTTGTCCAGCTCCAGATTACGTAGCATTGCGCAAATCGTGTTGTGCAAACTGCTGAAAGCCACGGACAACTGTGAAATGAATAAGTGATCATCGTTTCTGGCGTCTGCAATGTAGACGTCTCTAAAATGTCGCCCACCTCCACGTAGATTCACTTTTTGCCCACGCGGCAAATCTCTCTTTTGGTAGAAATCTCCAGAACCGAGATCATCTTGAACCGAGCCAAACCGAAATAGGCTCCTATCTTTTCCGTCCTGCGGGGCTTGATATGCGAAGGGGCAAACTGTGGGACCTCCTCCATATATCGTTTCCAAGGTTAACTTGCTTTTCCGGAAATCTGTTTGGGAAATTCTTCTTTCATCGATGTCTGAAAAAGGGGCGGAGTTTTTAACTAGATCATGGGCAATAAATTGACCCAAATAGGTATAGCCAGCTGGTATATCAGGATTCTCTCTGATGCTTTCAACACAATCTGGTTTTTGCTTAAGCTTCTTCTGCCAATCGAAAGGAAACGCCATTCGTTCCGCAAGTTTTTCGAGGAGTTGTTCAGTTTTTGCTACGTCCGTTGCAATGAAACGCGTGTTGGTTGCTTTGATAACAAGACTGTAGTCCGATTTTTTGTTTGGTACTCCAAAAATGTTTGTAAAATCATTGTTTGGAATGCTCGAGTTATCGGACTTAGGAAGGCAATGAGGCTTAATGTTCCCCTTATTGTCTCTTCTCGAAGCAGGAACGTCCGCCAAGCTTATGCTGTCATTTGTGTAGCCATGCGTCGTCATCAATGTCCCCAGTGTTTTTATATTTTTCATTTTAAGCCTGGGATGTGAATCTTCCGTGAGTGGAAAGCCATGCCTAAGGATGCGAAGTGTGCAAATTAAACTTTGAATCTGAAAAGGTTTCACAATATAAATATTTTAAATAGAAAAAATCCATCAAAGCATGTTTTGGCGCTTTGTGGGGCAGGTAAGGATTTAGAGCAATGAATTTTCAAGAATGCTTGTATGAGTTGTTAGGTAAAAGTAAATCCGAAATTCATGCTGAATCGGCGCCATATGATTTTCTAACCAGGCAGGAATGGCAGGAGTTGGTCGAAAAGTTGATGCTCCTTTGGACAGAAAACGAAAAAGGTTCTAAGCCTTTAGTCGTTGAACCAGAAATATCAATTTTCTATCATCACCCTTTAAGGGAGTTTGAGTTGTTTTTGCTCGCCAAAATCTCCAACAATAAGCTGAATTAGGAGGATGCGTTGACAGGAACTACTATTCTAGACGGTGCTATGGGTACTGCGTTGAGGCACCGAGGTGTTCCTGTACCCGATCATAATACGTCGATCTGGTCTGCTTGGCCTCTGCTCAATTGTCCTGGAGAAGTGCAATTGTTGCATGAAGATTATATCAAAGCGGGGGCAGATGTCATAACCGTCAACGATTATGCTCTCACAAATGACAGCTTGTCCAAAAATAATTTGGAGCATCAACAAGAAAAATTGATCAAGCTTGCAGTTGATTTAGCAATCACTGCTAGAAGTAAGCAGCATTCCTCTGTAAGGATTGCCGGAACTTTGCCACCGTTGCGTACGTCCTTCAAACCAGAATTGACGCCGAAAATGGATACCTTGATTGCAGAGTATCGTTACATGGCCGACTTCATGGTCTCTTCAGTAGACATTTTCCTCTGTGAGACAATGGCATCAATCAAAGAGGCGCGAGCCGCGGCTCTCGCAGCAGCTGAAACTGGCAAACCAGTTTGGGTGTCCTTTACGTTGGAAGATCAGCGTGGAAATCTGAGAAGCGGTGAAACAATTAAGGACGCATTGAACGGGCTTAGACAGTATCCAATTCAAGCCTTTTTAGTGAATTGTTCTTCGGTTGCTGCAGTCAAGCAAGCTATGCCTATTCTGCAGGAACATAGTAAGGCTCAGATTGGGGCCTATCCAAACCCTTTCCTAGTAGAGCCAGCCGATGGTATCTACTCGCAAGATCTTCCTAGCTTTTTGCCTCCAGAAGCATTTGCGAAAGAAGCCCGGAATTGGCGTGAGTTGGGGGGGACGATCTTCGGTGGTTGTTGTGGGACTAACGAAAATTATGTTTTCGAGTTGAGAAGGCAATTTGCAAGAGCGAGAAGGGATGAAGCCTAACAAATGTACGGCAATTCAAAAATTGAAGTTCTCCAATTTGAGGAAAAAGGTAGGGGGCTAATAACTAAAGTCGCTATTGAAGCTGACGAATTAATCCTACGTTCTCCGGTCACTGTTCTTGATGGGTTAGAATATAGAATGTTGCGGCTGTTGCCAGCACTGAGGGCTTTCGCGGATGGGGAGGGTTTTCCGGTCAGAGATAATCCTGACGCGGCTTTATTTTTTGCTCTGGAAAACTTAGTGAACGACCCTGAAAAAGTTCTCAGAACAGATCAGACAGTTACATCTGCGAGCAGTGCGATTATGTACACCTTTGCTTGGGATAGAAGCGAGGAAGAAGGCGGTCCGACGTCCGCTATCGCATTTGGCGCAGCAAGCTTATGTAACCATATAGATGACGCTGCCCTGGCTAATGCTAAAACCGTTCAGCAGAACGAAATCAATGCCATTGACCTTGTCGCCACGACCAATATAGAGGCCGGCACAGAGATATTAATTCAATACAACTCTGTGCCTTTTACTACTTCTTAAAAATTGTTTTAACTAGGGTCTGGGGCGACGCGAACCATACGCTTGCCGCGGTTGTTCCCAGCCAGTAATCCAATCAGAGCGTCAGGTGCACTCTCCAAGCCCTCATAGATGTCTTCCTGGATCTTGAGTTCACCCGACATGACCAGGCGTTGAAGCTCCTTTGTTGCGCGGTGAGCTTCCTTGGCAAAGTCCATGACGATGAAACCTTCCATACGCAATCGCTTAACGACGAGCATACCCGGTACATTACGCGGACCAGATGGCGGGCTGCCGTCATATTGACTGATGGCTCCACAACAGGCGATGCGGCCTCTCTCATTCATCTGGAAAAGAACAGTCTCCAGGATTTCACCGCCGACATTGTCGAAATAGACATCAATGCCGTCAGGGCAGGCTGCTTGTAGAGCCTTGAACAGGCCCGGTGCGCGATAGTCGATGCAGTCGTCAAACCCAAGCTCTTCTTTAACCCAGGCACATTTCTCGGGACTGCCCGCGATACCGACAGCGCGGCAACCAAGAGACTTTGCGATTTGTCCGACATAACCGCCGACCGAACCAGCCGCGGCTGAGACCAATACAGTTTCTCCTTTAACAGGGCGGCCGACGTCGACCAGACCGTGGTAGGCCGTGCGACCGGCGATACCGAACACGGATAGAAGGTGAGAGAGCACAGGAACAGGGGGCATTTTTTGCGCCGCTTTGGCTTTGACAACGACGTGTTCTGCCCACCTGGCCTCGACGGCCACGATATCACCCACAGCATGGCTGTCGCTTTTGCTCTCGACGACTTGGCCAATGGAATAGGTGTGCATAACGTCACCGGCTTTGACGGCTTCACGGTAAGTGGCACCCTGCATCCAAGCACGGTTGGCGGCATCAATTGACATGAGGATGGTCTTCACCAGCAATTCGCCGTCGTCAGGAGAGGGCATGTCGACTGTTTGCAGTTCAAAATGCTCTCGGCCTAGCTGGCCTTGCGGCAGTTCCTTGACGACGACTTGTTTGTTTTGACTCATGTTTTATCCTTTGGATTTCTCAATTTGATCTTCAACGTCTCTTAGGCTGTCTTTACCGAAGTACAGTTCTTCATTCACAAAAAATGACGGCGCACCAAAAACCCCTCGGGCCACCGCTTGTTCTGTGTTAGTGATGATTGCCTGTTTCACTTCCGGTTTTTGAATGCCTTCTATGATTTCGGCAACTGGTAGTCCTGATTGCTCTAAGGCAGCCGTAATGACTTGCGGGTCATCCATTTTCTTTGGTTCAACCCACATGTGATGGAAAATGGCGTCCAGATAGTCAGTGAAATAGTCGGTGGTTTGAGCATGCACAGCCCCCCGCATTATCGCCAATGTCATGACCGGGAAGTGAGGGTTGCGTTGAAAGGGGATAGCATGCTTTTTGGTAAAGCGTTCCATCTCATGCACAAAGTATTTGAGTTTCGCGGGTATTTCACTGAAAGCAGCGATGGGTGATTGATTGTTGGTGGCCTTGAATATCCCACCCAACAATACCGGCGTGTAGGTCGCTTTGATGCCGGTTCTGGCTTCGATATCCGGTAAAACAGCATGGGCAAAATAAGAGTTGGGACTGCCAACATCGAACAAGAATTCAAAAGCAGGTGTTTGTGTCATTACCACTTCTCTCTATGGGGGCGAAGATCAAGTTCAAATGTCCAAGCATCGGGCGTTTGGTGGTGCAGCAGCCAATAGGCCTCTGCCACAGACTCAGGATTCATCAGTGAATTTGGTGGCAAGTCGTCAGGATCAACACCACGCTTGCGATATATCTCTTTGACGAAGGCGGTATCCACGCCCGCATCGATGACCAAGTGTGCAACATGGATGTTTTCGGGGCCTAGTTCCCGTGCCATGGATTGCGCTAGGGCTCTCAGGCCATGTTTGCCAGCCGCAAAGGCGGAAAATCCGCTGGAACCTTTGACTGAGGCAGTAGCGCCGGTGAAAAAGATCGAACCTTTTCCTCTTTTCCCCATGTAAGTCGCAGCTTCTCTTCCGGTTAGAAATCCGGCAAAGCAGGACATTTCCCAAACTTTTCGAAACACGCGCGAAGTGGTTTCTCTAATCGGGAAAAAGACGTTGCCACCAACGTTGAAAATAACGAGCTCCAGTGGCCCGATTGTCTTCTCGATTTCAGCAAAAACTGACGCCACAGAGTCTTCGTCGCGGGCATCCATTGTGAACGCGTGCGCCTCACCACCGGCCGCGTCAATTTCGGTTACCAGTGGTGCGAGCTTCTCACTATTGCGCCGGCCCATGCAAACAGTAAAACCGCCTTTGGCAAAGCGCTTAGCGATCGCTGCACCGATGTAATCACCGGCCCCAACGATGAGAGCAACTGGTTTTTCAGTCATGCCTCATTGCCCTTTGAAAGTCGGTTGTTGTTTGTTTAAGAAGGCTTTAGCAGCAGCCTTGTGGTCTTCGGTATGCATAGATTGAATCATCCGCTGGGCTTCATGAGTCATGGCAGTTTTTAGATCGACTGTTTGGGCTCTGTTGATGTTCTCTTTCATGTACCTAAGCGCGATGGGGGCAGAGGCTGCAATTTGCTCCGTCGTCTTCTTAACTACAGCTTCCAGTTGGTATTCTGAAACAACCATGTTGAAGATACCGAGTTTCTCCGCTTCTTCGGCCATTACTCTCCGGCTGGTGAAATAAAGCTCTTTAGCTTTGGCGGGCCCAACCAGTTTTGATAGATACCAACTACCGCCGAAATCACCTGAAAGACCAATGGCCCCAAAGGCTGTGGTGATGAAGGCCTTTTCCGTGGCGATCCTCAAATCACAGGCCAAAGCCAAAGACATACCAGCACCCGCCGCCGGGCCCGTGACGACGGCAACAGTGGGTTTATTCAACTCGTAAAGTCGGAGGCTGACGGTTTCTTGCGCATGTTGTAGCTGCCGCGTCATTGCGTCGACCGAGGGCTTCTCCGATCCTCCAGACAAAGCGCTATTGGCTGACAGGTTATCACCCATTCCAGAAACATCGCCACCTGCACAAAAGGCGTTTCCAGCTCCTCTGATGACGACGCAGCGAACATCGGCGTCTGCCTCAATATCCAGTAATGCTTGACGAAGTGCAGGTGTTAACTGATCCGACAAAGCGTTGCGTTTTGCCGGATTGTTGAGGGTGATAGTAGCCACATGGTTTGAAACCGAACAGAGCAGTTGTTCCGTCCCGGTATCGACTATTCTGTTATCTGAATTGGTCATGTCCAAAACTTGCGTTGTTTGCTTACGGTTCAATGACGATCTTGCCGATTGCCTTGCGTCCTTCAATCTCTTGCAGAGCCTTGGCGCCATCTTCAAGACTGTAGCGAGAGGTTACTCTGGGTTTAAGGTTCCCTGCTTCGTAAAGGTCAAAAAGTTCCTTTAGGAACTGTTGATGGCGTTTTGGATCGCGCTGCATAAAGGCCCCCCAGAAAACACCGGCAACCTGACAGCTTTTCAAAAGAATGAGATTCAGGGGCAACTTTGGGATACCAGCTGGGAAGCCGACAACGAGGAAATGACCTTCCCAGGCAATGGCTCTTAACGCTGGTTCAGCGTAAGCACCACCGACAATATCATAAACAATGTCCACCCCTTTTCCATTAGTCAGCCTTTTGATCTCATCAGAGAAAGCTTTTTGTTGGTCGCGATCTGGTTCCCGCTTGTAAACAATGGTCTCATCGGCACCGATCGATCGGCAAAATTCAGCTTTCTTTTCGCTTGAAACTGCGGCGATGACACGAGCGCCCATGGCCTTGCCGATCTCAACCGCAGAAGAACCCACGCCGCCGGCTGCCCCTAGTACCAAAATCGATTGGCCGGCTTTCAAATGTCCTCGGTCTTTTAGCGCGTAGTAAGTTGTCCCATAGGTAAAAATGAATCCAGCCGCTTCATCGAAAGGCATGGCATCTGGGATTGGCACAACAATCTTGGCGTCCGCTAACACGTGAGTGGCATAGCCGCCGTGTTGAACGAGAGCCTGCACGCGCTGGCCAACTTGGATGCCCTTAACATCTGAACCGACGGCTTCAACGACCCCTGCAACTTCGCCACCAGGAGCGAAGGGTCTTTCGGGGCGGTATTGATAGAGGTCACGGATAACGAGCGTATCTGGAAAGTTAACCCCAGCGGCTTTGATGGCTATCAATATCTGGGTGGGGCCAGGTTTTGGTGTTTCTTGTTCTAAAACCACGAGGCTTTCGGGGCCGCCAGCAGTTTGACTCATTAATGATTTCATCTCGCCCTCGAATTAAATGTGTCATAAGGTTGTTTTTATAGTTGTTAGATTTAATTCGATGCTGGAGCAAGCAAGCTTCACAAAAAGAAAAATTCTCCTTTTGACTGATCATAATGGTCTTTGGGGAGTAGCGGACAGGAAAAAAGGACCCATAATGACACCACAACAGCTTTTTGATCTCTCTGGAAAAACAGCCCTGGTAACAGGTGGCGCAACGGGCATTGGCCGGATGGCGGCAGAAGCCCTTGTTGGAGCGGGGGCTAAAGTTCTGATCGCCAGCCGCTCTGGTGATGCATGCGAGGCAGTGGCCGCGGAACTAAATGCGATGGATTTGCCGGGTTCTGCGGAAGGCTTTTCCGGTGACGTTGGCACAGAAGAAGGTGTGATGGATCTGGCCGGACAAGTGAGGGCTAGAGTGGGTAAACTTAATATCTTGATGAATAACGCAGGGACGACCTGGGGCACCGAGCTTGGGAAGTTCCCGCATCACGCTTGGCAACGTGTTATGGCCGTCAACGTCGCGGGCCTCTTCTCGCTGACACAAGAATTGCTTCCAGAACTCGAGGCTGCAGGCAGTGATGATGATCCGGCACGTGTCGTTAATGTTGGCTCTGTCATGGGCGAAATCGCCTTAGGTGACGGCGCCTACAGCTATTCGGCTTCGAAGGCCGCGGTTCATCACACAACAAAGATTTTAGCAAAGGAGCTTGCTGGCCGCCGTGTTACCGTGAATGCGCTGGCACCGGGGCCTTTTGTCAGCAACATGACGGCATTTGTGACGGCGTCCGAGAAGACACGTGCTGTCGTTGGTGAAGGAGTGCCGCTGGGTCGAGTTGGTAAGCCAGAAGATATCGCGGGTTGTATGTTGTTCCTTTGTGGTCAGGGTGGTGCATATATCACGGGTGCCATTTTACCTGTCAGTGGCGGGATCAATGTCTCAACGGGTCCTTCTTTGTTTGAACGTGCACAAGGGGCAAAGTCCTGATGTCTTCACGCGACGCAGCTTCAATTGAGACACTTCAGGAGCAGATTGGTCAGGAAGTCGGCGTGTCGAAATGGTTCATGATCGATCAAGAGCGCATCAACAAATTCGCTGACCTCACAGAAGATCATCAGTTCATCCATATCGACCCAGAAAGAGCAGTGAAAGAGACACCTTTCGACAGCACGATCTCTCATGGTTTTCTGACAATGTCGATGGTGACAGCCATGTCTTACGATTGTCTGCCTCGTATTGAGGGTGTGGAAATGGGCATCAACTACGGCATGGACAAGCTTCGTTTCTTGTCCCCTGTGCCAAGCGGGTCGCGGGTGCGGGGGCATTTTGTTTTGTCATCGTGTGAAGAACGAAAACCCGGTGAATTGACCATGAAGTGGACAGTCTCCGTTGAAATCGAAGGCCATGACAAACCAGCGCTTGCGGCAGAGTGGTTGACCAGGCAATATTTTAACAAGCAACAAAATTAGACGGTTTCAAAGCCGAAAATCAAAAGGAAGATACAATGGATTTGGGATTGACGGATAAAGTCAGACCGTTGGTTGAAAAAGTGCGGGAGATGATCGAAAATGAGATTGAGCCGCTGAACCAAGAATATCACGAAGAAGTCGGCAAGCACCCGTCTGGTGATCGCTTTAAGCACACTGATCGTCAGCTAGAGATCCTTGATGGTCTCAAGGCAGAAGCCCGTAAAAGAGGGCTCTGGAATTTTTGGCTCACAGATTCCGATCGTGGCTATGGCCTGACGACTGTTGAGTATGCCTACCTCGCCGAGGAAATGGGTAAGGTTCCAATTGCTGCTGAAGTGTTTAACTGTGCCGCCCCTGATACGGGTAATATGGAAGTAATTGAACGCTATGGCACAGAAGCGCACAAAGAACGCTGGTTAACCCGGCTCTTAGAAGGTGAAATTCGTTCTGCCTATTTGATGACGGAACCTGACGTCGCCTCTTCTGACGCGACTAACATCGCGTTGAAAGCTGAACACGATGGCAAGGGTTGGGTACTGAACGGTGAAAAGTGGTGGTCATCCGGTGCAGGGGATTCACGCTGTGCGATTTATATCGTGATGACTCAAACCGACCCAGACGCGCATAAGCATTCGCGTCACACTATGTTCTTCGTCCCGGCGGATACACCGGGCATTGAAATATTGAGACCTATGCAAGTTTTTGGCAATGACGACGCACCTCACGGTCATATGCATATTCGCTTCACAGATGTTCGGGTCAGCGATGATGATCTGATTCTGGGTCGGGGTAGAGGTTTTGAAGTAGCTCAAGGTCGTCTTGGACCAGGCAGAATTCATCACTGTATGCGTGCCATTGGTCAAGCCGAAAAGGCGCTGGAACTGATGTGTCGTCGTGCCATGTCGCGAACAGCCTTCGGTAAGAAGCTCGCCGATCTTGGTGCTAACTACGACATCATTGCCAATGCCCGGATGGAAATCGAACAGGCCCGGTTGCTTTGCCTGAAGGCGGCATGGATGATGGACACTGCAGGCGTTAGGGAGGCACAGCCTTGGATCAGTCAGATCAAAGTTGTGGCACCACTGATGGCGCTCAAAGTGATTGACGAGGCCATGCAAATGCACGGTGCGGGTGGTATTAGTCAGGACACGACGCTGGCACACAGCTGGACGCATGTGCGGACTCTTCGTCTTGCCGATGGACCAGATGCCGTTCACCGTCGCCAGGTGGCTAAGGTAGAGCTGCGTCGTTACACCAACACGGAAACCTAATGGCAGAGCTGTTTTGGGTGCGTCACGGCCAGGCCTCTTTTGGCCAGGATAACTACGATGCTTTGTCTGAAACGGGCTGGGAGCAATGCCGCCGCTTAGGCGCGGTCTTTGCTGCCCAAGGCCTAACCTTTGACCGCGTCGTCATTGGTTCGTTGGTGCGCCATCGGGAAAGTCTCGAAGGTATAAAAGAGACCTTGTCGATTGAGATTGAACCAGAAGTTCATGCGGGACTTAATGAGTATGACTTTCACGGTCTCCTTGGTTCCTACTATGATGGGATTGTTCCTGACGAAGCGTTACAAGATAGGCGTACGCATTTCTTGAAACTGAAAGAAGTGCTGGCTTTGTGGCAGCAAAATGAAATCGAAGATCCCCCTGAAAGTTGGGGAGATTTCAAAGACAGAATTGCAGATGCTCGCAATTCAGCCTGCCGTCCTGGTGCTAAACGCGTATTGGCGGTAACGTCCGGCGGGCCGACAGGCCAAATGGTGGCCACAGCGTTAAAGGCACCCGAAGAGATGATGATAACCGTTAATCTTCAGGTGAAAAACGCCTCTTACAGCCGGTTTGTTTTCAATGAGCGGGTTTTCTATCTGAACGGCTTCAATGCCACGCCACATTTGGATGACGCGTCAGTGTCCCATCTTTTGACCTATAGTTAACGGAGGCTCCTTTGTCTGAAAGCAATGCCGCTGCCCAATTGGATCTTACTTCAGTAGAAGCTTATCTGGAAGCTAACCTGCCGGGCTTTAAAGGTCCGATAGTCGCAGAGAAATTCTCTCGCGGGCAATCCAATCCCACCTTCTTGCTGAAGGCTGCATCTGGAAGCTATGTGCTGCGCCGAAAGCCACCTGGGGTCTTGCTGAAGTCTGCACACGCCGTCGACAGAGAGTTTCGTGTGCAATCAGCTTTGGCCGGTTCTGATGTTCCCGTTTCTGGCATGCATTTGCTTTGCGAAGATGATGCGGTGATCGGATCGATGTTTTATGTGATGGACTACATCCCTGGCCGAAATTTTGTAGACCCAAGATTACAGGACCTCAGCAATGACCAGCGTTCGGGCATCTTTGATGAAATGAACAGGGTCGTAGCCGCCTTGCATCAGGTTGATCTTGGCGACGTTGGCCTAGAAGACTTTGGTCCGCCGGGAAACTACTTCGAGCGTCAGATTGGCCGTTGGTCGAAACAGTACCGCGCGTCGGAAACTGAAACGATTGCGCCCATGGATGAGTTGGTTGAAGCCTTGACCATTCAGGACGCTTTTGATGATGGTCAACGAACGCTGGTCCATGGTGACTACCGGATCGACAATATGATGTTCGCGAAGGATGGCACGGCCTGTCTTGCTGTCCTCGATTGGGAATTATCGACGCTAGGGCATCCCTATGCCGATCTGGCATCTATCTTGATGCAATGGAACATGCCTCCCGGGGACGAGGGTCGTGGTCTGGCAGGGGTCGACAGAAAGTCGCTGGGTATTCCAACGGATCAAGAATTCGTGGAGACTTATTGTAGACGTCGCTCGATCTCCAGCATTGATTCATTGGGCTATTGCTTAGCTTTCAGCTTCTTTAGGATGGCGGCGGTTATCCAAGGTGTAAAAAAGCGCGCTCTAGATGGCAATGCTTCTAACCCAGAACGAGCGATGAAGTTGGGCTCTTTTGTGAAGGCTTTTGCGCAGCAAGGTCTTAAGTCCCTCGATATGAAAGGCTAAGACTATGGCAGAACGTCGATTTGAAGGCCAGGTAGTTCAGATAACAGGTGCAGCAAGCGGTTTTGGTGCCTTGGCGGCTGATCTTTTTGCGGAGCAAGGGGCAAAGCTTGTTCTCTCTGATTTGAACAGTGAAGGTCTGCAGAAAGTCGCCGACGATCTGATCGTGCAGGGGACAAAGGTTGTCACGGGTCAGGTTGATGTTTCCAATGAAGATCAAGTTGCGGCTCATATCGCTGAGGGCATTGAACAGTTTGGCCAGATCGATGTCGCAATCAACAATGCTGGCATGGGGCACGCCATGAAACCAATCACCGCGTTGACCGTTGAGGAGTTTGATGAGTCAATGGCGATAAACGCACGTGGTGTTTTCATAGGAATGAAGCACCAACTGCCGGGCATGATTGAGCGCGGCAATGGCTGTATTCTGAACGTTGCCTCGGCCGCTGGATTGGTTGGCGCTGCCATGTTGTCTGGTTATGCGGCATCCAAACATGCCGTTGTTGGCTTGACTAGAGCTGCTGCGGATGAAGTAGCG
>Ga0055584_100005452_pt1 | contig 12465 bp, 11 predicted proteins | sample OSDHelmetaG_FD_58716 | JGI IMG/M metagenome (GOLD analysis project Ga0055584, IMG submission 58716) | Pelagic marine sediment microbial communities from the LTER site Helgoland, North Sea, for post-phytoplankton bloom and carbon turnover... | ecosystem: Environmental > Aquatic > Marine >... | reverse complement strand
CCCACTGCCGGCACCACGCCGGCGTCAGGCTCCACCAGCTCACATGGCGCGTGCAACAGCTCGACCAATCTTTCCGTGGCTCCGGCCGCGCGCTGCAGATCGCTGTAAACCTCACTAATGGCGCCGACAGATCCTGCGACGATGAACGCATAAAAGATGAACGCAGCGAGCTCGCCCGGAGAAATGGACCCAGACAGCACATCCTGCCCGCCGACCCAGAGCATGGTGGCAATGGCGCCGAGCACCAGCATCATGACCAGGGCGATCAGCAACGAGCGTTGCCGAATTCGTCGCACCGCAACGCGAAAGGCTGCGTCAACACGGCGCGCAAACTCATCGATGTCGGCCGCCTCATGATTGAACGACTGCACAATCTTGATACTACGCAACGACTCCCCGGCCTGGTTACCAACTTCCGCCAGGGTGTCCTGGCTGTCGCGCGACAAGTTGCGGACGCGACGGCCAAACAGGACCACGGGCGCAACCACGAAAGGAACACTGGCAATGACGATAAGCGACAGCTTGGCATTGGTCACGAACAGCAAGACCATTCCGCCAACAAACATCAGCGCGTTGCGCAAGGCGATGGACACCGACGACCCGATCACGGTCTGCAGCAGCGTCGTGTCTGTCGTGATGCGAGACTGGATCTCGGTAGGCTGATTTTCTTCAAAGAAGCCCGGATGCAGGCGAATAAGATGCGCAAAAACAGCGTGCCGAATGTCGGCGCTGACTCGCTCGCCTACCCAGGAGACAAAATAAAAGCGAATGAATGTTCCGATGGTCAGCACCACCATGAGCACCGCGAACAGGGAAATGCTGTGCACCAGTATTTCCGATGAACCGTCCGACAGGCCCTGGTCGATGACGATCCGCATACCCTGGCCAATCGACAGGGTGACGCCAGCGGTGACCACCAGGGCGATGCTGGCCCAGACCACTTGCCGGCGATACGGCCACAGAAAGCGCAGCGCCGGGCGCAGACTTTTCAGCTCCCGAGATGCCTGGCGATTTAATCCGTCATCCATTTGGCCATTATGGGCCAATCGGAGCGTTGCTTTCGAGGAGCGATGTTGATGAACTTGGCACTTCTCAGGCATTTGAACAAAACGCTCATGGCAGATTTGCTGGAAACCATCGTCATAGATCCTCCCCAGGACCCCGCTGGAACGGTGATCTGGCTGCATGGCCTGGGTGCGGACGGCCACGATTTCGAGCCCATCCCGCCACTTTTGAACCTGCACCAGCCGCTGCGGTTCGTATTTCCCAACGCACCCGTGCGCGCAGTGACCATCAACGCCGGGGCCGAAATGCGTGCCTGGTACGACGCCAATCCCAACGACCCCAGCGCGGGGCAAGACGACATCGCGGCCTCGGTGCGCTCGGTGGCGGCCCTGGTTGAGCAGGAGCATGAGCGGGGCATGCCGACGGAGCGCATTACCCTGGCTGGATTCTCACAGGGCGGCGTGATCGCCCTGGAACTGGGCTTGAGTTTCCCCCGGCGGCTGGCGGGAATCATGGCCCTGTCCACCTATGTCCACGACCATGAGAACCTGGTTGAGCGAATTGGCTTTGCCAATGTCGACTGCCCGATCTTGTTTGCCCACGGCCTGCACGACCCCATGATCCCGATCACGCGCGCAATAACCGCGCGCGAAACGTTGCGTGCGCTCAACTATCAGGTGCAATGGCACGAATATGCCATGGGCCATCAGGTGTGCCCCGAGGAAATTAAAGACATTGCCGAATGGCTCAACGGGCTGTATCCGTAACCGCCGCCGATGCACATTCACCCCACACCCGAGCAGTGGTCGCAGGCCGTATTCGAGGACTTTCCAGGCTTTCTCAAGGACCATGCGTCGTGTGAGAAAAAGGCATCGGGCATGGCCCTCAACATCGCCTCCCACTACCCGGACCGCGCCAATCTCGTTAATGCCATGGCGGAGCTGGCAGTGGAGGAGCTGTCCCATTATCGCGAAGTGGTAAGGCTGCTCACCAGCAAAGGCCTGCATCCTGGACCCGACGGCAAAGACCCTTACATCCGCCAGCTGAACGCATTGATTCGCCGCGGCAGCGAGTATTTTCTGTTTGATCGCCTGCTGCTGGCCGGCATCATCGAACGCCGCGGCAACGAACGCTTCGGCATCATTGCCGACCAGCTTCCCGCCGGGCCCGACAAACGCTTCTATGCGGCCATCACGGCTAGTGAGGCGCGCCACTGGCAACTGTTTGTTGATCTCGCAACCAGCGAGTGCCCACAGTTTGCTACTTCGGCCCGTCTGGAGGAGCTCATTGCCGCGGAAGCCGAGATCATGCTGCGCCAACCGCTTCGCGCAACCTTACATTAATCCAACTGCAACCAGCCCCGTGCCGCGGCAATCTTCACACCTGCACCGCTACCTGGATCGTCACGCGGAACCCGAAGCGATACGCGCCGCCCAGGGTGTGACAGGCAGCTATCGCCAAGTGCTCGTCGTACCCTGCTTCGACGAACCAGCACAGCTGCTGGACAGCCTGTTACCGAGCGACGTTCGGGACCTGCTGCTGGTGCTCGTGATCAACACTCCGGACAACGCTGCTGACGACGCCAGGCAGCGAACGCGGGCCTTGCTCGAGCAGCTCGGCTGCAAAGGCGACAGTCGGGAAATCACCCACGATGCCGCTCGCAACGTAGGGCTGCTGGTCATTGACCGGGTATCCTGCCCGATTCCCAGGCGCCAGGGCGTTGGTCTGGCCCGCAAGATCGGCAGCGACTGCGCCGCGGCGCTGTGGCAATACGGGCGCGTGGCAGACAGCTGGATCTACTCAACCGACGCGGATGTGCAGCTGCCCAGCGAGTACTTTGAGGTAGCGATGCCGAGCCGCGGGGCCACAGTATTTCCCTTTCGCCACCATGCCGACAGCGCCGAACTGCAGCACAAAGCCGACCTCTACGAGCTGCACATGCGCTATTACAAAAGCCGCCTGGAGTGGGCGGGCAGTCCATACGCTTTTCATACCCTGGGCAGCACCCTGGCTGTGCATCCGGAAGACTACGCCATGGTGCGCGGCTACCCTCGGCGCAACGCCGGAGAGGACTTCTATCTGCTCAACAAGCTATGCAAAGTTGCCCCGATTCACAGCCTGGAAGGACCGGTGCTGAGCATCCGGGCGCGGTACTCGAGCCGAACACCATTCGGCACCGGCGCCTCGCTGACAAAAATCAGCGATGCCAGCGCATACCCAAGCTACGCTGCGGAGAGCTTTCAACTGCTGCGCCGGGTGCTTGTGGCGTTCGCTAACGCGGGCAACGGCCACGACCTCAACCTCGATCAACAAGCCAGACAAATCCTCGACGAACTGGGATTCGGGACATTTTTCACCCAGGCGCAAGCGCAGTACACAAAGACCCCAAACTTACATAAGGCGATAGCAGATTGGTTCGACGGCTTCCGAACCCTGCGGTTCATTCACGAATGCCGGCGTCACTTTCCCGATGCCCCTCTGCGCAACACCCTGGGACAACTGTTTCCGGCATGGGCCGGGCAGTCGGCGCACGCCCAGGCAGAGCATTTTCTCGCCATTGACAGGGCCCGGCGAAAAGTCACGAGCGTAATGCGGCCCAGGTCACAGAAACGCCAAGATTCCTAACTTGAGGCACGTTACTCGCCCTAAAATGCGGAAAATAGCACGTGCGCCCATGCGTACCGCGGCAAATTGGATGTGAAGCGAGCGATGGATACGGAAACGCAGCGACAGCAGAATCCAGACCTGGAGTGGGATCTGGACGATTTCAACCATCTCCAGCGCGCCATGGAATTTGTTACCCAGTTCGAATCCACGCTATGCGTGTATTCACCGTCGGTGGAGCAGATCTATACCACCTACAACATGTTTTTCCCCAGCGAGTGGAACAGCAAAATGGTCATCCTGCCCGACCAGGGGGCTTACCATGACACCTTTTTTCACATCGCGCCGTCGGCAGTAGTGGCTACCGGTTTGTACGTGATTCCCGGCGAACTCATCGGCAAAGACGGACTGTTTCTCGCCAACATCGACGAACAGCGATCCCTGGGAGAGCGACAATTTCCCTTTGAGTCGGCCATTCGCACCATCATTGAAAACCGCCCGGCCGATGACCCGTTCCTGCCGGTATTGGCCAAGGGCGATCTGCGCGAGCTGCAGAAATCGTGGCCCGTGATGCACCTGCATCGGGTAAAACCCGCTACTCTCGCCAAGATATCGGATCTGGACCGCTCTTCTTTGTACAATGTGATCAACGAAAAGTTAGATACGCTGTTTGTGCAAAATAAGGTAGGCATTGCCTAACTCTCAAAGCCCGGATATTGCTCAGCCCCAGGGCCGACTACGGCGCGCTCTCGGCACCCTGATACTGCTGGTGCTGGTGGCTACATCCTGGAGCGGGGTGCTTGATCAGCAAGCGCAATCTGCGAGCAAGGCTACCCTGGCTCGCGCGCTGACCACTTACGCCCTGGCTCGAGGCCTGAACGGTGTCATTTCCGTGGCCCAGGGTACCGAGGTGGCCATCCAGCCAGTAGGCGTAGGGCTGACCCTCACCCCGGGCCAAATTCTCGATCCGCTCAACGACCTGGTGGAACGCTTTTCGTGGCTTGCATTGCTCGCCAGCGCGTCTCTGGGCACACAGATTCTCATGACCGAGTTGTTAGCCAACCCCTGGGTGTCAGCGGCTCTATCCCTTAGTGCCGGGGTTTACATCGTTGCTTTGTGGTGGCCGGGCGGATCTTCCTGGCGCTATACGCTGCTGCGGCTGTGTGCCGCAGCGGTGTTTGCCCGCTACCTGTTCGCGGCGGTCACGCTGGTTTCCGGCTGGATCGACGAATCCCTGCTCGCCGAACGACAGACGGCGGGAATAAACGAGCTGCAGCTCACCCAGGCTAACCTTGCTACGGCTCAAACACCGGCACCCGCCAACGACGAGGCCAGTGTGCTGGAGCGCTTTACTGCTTTTCTGGACGAGAATCGCCAGGCCATGGACATCGACACCCAGCTGACGGCGCTGCGCACACGCGTGGAAGACGCCATCGAGCGGCTCATCGAACTCATGGTGGTGTTCCTGGTACAAACCCTGGTGTTACCGGTAGCCGGTCTGGCAGCCGCCTATGGGAGCATCCGATGGTTTTGGCGCTGGACCTGGCGGGAACAAAATGCGGTGGGAGATTAGCGCAATATTGCCTAAAATCCTGCGCCCAGACTAACGAGACGCGCGTCGTGACCAAAGTCTTCATAGACGGTCAAGCCGGAACCACCGGCCTGCAGATCAGCGAGCGATTGGCCCAACGAGCCGACATCGAGCTGCTTGCCATCGACGAGCACGCCCGCAAGGAAGCCAACGCCCGGGCGGATATGTTCGAGCGCTGCGATGTGGCCATCTTGTGCCTGCCCGACGACGCAGCCAGGGAAGCAGTCGCCCTGGCAAACGGCCGCTGCCGAATCCTCGACGCCAGCACGGCCCACAGAATCTCGCCAGAATGGGCCTATGGCTTGCCGGAACTGGGGCCCAACCAGCGAGCCGCCATCGCCAGCGCCGACCTTGTCGCCAATCCGGGGTGTTACCCGCAGGGCTTCATATTGATGGTCAAGCCGCTCATCGATGCCGCGATGCTGCCAACAGACCTGGCGCTCAGCGTGCACGCCCTGTCCGGCTATTCCGGCGGCGGCAAGAGCCTGATTCAGAGCCGTCAGGGCTTCGATCCAAACACCGTGGAGCGCCGCAACACAGAGGCTTACGGATTGCAGCTGAAGCACAAGCACGTGCCCGAAATGCAGCATTACTCGGGCACCGCAGGTACGCCTTTGTTTACACCTAGCGTTGGGCACTACTATCAGGGCATGCTGGTACAGGTGCCATTGTTCTCGCAGAATTTGCAACCGGGCACCACTATCGAGGGGGTGCACGCATTGCTGGCCGATCGCTACGCGGACGAAGCCTACATACACGTTCACCAACCCGGCGCCGAGGACTGCCTGCAGGACGGTTTCCTCAACGCCACCCAATGCAACGGCACGAATCGACTGGAAATCATGGTATTTGGCCATAGTGAGCAGATTCTGCTGGTCGCCCGCTACGACAACTTAGGCAAAGGCGCCGGCGGCGCGGCAGTACAGAATCTCAATCTGATGATCGGCGCAGACGAATCCGCGGGCCTGGCACAGTGAGCGCACTGAGCAAATTAGATGTTCCCGCGCTGCGCGCGTTGCACGCGGAGCTGTCCCACGAGCTGGAGTTGCAGCAGGCCAACCAACTGGCCCTGGATCTCACTCGGGGCAAGCCGGCGCCCGACCAACTGGACCTGAGCGCGGGCCTGGATGCTGCCATCGCCGGCGACTACTTTGCCGCAGACGGCACCGACACTCGGAATTATGGCGCCCTGAGCGGGCTGCCGGAGGCAAAAGCGCTCGGTGCGGAGCTGATGGGCGTTGCTGCCGAAGACGTTATCTGCTGGGGCAATTCAAGCCTCACGCTGATGCACATCTGCGTCGAGCTTGCGCTTAGCCGGGGCCTTTGGGGCGACGAGCGCCGCTGGTCACGGGCCCAACCGGCCAAAATGCTTACCCCGGTGCCCGGCTACGATCGGCATTTCACGCTCACCCAGGCTGCCGGCATCGAAATGATCAACGTCCCCATGACGGACACCGGACCGGACATGCAGGCGGCCATAAATCTGGCCGCCGCAGATGAAGCCATTAAAGGCATCTGGTGCGTGCCCAAATACGCCAACCCCACCGGCTGCACTTATTCCGCCGAGTGCGTCGAACAACTGGCCGAGCTGCCTAAGCTCGCAGCGGCCGACGACTTCCTCGTATTGTGGGACAACGCCTACGCCGTGCACGACTTTAGCTTCCCCTCGACGCCATTGACGCCCATACTGCCTGCCGCTCGCCAGCTGGGCACCCAGGACAACGTCGTTATTTTTGCCTCTACTTCGAAGATTACCTACCCCAGCGGCGGCCTGGGCTTTGTTGCCTCGGGCGCCACGGTATTGAGGCACATCACCGAGCGACTGGGTAATGCGAGCATCGGCCCGGACAAGGTCAATCAACTGCGCCACGCGCGTTTTCTAAGCGGGCGCCTGGAACAACACATGGCCGCTCACGCGGAACTCATCAGGCCCAAATTCGATCTGGTACAGGCGACTCTGAGCGAGGAGCTTGAAGCCCTGGACATCGCCCGCTGGACAACGCCCGCCGGCGGTTACTTTGTGTCCCTCGACACGCGCCCGGGCCTGGCAAAGCGCGTCGGCGAGCTGGCTGCCTCGGCCGGCCTCAAGATCACCAAACCCGGTGCAACCTTCCCCTATGGCAGTGACCCCAACGACAGCAATCTGCGCATCGCTCCAACATTCGCCGACATGGCGGACCTGAAGGTAGCGATGCAGGTTCTGACGCTGTGCATCAAGCTCGCCAGCGTAGAGAAACAATTGGAGACCAGCATATCGTGACCGAGCCAGTGGCCGCTGAGAAAGACGCATTCAAAGACTTCGCATTGCCCGACCCTCTGTTGCGCGCCATCGATGATCTGGGATTCACCCACTGCACGCCTATCCAGAGCACCGTGCTCCCTTTCAGTCTGGCAGATTACGATGTTACCGGTCAGGCGCAGACGGGTACCGGCAAGACCGCAGCATTCCTCATCACCATTCTCACCCACCTGTGGGAACAGCCCATAGTTACTGAACGCGCCAACGGGGCCCCGCGGGCGCTGATCCTGGCGCCCACCCGAGAGCTGGCTTTGCAGATCGAAAGTGATGGCCAGGATCTCGCGAAATACATGGGCAGCAGCGTGCAATGCGTGGTCGGCGGCATGGATTTCCAAAAGCAGCTCGATCGCATCAACAAAGGACCGCTGGACGTGCTCGTCGGCACTCCCGGCAGGCTCATCGACTTTATCAACCGCCGGTACATAAACCTCAAGAGCGTGGAGGTTCTCGTCATCGACGAGGCCGACCGGATGCTGGATATGGGCTTCATCCCCGACGTGCGCCGCATCGTCTATCAAACTCCACACAAGCGTGAGCGCCAAACCCTGTTCTTCAGCGCCACCTTCAACGACGACGTCATGCGCCTGGCAAATTCGTGGACCCTGGAACCGGAACACGTCGCCATCACCCCGGACACCGTCGCCACCGACACCGTGGAACAGCAATTCTGGCTGGTAAGCACAGCGCAAAAGGCCGAGGTGCTGGCAAAGTTCCTGCGTGAGAAAAAGCCCGAGCGGGCGCTCATTTTCACCAACCGCCGGGACCAGGCGCACCGCCTGATGAGCTACCTGGGGAAAAAGAACATCCAATGCGAAGCCTTGGCAGGGGATATTCCCCAACGCAAACGCCTGTCGACACTCACTCGGTTCAAGGAAGGCGAGATTCCCTACGTGGTAGCAACCGACGTGGCCGGGCGCGGGATACACGTGGACGGCATCAGTCATGTGGTGAACTTCGATTTGCCCGAAGACCCTGAAGACTACGTGCACCGTATCGGCAGGACCGGGCGCGCCGGGGCCGAAGGCGTGAGCATCAGTTTCATTTCCGAGGATGACGCCTTCAATCTGCCGCCGATTGAGGAGTATCTGGGCACCAGCGTCGAGTGCACGCAACCGGCGGTGTAGTTGCGTACCCAAGACCATGCCAGCGAGCCCGTGGCGATCTTGCTAACCGATGGTCTCGCCCGCGGTGAGTGACCTGACGAGAACCACCCGGGTGGCCGCAGTACAGCTTTGCGCCACCCCCGATGTCGCGGCAAATCTGGCGACCTCGGCCGATCTGGTTGGCCAGGCCTGCGACGCAGGCGCGGAAGTTGTCATGCTCCCGGAAGCCTTCGCCTTCCTGGGACCGGAAAAGCTCAAACGCGAACTTCTGGAACCATTGCCCAGCGAACCCGGCGGGGCGGCTGGGCCCATTCTCGAGCGCTGTCGCGAGATTGCGCACACCAACGGCTGCGAGCTGCTGCTGGGTGGTTTCCACGAAGCCTGCTCGGACCCCGACAAGAGCTTCAATACCTGCATCTATCTCAGCCGCACCGGCGAGATCCTGGCAAGCTATCGAAAGATTCATCTGTTCGACGTCGCGCTGGCCGATGGCACCCAACTGCGTGAATCGGCGCGCACCCTGGCCGGCGACCAAGTGGTTACCGCCGACCTGCCCTGCGGAAAACTGGGCCTGAGCATCTGCTACGACCTGAGATTCCCATATCTTTACCAGCGCCTGGTCGATCAAGGCGCGATCGCCCTCACAGTACCTTCCGCGTTTACCGCCACAACGGGCGCCGCCCATTGGCATACATTGCTGCGAGCACGTGCGATCGAATGTCAGAGTTATGTCATCGCACCAGCGCAGCATGGGCACAACTGGGGCAAGCGTCATTCATATGGACATTCGCTGATCGTCAATCCGTGGGGCGAAATCATTGCCGAGTGCGACCAGGGCGATGGCTTCGCCGTGGCGGACATCGACCCCTCGCTGGTGGCGAAAGTCCGCAGCGAGTTGCCTAGCCTCGACCACCGACGTTCCCTAGAATAACCAGCACCTTCAAGCCAGGCGATTATTTTGGGATCTACGGGCCGATCGCTAATCATTCTAGCCGCCCTGGTGGTGATCGCAGCGGGGATTAAGGCTGCCGAGGATCTCATGGTGCCATTCCTGCTCGCGGCGTTCATCTCAACCATTGCCGCCACCCCGGTGTTCTGGCTCGAACGCAGGCGGGTCCCTACGAGCATCGCGATTACCCTGGTGATGGTGGGGATCATTGTCGCAATCATCGGCCTCGGCGCTATCGTTGCGCAATCCGCGGGCGCATTCACCGCACGGCTGCCGTTCTACCAGGAGCGCCTGGCGGAGACGCTGCAACAACTCATTGCACTGGCCGCGCCGCTAGGCGTCGAGTTATCTACCGACGCACTGCAAGCGTATTTCAATCCGGGGCGGGCACTGGTCATGGCCGGTAACACCTTGAGCGGGTTAGGCAGCGTGTTGAGCAACGGTTTTCTCATTCTGCTGACGGTGATTTTCATCCTGGCCGAGGCCGCGAGCTTTCCGCGAAAACTGGCCGACGTGTTGGAGGACCCTGAAGCGGATCTTCCACGCTACGCACTCTTCGCCGACAACGTGAATCGCTACATAGGCATTAAGACCACGGTCAGCCTGCTCACCGGAGTGCTGGTTGGCGGGTTCCTGGCCATTATGGGCGTAGACTTTCCAGTGCTTTGGGGATTGTTGGCCTTTCTCCTGAACTACATTCCAACCATCGGCTCCATCATAGCGGCGGTGCCCGCCGTACTGCTGGCCTTGATTCAACTGGGGCCCGTCGAAGCTGCGGTTACCGCCATCTTCTACGTCGCGGTAAACATCATCATGGGTAACGGCGTGGAGCCAAAGTTCATGAGTAAAGGACTCGGTTTGTCAGCCCTGGTGGTATTCGTATCACTGGTATTCTGGGGCTGGATGCTAGGCCCCGTAGGCATGCTGCTCTCGGTCCCCCTGACCATGACTGCCAAGATCGCCCTGGAGGCAAACCCATCCAGCGCCTGGCTGGCACACCTGCTCGGGCCCGCCGAGGCGCGCTTGGACCCGGACGTCGAAACGGTCGGGAACCCGGGCCCATGACCTACCAGCGTCCAAATATCGCGAGCATGCGGGGTTATTCCTGGGGCGAGCAGCCCGATAATCCCGAGACCATCAAACTCAACACCAACGAGAACCCTTATCCACCCAGCCCTAAGGTTGGCGAAGCACTGGCTGCGCTGGACGTGGGGGCATTACGGACTTACCCGCCGCCAACCGCCGACCCCCTGCGGGACAAACTGGCCAGACTGCACCGGCTGAATCGCGACAATATCGTCATGACCCACGGCGGCGACGAAGGGCTGCGCCTGGCATTTACCACCTTCGTGGAGCCCGGCGCGCCTTTCGGCATGGCAGAGCCCAGCTACTCTTTATATCCGGTGCTCGCCGACATCCATGGGTCGCAAACCGTGAAAATCGCTTTGGACGACGATTGGCAGCTGCCGAGAAGTTTTGCCACCCAACTCAATGAAGCCGGCGCAAACCTGGCATGCATCGTCAACCCCCATGCGCCCTCGGGCACGTTGCTGGACGCAGACCGGCTTAGCCGGATCGCCAATGACTTCAATGGAGTGCTGCTGGTGGACGAAGCCTACGTGGACTTCGTCGATCCTTCCTTACAACACGATGTCACCAAATTAATCAGCGTGTTCGATAATTTGTTGGTGCTGAGAACCTTCAGCAAAGGCTACAGCCTCGCCGGACTCCGCCTGGGTTACCTGGTCGGACACAAATCGCTCATCGACCCTTTGCTCCACAAAACCCGAGACAGCTACAACGTAGATCTGATTAGCCAGGCGCTTGGCGCAGCCGCCATCGACGATCAGGCCCATGCCGAAAGCACATGGGCCAAGGTTCGACAAAATCGCCGCTCGCTGCGTGAGGCGCTGATCGAACAGGGCTTCAAAGTCTGGCAATCACAAACCAACTTTCTCCTTGCAGAAGCGCCCTTGTCGTTGCCCTGCAACGCAGCAGAAATCTACCAGGCGCTGAAAGCTCGAGATGTCCTGGTGCGATACTTCGACACTCCGGATCTGGACGACAAGCTCAGAATCACCGTCGGGACGCCGGAAGAAAACGCCCATCTGCTATCTCATCTCGCCGAGATTATCGGGAGCCGGAAATAGCGACCCCCTATAAATCTCAGTAAGGACCGCGATGCAAGCACACTCGTATTTTCCTAACCAGACCGCCACGGTGCTTTACGCCATGGCTGGCGACGATTGCTCGCTGTATTTCGATATAGAGCAACTCACCCCCAAGCAGCAGGCAGACCATATCTCGAACATCGATTTGACGGGCCTGCTGCAGGTTGCCCATCTGTACATGGGCAAACCAGAAGATCACGTGGCCATGTTCGATGAGTTTCGCAAATCGCCCTGGCGCGAGCTGCTCGAGTTTTACCACCAGGCCTTCGTAAAAATGGGAACCCACCCAATCAGGGCAGACCATAAGCACTTTTATCCTCGCGACTCTTTCTACGCGAGCGTCGCGGACAATCATCCAGACGTGGATCTCGTTACCATCTATCTGGTGAGCGGATCCAATGCCGCGCTCCACCAAAGCCAGCGTGCACTGGAGATCAGCCGCGCCGTCAATTCCAAAATGGTGCTGGCCAAGAACGCGCAAAAGGCCGGCATCCCGGTTCCCGACACGATGGTGTGCGCCAAGTCAGACATGGAATCGACAAGGGTGCGTGAGTTCATTCGAAGTCACGGCGAGGTGATGCTGAAAATCATGGGGCTGGCGGGCGCCCGCAACGTCACCTCGATCAGTTCAGCGGCAGAAGGCAGCGCCTACCTCGCCGAATACGCAGCAGACATGGAGGTAGTTCTGCAACGCAAGCTTGCCGCCGATGAATTTACTGAAATGACCGTGGATCTGTTTATTT
>Ga0055584_100005451_pt1 | contig 12468 bp, 11 predicted proteins | sample OSDHelmetaG_FD_58716 | JGI IMG/M metagenome (GOLD analysis project Ga0055584, IMG submission 58716) | Pelagic marine sediment microbial communities from the LTER site Helgoland, North Sea, for post-phytoplankton bloom and carbon turnover... | ecosystem: Environmental > Aquatic > Marine >... | reverse complement strand
GCTAAGCAAATCTGACGTACGTATCAAATTTGAAAGAACCCCGTTTTCAATCAAACCAGTTGATTAAAGGTTGAGATCTACAGTCAAGTATAACCGGCATCGAAAAGTTTCACACCGACTACGGAGGACTGTTCCCGCTAAGAAAACCGCATCAGGGTGGGATATTTCACGGATGATCGGCAAGTTAGTAACCGATTTGCTCGAGAGTTGATTTGAGTTGCTGCCGATTGCGACGCTTCGCTTAGGCAGCGCGACGCGAGGCCGACGACTCTGAGCCCCCGGCGGTCGAAGCTTGAAATGGCAGTTCCAACGGGAGCAGCGATTGGTTGTCCGCGGCGAGTTTGGCCAAACAGGCACCCTGTTCACGGTCCTCTCTTCGATGCAGTACCGCTGATATTCGACCGCCCGCCTGTTTGAAACGCCATGGTTGAGTCGGGGCACAGAGGAGGTCCCACGCGATTAACGAAACAGTCCGCAAAACAGAACCGCCGTCGATGCCTTGACGGCGATACGTTCGCTGGGCTGATTGACCGTGCGGTAGTTTCTGTTCGCAGGTGATGAGCCCCATTCGTTCTATTTCAAAATTGGTTTCCGAACTGAAGTGGGTTCCCATCCCAATCGTTCGAAGGCTCATTGCAATCTCTTGATCGAGAAAGACTGAACTAAGGTTTTCTGAGATAGGGCTGATTTGCTCAATTGCCGATCGGCGATAGAACGCCGCCCATGACGTTGGACCAAGGGGAGAGACACGTTTTAATTTGGCGGGAGTCGTCCGCCAACGCGCCCCTGACATCTTCCTTTGGAAACCAATTCCAGCCTCGACGCCGGCAGTGACTATTTTGTGAGGCTCGTTAGGAGTCGTAATCAGGGGGGAGACGCTGCCAATATTAGGTTTTTTAAATGCGTCTTCGACCGTTGATTCCCAATCCGAGGGTAGTTCAATTCCGGGGCGGATAAGCGCCAGGAGATCACCCGTAGCAAGGCTTACGCCGCGATTAAACATCGCAATCAAATCAGGTCTCTTTTCAGTGGATGCGAAAGTGATTTCGTCGCTTAGCCCATGGGGATCCTGGCAGGTTCCATCATGAATGACAAGTATTTCGCTCATGGCGGATCGATTTCTTAAAATCGAAGCGAGCGTTTGATCGAATAAGCGTTCGTCACCCATCAGTGGGATGATGATAGAAAACCGTGGCATTTTTTAGCCCTGAGTCAGGTTCTAGGGGGCGAATGAATATCGCGTCTTAAGCGAGAAGCAAGCATCTGATTGCTGTCATCGGGCACGACCGCAAAGGAAATCGAAAAAAAATATTTAGATTCGGATTGCCGCACTGATAGCACCGGTTTTATTGCAGAATTCAGGGTTTTCGTTGAAGTTTAATGCTTTGGGATTCGGCTGGAACGGTTCGCAATTTTTGGGTGACTAGTAAACCAAAGATAATCAGGAAGCCTCCAAGTATTTGGATGCCGGTAATTTTTTCATGAAGTGGGGAGAGCCACGCGGCGGCTAAAGCGATCAGAGGTACCAGGTTTTGGTAAACAGAAGCGTGCGAAGCTCCCAGTTTATGAACCCCGTAATTCCACATGGCATACGCGAGGCCCGTTGAAAAGATTCCCGAATATCCAATGCAGAATAAAATCGAGGGTTGATTAAGGTTGCGAAATCCTTCGGTCTGGACAAACCATGCCATTAAGTAGTGAATCGGAAGAGTGCCGACGGTCGCGTAGAACGCTAATTGAATGGGTGTAATCGTTTTCATTAAGGGGCGACTGATAATGACCCCCGTCGACCAAGCAAGGGCTGCAATAAGAATGATTGCGTTGCCGATCAAATTTTCATTTGAGAAGTCGATGCCGCCGCTTTGGAGAGTTATAACGAGCGTGCCGACGAAGGTGATTGACAGTCCACTCCATATTTTCTTTAAGTTTTCATCGAGGAAAATGAAGGCAAGTAATGCGGTCCACATCGGAATCGATGACATGATCAATGCCGAGTCGCCCGCGGTTGTACGATCCATGCCGACCGCGAATAAAATCTGATAGAAGCCTCCTGAGAGCAGCCCAAAGGCGATGACGACTCCCCATTTTTTTGCAGAGGAACGAAGTGATCGGGGGTTTAGGGTTTGCTCAAATTCAATGTTTCGACTGCGGTGCTCGAGCCAAACACAGACCCCGAGTGTCATTGCAGAGAGGGAAAGTCGAACTGAATTGAACGCGAATGGGTCGATCATCGAGATCCCCATTTTCATCACCGCCATATTGATACCCCAAATCAGGGCAACAAGTAACAAACTGACGTCGGCCAGTCGGCTGGATGGCGTTCGAGATGGCTCAGAGGTTTTGATGACAGATCTCAGTGGATGATGTGGGAGAAGGCTCGTTCAGCAGCGGCGTAGATTCCGTTAATCCCCGGAGTAATGGGGAAGTTAATGGGGCAGTTCTATGCAGGATGATCATAGAGCCTTGGTGGGATCCCTCGAAGGAGGCAAGCAAATCGGGCAGGAAGGTCTTAATATTTGATAAATATTAGGTGTTTTCAGGCAGTGCGTCAGTTTAGAGGGAATTGCCGGGCTTGAATCCTTCAACTTCAACCCATACAAAATGGTGATGCAACAATATTTAGACCTTCTTCGACATATTCTCGACCACGGAGTTGAGAAAACCGATCGCACCGGAACCGGAACGAAAAGCGTTTTTGGATACCAGATGCGTTTTGATCTTCGGGAGTCATTCCCGATGATCACCACAAAAAAACTGCATTTTAAAAGTATTATTCACGAACTTCTCTGGTTTTTGAGCGGTGATACCAATGTCCGTTACTTGCAGGAAAACGGTGTTCGGATCTGGAATGAATGGGCGGATGAAAATGGTGAGCTGGGTCCGGTCTATGGATCGCAGTGGCGAAGTTGGCAAGGGGCGGACGGAACGACCGTTGATCAGATTGCGCAGGTAATTCATGAGATTCAAAATAATCCAGACTCGCGACGTTTGATCGTGAGCGCCTGGAATGTGGCTGAAATTCCAAAAATGAAATTACCCCCCTGCCATGCTTTTTTTCAGTTCTATGTTGCCAACGGTGAACTGTCTTGCCAGCTTTATCAACGAAGTGCAGATGTCTTTCTGGGAGTGCCGTTTAATATTGGCTCTTATGCAGCATTGACTTGCATGGTGGCGCAGGTCACCGGATTAAAAGCTGGTGATTTTGTACACACACTTGGAGACGCTCATCTCTATTCGAATCATCTTGAGCAAGTGGATTTGCAGTTGTCTCGTGAGCCTAAGCAATTGCCACAACTTTCGATTAATGAAAATGTAAAGTCAATCTTTGATTTTAAGTTCGAGGATTTTGAGCTGTTGAATTATGAAGCTCATCCTCATATCAAGGGGAAAGTTGCGGTTTAATTGCGTTCAGCGATTGCAGGATTGAATTGGATAAGGTCGATGAATAAATTAGCAATGATCGTGGCGGCGTCCGAGAATGAAGTGATCGGCGTCAACGGAGATCTGCCGTGGCGGTTATCTGCGGATTTGAAGCGATTCAAACGTCTGACAATGGGCCATCACATTATTATGGGCCGAAAAACCTACGACTCCATTGGTCGATTGTTGCCAGGGCGAACCACGGTCATCGTAACCCGCCAATCTGATTTTGTTTGCGCGGGTGCATTGATTGCAAACTCAATTGAGGAAGCAATTGCCTTGTGCGGAGAAGACGACCTGCCGTTTGTCACAGGCGGCGCGGAAATTTACCGGCTCGCAATTCCATTGGTTAGCGAACTCCACCTCACCCGTGTGCATACCGAAATCGATGGTGACACGAAATTGCCCGAAATTGAGTGGAGTGATTGGAAACTTGTCGAAGAATCCTGTTTTCAAAAAGATGAAAAGAATAGCTTCGATTATTCTTTTCAGAGATTCACAAGATTTTAACCGGGGTAGTTGCCGGATTTTGGCTCGCTTGGACACGACTATTCAGGTCAATCAATGAGGCGATTGGTGAACGAATTCACGTTCACCAATGAATCACCTACGCCCTGCTGTTTTCCCAGTTAATCAGCATCTGAGAATCCACTTTGAGTACAATGGATGGCGATCCACAAGCTGGATTGATTGCTGCCGAAAAATTATTTTACTGGATTTGGTTATTCATCATGCTTCCACATTTTACGTTTGTTTTGGCCACGGTTCTGGGGCTTGTTGTTAGTTTTGGTGATGTTGCGCAGGCACAGCCAACTGTTGCAGGTGATGCTCAACAAGCTTTTCTCGAATCGTTGTCGTTTCGATCTTTAGGCCCGTATCGCGGCGGGCGATCGGCAGCAACCGCGGGAGTTGCTGATAATCCGATGCTGTATTACATGGGCGCTGCAGGGGGGGGAGTCTGGAAGACTGAGGATGCCGGGTCAAGTTGGGAGAATATTTCAGATGGATTTTTTGGAGGATCCATCGGTGCGATTGCCGTCTCCCCTTCCAATCCGAATGTAATTTATGTGGGTGGTGGTGAGGTTACCGTCCGCGGAAATGTTTCTCATGGCAATGGTGTTTGGAAGTCTCTCGATGGAGGCAAGTCTTGGAAACAGATGGGTCTGGAAGACTCTCGGCGTATTCCTCGAATTCGCATCCATCCGACTAATCCAGATGTCGTTTACGCGGCAGTCCTGGGGCATTTGTTTGGAGCTAATCAGGAACGCGGAGTTTTTAAGAGTGTCGATGGTGGCACCACTTGGAAGCGAGTCTTGTTTGTCAATGAAGAGGTTGGCGCTGTTGACTTAGTAATGGACCCACAGAGTTCAAATGTTCTTTTCGCAACTACCTGGAAGATTAAGCGAACCCCTTTCAGTCTCGAAAGCGGCGGCGAAGGTTCGGGCATTTGGAAGAGTATCGACGGTGGAGATACGTGGGTGGAGATAACTCGCAACGATGGACTTCCCGGGGGAACGATAGGGATCTGTGGGGTTGCCGTCTCACCGGTTGATTCCAATCGCGTGTGGGCAATGGTAGAGGCCCAAGATGGTGGGCTTTTTCGAAGCGATAATGGAGGCGAATCCTGGATTCGTATCAACGACGAGCGTAAATTACGGCAACGTGCTTGGTATTACACCCGAGTCTATGCCGGGCCAGAGAATGTTGACGAAGTGTATGTCTTGAATGTTCGATTTTGGAGATCTGGCGACGCGGGGAAGTCGTTTGATTCGATTTCAACTCCTCATGGTGATCATCATGATTTGTGGATCGCTCCCAATGATCCCCAACGCATGGCAGTCGCGGATGACGGGGGTGTGCAGATCTCATTGAACCGAGGAAAAACCTGGTCGACTTATGAAAATCAGCCGACCGCCCAGTTTTATCGGGTTACTACCGATAATCATTTTCCGTATCGAATTTATGGTGCTCAGCAAGACAATTCTACAGTGCGTATGTTGAGTCGGACGGGCGGGCGAAGTATTGGCGAGCGAGACTGGATGCCGACGGCGGGTGGTGAGAGCGGATTTATTGCGCCTGATCCCAAGGATCCGGAGATTGTGTATGGCGGTTCCTACGGCGGTTATTTAACTCGGGTCAACCATCGAACGCAGGAGACTCGCAATATCCATGTGTGGCCTGACAATCCAATGGGACACGGGGCGGGTGACGGCAAGTATCGGTTTCAGTGGAATTTTCCAATCTTCTTTTCGAGGCATGATTCAAAAGTGCTGTACACGGCCGGTAACGTGCTGTTTAAGACGACCAATGGAGGGGATAGCTGGAAGAGAATCAGTGGTGATTTAACGCGAAACGATCCGTCCAAGTTGGGTTCCTCTGGGGGGCCAATTACTCAAGACAACACAAGTGTTGAGTATTACTGCACAATTTTTTCGGCGTGCGAATCCGCAATCGAAAAAGATGTTTTGTGGGCAGGTTCGGATGATGGGCTGTTGCACGTCACGCGCGACGGCGGAAAGAAGTGGGAGAATGTAACCCCGCCAGAGTTGCCGGAATGGTCTCAGATCAATTCGATTGAGCCGCACCCCACATTGCCGGGGGGGCTTTATTTAGCCGCTACTCGATATAAGCTCGATGACTTTAAACCGTATCTGTTTAAGACGGAAGATTACGGTCAGTCCTGGACGGCAATCAGTGACGGAATTGACCGCCAAGCATTCACTCGGGTGGTCCGAGCCGATCCAGCTCGCAAGGGATTGTTGTATGCTGGAACCGAATCGGGGCTCTACATTTCATTTGATGATGGCAATCATTGGAGCCCGTTCCAGTGTAATTTGCCGATCGTTCCCATCACTGACCTCGCTGTTAAAAACGGAGACTTGATCGTAGCGACGCAGGGTCGGTCATTTTGGTTGATGGATGATCTTAGTCCCATTCATCAATGGACGCCCAAGTTAATCGACAAAGAGATGCAGTTATTCGAGGCGAGGCCAACGTTGCGAATGCGTGGCGGTGGTAGCAAGTCGCCGGGAAGAACTGCTGGCCAGAATGCCCTCGCGGGAGTGCCGATTCGGTTTTATGTCAAAGATGTGCCGAACGAGAAAATGCAAACGGAATTGCAATTGCTCGACCCTACCGGTGATGTAATTCAGACCTTTAGTACGAAGCCAGATCTTGATCGCAAACAGAAAAAGCTCAACTTGGTAGCGGGCTTCAATGAACTGCGATGGGATATGAGGTATCCGGGCGCCGAAACATTTGAGGGTCTGGTACTTTGGGGTGGTGGTACGAGAGGCCCTGTCGCTGTTCCCGGGATCTATCAAGCGAAATTGACTGTCTCAAAACCTTCTTCGGATGAAGGAGTGTCGGCTTCGACTGAAAATATTATCTTCAGCCAGACCATTGATTTCAAAATTGAGAAAGATCCACGGTCATCGGCTACGCCGGGTGATTTTCAGGCCCAGTTCAAGTTTTTGATCGGGGTGCGCGACAAACTGAGTGAGATTCATCTAGCAATTAAAAGTACACGCGATATTCGTGAACAGTTGAAGAGTCTTCGAGATAGGCTAGAAAAGGCAGGCGGTAACGAGGAGCTGGTCGAGAAAGCCAAAAATCTAGATCGTAAGCTTTTGGAGGTTGAGCAAGCGCTTTACCAAACAAAAAACGAAAGTCCTCAAGATCCGCTCAACTATCCAATTCGGCTCAATAACCGCTTAAGTGGTCTCGTTGGCGTCGTCAGTAACGGTGACAATCGGCCAACCCGACAGTCGATTGCGGTTCGTAATGAGCTGATCGATGAGATCGACGTGCTGCTGGCCACACAAAAAAACGTTCTCGAACAAGAGATCAGCCAATTTAACGAGGCTGTGCGAAAGGCGAGCATCCCGGCCATTTTTACCAAGGTGCCGTAAGCTGGTTGCGACGACCGAACGTTTGCCGCGATTTTTACCGTTGTTTAGCGACTCGAGGGGGCCAACTGCTGGGGGCAACTGCTTCCCTAGGCAGCGCTTTCGAATGGGGGAACGTTACTGAGGAGGCGGAAGGCGAACGAGGGGCAATTTTAAGCGGGATACTGGAAATGTAGGAATTGTCCCAAAATTCCGCGTATTTGCGACGTTTCCAAGATTTCTCGAGCGCCTCGCTTCTGGGAAACCCTGCGGGTGGTGCGAAGTCCGCCGATTGACGTGAAGATTGGAGAGAACTGTATTCTGACGCGTTTCCATAATTCACCATCTATTCTCGATGAATTTTGGGCTCAGAAGTGATTTGGATTTGTTCGAAATTCTCGATCGCTCTACAATTGGGGGAAACACAATCTCGGGAGTAAACCTCTCGTGCAATCTATAAAAATTTCGAAATGGGGGTCAGGGTGGAAATCAAAGTTACTGCTAGACATGGCAACATGAGTGACGAGATTCAGGAAACTATGAGAGCAAAAGTTTCTAAACTCCCTAAATTTTTTGATCGGACGACAGCGATACAAGTGTTGGTGGATTTGGAGCACACAGATACTCCGAAAGTTGAGATCATTGTTTCAGCAGAAGAGACGAATGATTTCTTTGCTTCTGACACTGGCTCAAACGTGCTGGTCGCTTTAGACAGCACCGTCTCCAAGATGGAACAACAATTAAAAAAACATAAAGAAAAACTTATTAGTCATCGTGGGCGAGATCACAAGATTCCAGAGGAATCAGCAGAGTAAATTTTTTGCTTGAAGTGAACTTATCGTCTGCAAGACAACAAACATACAAAAGGAACCATTTATGAAGTTTTCTGATTTCGTAAGAACTGAAGCGATCAGAGCGGAGTTAACGTCTTCTGATAAAGAGGGAGTTGTCCGTGAGTTAGTCGCCAGCTTGGTCGAATCTGGACAGCTTGGTGGAGACGATCAAGAAGCGATCGTCCAGGCAGTCTTGAAACGAGAGGAGCTAGGGAGCACGGGAATCGGTCGAGGAATTGCCGTTCCCCATACGAAGCACCCGAGTGTTTCTCAACCGGTTGGCACGTGTGGTGTAAGTGCGACAGGGGTGGATTTTCAAAGTCTCGATGGAGAACAGGTTCATCTCTTTTTCATGCTGATCTCTCCTCCTGACCAGCCGAGTGATCATCTCAAAGCTTTGGAATATGTTTCCAAGCATTTGCAAGATGAAACTTTTTGCCGATTCCTTAAGCAGTCGCGGACTTCTGAGGATATCCAGCAGATACTGGAAGAAGCTGATAACAATCAGTTTGCTTCCTAAACTTGTTTGGCAAACTATTGATTCAACCTTAAATGGCTCAAATTACAGATGTCGGAACAGTTTCAATCAGCGACGGTTACAATTAGCAATCCCCAGGGGCTGCACATGCGCCCTGCGTATTTGTTTGTTTCAACCGCCTCGAAATACGACTGTAAGATTGAAGTAGTCAAAGATGATATCCGGGTAGATGGCAAAAGCGTGTTGGATATTTTGACTCTCGGCGCGACCCAGGGAACAAGGGTTCAATTGGAAGCGACCGGGGCGGATGCTCAGCAGGCTATCTCAGCCTTGGAAGAACTGGTGGTAGCGGGATTTCCTGCTACCGCAGATTCAGGAGACACAGGTAGTGGTTAGACTGGGTTGGCATGGCTAAGTGAGACAAATCGAGTTTGTTTTATTCGAATTTGTTTCAATCGAGTCTGCTTCAATCCAATTTGTTTTGATCGCATTGTTTTAAAAACTGCGTGTCACTGAAATCTTAAATTTGAGCGAGAGTTGAATCGAGTTTGCGTTGATCTGAAGAGGGATGCAAGTTCGATGATTACCAATGCATTAAAGATTAAGTCCTCGATGACTGCCGCATTGCCGGCAGGTGTGAGTTCTTTGCGTCACGGTATTGTAGCCGATTCGACGCCTAATCTTGTTGCCGGTTTTTTCGCGAGTTTCCAGCGTCAAATGCTTCGGTGCACTTGTAAGCAGTCACCGGTATTCGATGCAGAGCGAATCTTCAGATCTATTGTTCAAATTCGATTCCCTAACCGAGCGTTATGTGGGATTGGGTTTCTAGTTAATCGTTGGAATGATCAACGTTTGCGAGGGAATTTCTTCGCTCTTCGTTTTAAAGATTTGGGTGCGACTGAAGTCAGACGCTCCAGTTCCAGCGAAAAAAGTCACAAACTTGGGCATCGGGGTAACGCCATCGGTTCGCAAACGGCGAGTCGGCAGGCAATGTCAAATGTTACCGGCCTTCCTGAAGTAGGAACGGCCTGCCCGTCGCTGCCAAACCATGGCAGTCAAAAAAATCAAATCCATGCGATTCGATTGTTTGAGTCCTGTTTAGGTTCTCCAATCAATCGCCAGCCAAGAATGAATTCAAATGAAAAAAACAATGCTAATCAATGCGTCGCAAGCCGAGGAAAACCGGATTGCGATTGTTGAAAATGATCGGCTCGAGGAACTTTATGTAGAAAGAGAAAGCCAGGAAAATTTTGTTGGCAATGTCTACAAAGGAAAAATTGTCAATCTGGAACCAACCATTCAGGCCGTGTTCGTAGATTTTGGTGTTGGCCGAAATGGTTTCCTGCACATCAGTGATGTGGAACCCCGTTATTTCAAGCAAGGGGGATACGATCCGGACGAGATGATGCGGAAGGAGAAGGAAGCCGCAGCGGCAGCGAATGCCAATGGAAGAGGACGGCGACCGCCATCGCACGGTGGATTTCGGCCGCGTGTAAAACCTCCGATTCAGGAGATTTTTAAACGTGGAGATGAAGTTCTCGTTCAGGTGATCAAAGAGGGGATCGGCAACAAGGGGCCAACGCTTTCTACCTACATTAGCATCCCGGGGCGGTACCTCGTGTTGATGCCGGCACTCGGCCGGATTGGAGTGTCCCGAAAAATTGAGGACGAAGAAGAGCGAAAGCGCCTGCGAGAATACTTGTATGACCTGAAGCCGCCTAAGGGCCTCGGGTTTATTGTGAGAACTGCCGGCGCAGGGCGCACACGCCGGGAACTTTCACGTGACCTCGCCTATCTCTTGCGGCTCTGGAAGGTGATTTCCAAACGGGTCGTCAGTATGCCTGCTCCGATTGATATCTATGAAGAAAGCGACATGATCATTCGCACGATTCGGGATATCCTGACTTCGGACATTGATACCATCATGATCGATAGTGAAGATGCTTACGAACGAGCCAAAGAGTTTTTGAAACTGGTGATGCCGCGGCATTCTAATAAATTGCAGCTGTATTCCGGCAATGATCCTCTGTTTCACCAATATAAGGTCGAACAGGAGATCGCTAAAATCCATGCTCGGGAAGTGCCATTGCCTGACGGTGGTTCGATCGTGATTGACCAGACAGAAGCTTTAGTTGCGATTGATGTTAACAGTGGTAGTTTTCGTACCGATGATTCGGCAGAAGAGTCTGCCTATCGCTTGAATATGGCGGCGGCGAAAGAAATTTCTCGCCAATTGCGATTGCGGGACCTTGGTGGGGTGATCGTAAACGACTTTATCGACATGCGCCGAGACAAACATCGTCGGGGTGTTGAACGTACGTTGCGAGATTCCATGAAGCGAGATCGCGCCCGGACGAAAATTTTGCGAATCAGTCCTTTCGGGTTGATTGAAATGACTCGCCAGCGAATCAAGCCGGGACTGAAGCGAAGCCTCTATCAAGAGTGTCCCTGCTGCAATGGACGCGGAAACGTAAAAACCGAAGAGAGCATGGCTCTCGATGTATTACGGATGCTAATGTTGGCCACTGAAAACAAGAATGTTGCAAGTATTTCAGTGCGGGTCAACGAAAAGGTAGCGTCTTATTTGAACAACCAAAAACGTAAAGAACTTGCTGAATTAGAGGGTCGCGGTACACTCGACATCCGAATTGTCGGAAGCGAAACAGTCTTTCCAGAGCATCTGGAGCTGGAATGCCGGGATGCGAATGAACGCGAAGTCGCCGTTTCATTGCTGTCTAAGAAATAGACGGATTCTCGCTTATTCTATTGAACTACCAACGCCCCGAGAGCTTCTCGGGGCGTTTTTTTTGACAATCGGGAGTCGATTCCCTGGTCGCGAGCCAACGTTTCCGCTGGCTTATTCTTGGAAATCACCAGCGCGAATGATGATCAATTGAGACGGGTCAATGTGCTTTTTGAACGCCGTTCGAATATTCTCGGGAGTCAATTTTGCGATGTTGGCTTCCCGGGCTTGGGTGTAGTCGAAGGTTCGTCCAAATTCTAAGTTTGACATCATGCTTCCCGCAATCGATCGGTCGGAGGAACGTGATACTTTTTGACGCTCCAACCATGCTTTTTGAGCATCGACGACCTCTGCGGCGGTAGGCCCCTCGTTGATAAATCGCGTCAATTCCTCAATGGCTGCCGCCTCGACAGCATCCATATTGTCGGGGTTGGTGATGGCGGTGATCGTGAATCGACTGTCATTGCCCCGTGATGGAATCGAGACGGAAGAACTGACACCGTAGGAGAGTCCTTCTTTCTGCCGGATCCGATTTCCCAGTCTCGAAGAAAGTGTACTTCCTCCCAGGATGTAATTTCCTAAGGTCAGCGCTTCGTTTTCGACGTCAGTTTCTGTCATCGAAAAAGCCAGTCCCGCAGTAAAAGTCGCATTCGCTTTATCTGGAGTTACTATTTTAATTCGCTGGCCTTGTCGTTTTGCTTTGACCTGGCGTTCAATAGGTTGATACTCAGTTTCCGAATTCCATCCATTGAGAATGTCTGCGAGCGATTGAAGTACGGGAGCTTCATCAAATTCTCCGACGATCGCTACTTCACCTCTGGCAGAGGAAAGCTGAGATTGATAGACCTCCTTTAAATCATCGAGGCTTAGTTGATCGATCCGATCGAGCGATTCCTCTGGAGTGGGAACGTACCTGATATCATCATCAGCGTACCCGGAAAGCGATCTGGATAGTTGGTTCGAGGCTAACATCTGCGGCTCACCCATGAATCGTTTCATCATCATGGACGATCGGGATTTCATTTGTTCAAAATCTTCTTCAGGAAAAACCGGTTCGCGGAGAATTTCGCCTAGCAATTCAATTGCCGGGACGATCGAACTGCGCTT
>Ga0055584_100005450_pt1 | contig 12469 bp, 14 predicted proteins | sample OSDHelmetaG_FD_58716 | JGI IMG/M metagenome (GOLD analysis project Ga0055584, IMG submission 58716) | Pelagic marine sediment microbial communities from the LTER site Helgoland, North Sea, for post-phytoplankton bloom and carbon turnover... | ecosystem: Environmental > Aquatic > Marine >... | reverse complement strand
AATAATTTTAGGACTCTCTAAATTTGAATGTTTAAATTGTTTTGGGTTGAACAATTCATCAATATCCTGTCTTGTATCATTTATTGCGTTTTGTAAATCAGAATAGAAAAAATCTAAAGTAAAACTATATCTAGAATGATCATTCCTTTTTTCGAAGATTTTAATGATACTATATTTATCATAAACTTGAGAAAAAAAGTAAAAAGAGTCAAAAAACTCATCTAGTAAATGAATTAAGGTTTCAAATTCCCTTTTCACTAGTATCGATTCTATTTGAGATAGTTTAATCAAGAAATCATTCAATAACTTTTCTGATTTTTTAAGGATAATATCAAAATATTTTAAAAGGAATTTTTTATGAAGCTCTTGCAAGTAATCTATTTTAAAATTTTTTATTTCATGTTTGAAAGCATTTTCTCGATGATAAATTATATATTCAATTTCATTATTCGAGGATTGTAAACTAAAGAGTGATGATGATATTAATTGACCCTCATCTTTACTTATAGGATGCCCAACAAGTTCATTTCTTATATCTCTATTTATAAAATACAAATTATCTACTTTTAGTCTTTCCTTTCCGTAACCTGTTTTAAAAATTTCTAAGAGTTCCGACATTAAGTCCTGATGAACGAAAATAGTCTGAAGAAAGCTGATATTATACGAGAAACGTTCAGTATCTAAGGAGATTTCTTTAGTACTGAAAACAATATCTAAAGTATCTTCAAAGTAATGTAAGATTTCACCGAAATAATTTATTGTTAAATCTTCACTTCTCTTAATCTTACTTTTGAAGAATTTATAATTTAAGATATAATTATTCCAAATCTCAGTGATTGTATCAAGCTTATTATCTATTTCCTTAATCATTTTCAACCCCCTTCTAACTCCTCATCAACTAGCTCACGGATGTTTAGCTCTTTGAACTTAGCATAGAGTTGTTGTAGTTCTTCATCGCTAAAGTTGGAAATACTTATCTCGTATTTGCTTGCTGATTTGGTTTCTAGTAGTATGAATTTATCTTTGTAATATATATAGTCTATTTCGGATATTTTTACTGTTCGCCTTCTGTAATCACGGAATTTCATTTCATCGGATGTGAATTGTATATGGTCGGAAGGAAATATAAGATATGCTATTAGCACAAAGCCAAGGAAATATACGAAGTCCCAGACTTGATCCATGTTATTAGTTTTTCCACTCGTCAGCTGCATTGTGATAGTAACAACATAGAACAGTACAATAAGACCAACAACCGAGTAAGCTATCTTTCTAGATTTTATCGATATTTTAGAACGGATTATCATTTTTTTGCAAACTCCAATACTTTTTCAATTACATATTCTACCATTTTATCAGTCATATCCGGGTACATCGGCAGTGATAACAGATTAGTAGCACACCACTCTGTAACTGGGAAATCACCCAGTTTATATCCCAATCCTCTATACGCTTCTTGACGATGAGTTGGTATCGGGTAGTGAAGTCCACTGTGTATGTCGTTTTCTTTCAAAAACTCCATTAGCTCATCACGCTTTTCCATGGTCTCCAGCCCAATTTCGTAAAGGTGGTAAACATGTTTTGTGTGTTCTCTTTCTTTCGGAGGAGTCAAATTAGACACCCCTGAAAAAGCTGCCGTATATCGTTCTGCTACGCTTCTACGCAATTCAGTCCAATTGCGTAGGTGTCTGAGCTTTACATTCAATACAGCACCTTGTATGCCGTCCATACGGTAATTGTACCCCACTTCGGTGTGTACATACTTCACTGGTTGTGCGTGATTACGTAAAAGTTTGCATTTATCAGCTAGTACATCGCTGTTAGTAGTGATTGCTCCACCTTCTCCATAAGCACCTAGGTTCTTACCTGGGTAAAAGCTAAAGCAAGCAATGTCAGCTAACTCACCGACTTTCTTTCCATTATACTCTGCTATGTGTGCCTGAGCAGCATCTTCTATTACTCGGAGATTATACTTTTCAGCTACTAACATTATAGAAGCCATATCTGCCGGTTGACCGTACAGATGAACAGGGATAATCGCTTTAGTGCGTTCTGTTATCAGTGCTTCTATTTTTAATGGGTCTAGCGTATAAGTGTCATTAGTCACATCGCAGAATATGGGAGTTGCACCCACGTAGGAAACAGCCCAAGCTGTCGCCACGAATGTATGCGCTGGTATTATCACTTCATCGCCTTGCCCTACACCAAGTGCTAATAGCGCTAGGTGAAGTGCTGAAGTACCAGAGTTTACAGCTACACAGTGAGTTACATCGTGAGCAGCAGCGTAATTTTTCTCGAATTCTTCTACAAATGGACCAGAGGCATAAGCCGTTGATTCCAATACTTTCAGTACTGCCGTATCTACTTCATCTTTGATGGAGTGGTATTGTGTTCTTAAATCTAAAAAAGGGACGTTCATTATAAATCCTTACTCCAATATGTTCTAATTATTCCAGTGCCATTGAAGCTCTCTTTGAAATCGAGCAGCCCCCAATTCACAATTTTACCACCTTCTTCGGTGCTAATGCCCATGTTCAGATACTCATACCCTTTGTCAGCTAGGACTTTCAGCAACATGAATAATCCGAAAGTAGTGGGTCTTTCTACTTGATATTTGTAATTCATAGAGCCGTAGAATACGTGCCAACCAATAGAGTTGATATTGAATATCAAATAACCAGCAGCCATATCACCATCTATGAATACTCCGTATAGCTTTACTCTTTCTGGGTAAAGCTCTTTCAGTTTTATTATATCTGCTAGACTATGAGCTGGCTTTGCTTCGTGCCTAACCAGGTTATCTAGCAATATATCGTAATATTTTTCTATCTCTGAATTGTCTAATTCACGGAATTCCAGTCCTGCTCTTATTGCTTTGCGGACGTTCTTGCGGACTTTGTTGCGACCGTCATTTTCGAATAGCTTGACCATATCCTCAATTGGAATATCACAGTATTCTAACAATGGATAGCATGTAGATAATTCTTGATCTTCACGTTCGTAGCCAAGTTGCACTAAAGTAAAATCTAATTGGTCGAAAGGCATTTCAGTAAATATCTTAGGTGCTTGGCGGAATTCAACCCTGCTGATTCCGTTAGCTCTTGCATATTCCTCAATAGCCGATTGCACTGCCATCACTTCTTTTAGCTTGGCTAATGTACCGAAAATAGCACCACCATACGAAGTTCCTGGGTGCGATTTTAGCACTCGCTTCTCTCCTCTTTGCAGCACAGCAGCAGGGAATACAGCGATTAGCTCTTCTTTCTTGAATATCATAAGTGAGCAATCTTCGAACTTACCTTCTTCATGATATGTGAGGAATTTCTGCTCATGGAAGAGCGTTCCATTCACACTCATCCGAACGAAATCTTGCCATTCGTCATAGTGTTCGGAGCTATATTTTTCTACTGAGTAGTTGGACATTATAGTTCGACCAATTTACCATTATTTTTTATAGAAATTTCGGCAGCTTCCAATAATTGTACTACGTATAGTCCTGATGTACCATCAGTGTTAGTCGCTTTTCCAGCTTTCACACATTCGTAGAAATGGTCAACTTCAGTTTTAAGAGCTTCCTTGTTCTCTACCCTTGGTGAGTGCATATCACCCGTACGGTATTGAATCAGTGTGTCGTAGATTTCCTCACGATTCTGAATACTTACACCGGTATCATATATTTTCAATTTCTCGTCGGTACTCATATCGTTGAATACGAGCATTTTCTTGCTACCACCGACTATTATCTGACGTATTTTCACTGGCGACATCCAATTTACATTGAAATGAGCCATTGTATTATCTTCGAAATGAACAGTGATATATGCTATGCTCTCTATCTCTTTAGTGCCGTATTTCTCCAACGCTTTACCAGTTGCATTAACAGCTACTGGCTTTTTGCCGATGCAATAATGCAGAATAGAGAAATCGTGTGGAGCTAAATCCCAGACTACGTTAATATCATGTTGGAACAGACCCAAATTCACACGAATAGAATCAAAGTAACGGAAATCACCAAGCTCGCCATTGTCTATCAGGTCTTTTATCTTCTGAACAGCAGGAGTGTAAATGTAAGTATGATCTACGTGGAGTTGAACGTTGTTCTTCTCGGCTGCTTCTATTAATTTGCGAGCAGTCGCCGATGAATCTGTCAATGGCTTTTCAACCCAAGCGTGCTTACCTGACTCGAGAGCTGCAAGAGCTATGTCATAGTGAGTATGCACAGGAGTAGCAATAGCCACAGCATCGATAGAGCTATCAGCCATTATCTCGGAGTAATCCGAAGTCATTTTTGCTTCAGGGTACATTGTAGCAAACTTGTCTAACTGCTTTTGGTCGGTATCACAAGCATAAGCAAGCTCCCAATCTTTTGATTGATAGAAATTCCTAAGTAGGTGAGTTCCCCAATATCCGCACCCTATAACTGCAATTTTCATAGATTTCCGATGATTTTTATTTATTTTAGTAATACAAAGTTAACGGCTATTCGTATATAATTAAAATCAATTATTAATTAATATTCAAAACAATGAAAAAGATTATACTTTTATTAGTCATTTTAGTTTCAATAAATCTACTCGGAGGCGGCTTGACAATAGTAGATAGCAAAATGAGTTTCAAGGAAGCAACGAAAGGAACGAAAGCACCCAAAGAGTTGCTAGACTCTATTGTGCTGCTTGATGTTGTTTATTACTCGACTGATAACAAGAAGCACCAAGGGCAGATTCTGGTTCACAAGACAGTAGAAGATGATGTGAAGTACTTTTTCCAAATGGCATTGGAAGAGAAATTCCCAATCAAACAGGTAATACCTATTGTATCTTATGCATGGAGTGATGATGCTTCGATGAGTGCTAATAACTCCTCTGCGTTCAACTACAGATTCATAGCTGGTACTACACGATTGTCTAATCACTCTTACGGAAAAGCAATAGATATTAACCCATATTTCAACCCTGTGATATACAAAGATCCACCAAGTACTTCACCGAAAGGTGCTAAGTATAAACCAGGTAATCCTGGTGTATTTACAGCTGATAGCCGTATAGTAAAAGAAATGAAAAAGCGTGGCTGGAGATGGGGCGGCGATTGGACTTCACTCAAAGATTACCATCACTTTGATAAGCCGTAAAAATGGTTAATTTCCCAATTCATGAAAGCCAAAAAGAAAGAAATATAAATATAATTTAAAAAAATTTACTTTAAATATTGGTATTTAATATTTCATCAATTATATTTGTAAGCTCTGATGTAGTCAGAGCCTGTTTTTTTATAATTGGGATGTGGCCAAGTGGTAAGGCAACGGTTTTTGGTACCGTCATACGCAGGTTCGATCCCTGCCATCCCAACCAATTTATAAGTGTGTATAAATGCCTGATTTCAAAATTGCTACTGGAAGATCTAATCTACCCCTTGCTAAAAAAGTAGCGAAAGGTCTTGGTGTATCACTTGCTGATACTTCTATCAAGAATTTTAGTGATGGTGAAATTTGGGTGAAATACAACGAAAATGTAAGAGGCGTGGACCTGTATATATTGCAATCCACCTTCGCACCTACTGACAATATCTTTGAGTTGCTGATGTTAATCGATGCGGCTAAAAGAGCTTCTGCTAGTAGGGTTACTGCCGTTATACCTTATTATGGGTATGCACGTCAGGACAGAAAAGACCAGCCAAGAGTTGCTATTACTTCTAAGTTATTAGCTAATCTACTGGTAAGAGCGGGAGCTGACAGAGTCATAACTATAGACCTGCATTCTTCTCAGATACAAGGATTCTTTGATATACCGCTTGACAATCTATATGCGTCAAACGTTCTGATAAATGCACTCAATAAGATGGGCGTTAAAAACCCAACTGTTGCTTCTCCCGATGTCGGAGGTGTTAGAACTGCTAGAGCTTATGCCAAAAGATTGGATGGTGATTTAGTACTAGTTGATAAACGTCGTTCTGGTCACAATGAATCGGAAGTGATGAATATAATCGGCGAAGTAGAAGGCAAGGATATAGTCATATTAGATGACATGATAGATACTGGTGGTACTTTCGTAGGTGCTGCTGAGGGTTTGAAAAAAGCTGGTGCTAAAAGAATAATAGGTGTATGTGTACACCCTGTATTTTCTGGTCCGGCAATAGAAAGAATAGAAAATAGTGATGCAATAGATAATATGATAGTAACTGATACTATCCCACTGCGTCAGAAATCAAAGAAAATAACTGTAGTTTCGGTAGCCGAATTGCTAGCCGAAGCAATAATAAGAACTCACGACAATAGATCAGTAAGTTCGCTTTTTGAAATTGAAAGATAATACTAAAACAGGTTTTTAATTATGGCTTCTATAAATTTAAAAGTAGCTAAAAGAGACGCTAAGAATACTAAAGTTAGTGATGTAAGAAGAGAAGGTAGCATACCAGGTGTTTATTACATCAATGGTACTGAATCAGTTCCTATTACATCTAATTTTAAAGATTTGAAGCCAATCGTATTTACTTCATTAACAAATGTAGTAGAACTAGAGATAGATGGTGAAGAATCACGTAACTGTATTCTAAAAGAAGTAAAATTCCACCCTATCACTGATGAAATTCTTCACTTCGATTTGATGGGATTAACTCCTGGTAACAAAATCGTTGTTAATATCCCTATCACTCTAACTGGCCAGTCGGTTGGTGTTAGAAATGGTGGTGTTCTTAACCACGTTCTAAGAAAAGTGAAAGTTAGATGTTTCCCTAAAGATTTGGTTGAGACAATAAACGTTGATATCTCAAATCTAAAAATTGGTAAACTAATCAAACTAGATGAAATAGATTTAGGCGAGCTAGAAGTTGTTGTAAAAGGCAACGCTGTTATAGCTGGTGTATCACGTCCTAGAGTTGCAACTGCCGGTACTGGCGTTGATTTGGATGATGAAGATGCAGAATCAATCGGCGAAGAAGGCGGCGAAGCTGCTGAAGGCGAAGCTGCTAGCGAATAATCTAATTTAGATTAAATCTTTAGGGTATTCTTGAATAATTTTTTAAGAATACCCTTTTTTTATACTATTTAAAGATATGAAAGATACATTCGATTACATATTCGTGGGGTTGGGTAACCCAGGTACAAAGTACCAAAAGACCCGCCATAATATAGGTTGGCTAGCTCTATATGAGTTTGTCCTTCGTAACGATAAGGATTGCAATCCTTCCGAAGGATTGCAGGCATACCAGGCTAAAGTAAAGATTGGTGACAAGAGTGTTCTTTGTTTACTTCCTACTACTTATATGAACAACTCAGGCGAATCTGTCCGAGCGGCAATCAAGAAATACAAAGTACCGACTAAAAATATAATAATACTCGTAGATGAGTATAATTTTGAGCTGGGCAAAATACACTTGAAAATAGGTGGCAGTGCTGGTGGACACAATGGATTGAAATCACTTCTATTCCATCTTGATACTGACCAATTCTACAAACTTCGTATGGGTATTAGCAAAAATTTTGGCCCTGGTGAGTTGGTTGACTATGTTCTATCAGAGTTCACCGAAGATGAATGGTCTGGTGAACTAACAAAATCTATTCTCAAATCGGTTAAGGCCTTGGAGAATATTGCTCTACACGGTCCACTCAAATCTATGAGTGATATAAATACTGATAAGTTATTATAAAATACAGAGTTTTTACAACCTATAATTACCGAAACAAATATTTTAAAAGTTAGTATTAATATTTGTAAATTGAAATTAGCAATAAGAAACATTAAAAAACAACTGTTAATACTATGAAATATAAAATTTTACTAACTGTTTTAGTATGCTCATTTATTACAATAGCTAATGCCCAAGTAACTAATTATCAAAGAGGATTAGAGGCATTTAACTCTGGGGATTTTGAGAAAGCACTGAAGTATATGGAGCCATACGCAAAAGATTCAAACCATTGTGTCGCTCAATATATAATTGGTTTTTGCTACTCAAATGGAAATGTAGAAGCAGCAAATGATTCATTAGCTGAGCATTATTTGCTTCTATCTTCGGAACAACATTTCGGAAGAGCTATGGGTACATTAGCAGTTTACTATTTTAATAATTCGAATAATGATAGAGAGATGACAATAAAAGCTCTTGTATGGGCTGAATTAGCTGCACTTTATGACCCTGTGCAAAGTCTTGCATCGGCAAAAGATATGGTACGGAAATATATGAACGAAGAAGACACAAAAATAGCTGAAAAAGAAATAGCCGATAGGAAGATTGAACTTGACAAAATAGAACCTTGTAAATAGAAACTACATGTTTAATTTAAAATCCAATTTAACACTAATAATTCTTGATTTATAGTTATAGTATTATTGCAAAATTACTATTTGATTATGATAAAAAAGGCATTGAAAATGATTGGAGTTTTATTTGGAACTATAGTACTATTACTAGTAGTAACAGGTATCTTGTTTGTGAGTTTTAGTCCTGAATTTGGTGGGAAAGCCACCGAGGAAAAATTAGAAGAGTATTCGAAGTCTCAAAATCACAATAATGGTCAATTTGTAAATAAAGAAAAAGTAGAGCTTAGCTTCACTTTTGGTCAATATGTAGAAAATATACTCAAATTTTTTAGTACTCAACCTAATACTGTCCCTGAAAACCTGCTTCCGGTCAACAAACTAAACCCAAAAGAATTAGAATATTATTCAAATAAAGCCCCTAGAGTGATATGGTTTGGTCATTCCGCAATATTACTACAAATATCTAATAAAAACATATTGATAGATCCTATGTTTGGTGACGTACCTGCTCCACATCCATGGCTTGGGAAAAGCAGATTCAGCAATGGATTACCTATAGAGATTGAAAACTTACCAAAAATAGATGCTGTATTATTGTCACATGATCACTATGATCATCTGGACTATCAATCGATATTAAAGTTAAAAGACAAAGTCGAAATGTTCTATTTACCAATTGGTTTAGGCAATCACTTATTAGAGTGGGGAGTCGAAGAAGAAAGAATAGTAGAGTTAGACTGGTGGTCAGAAACTATGCATGGAGATTTGAAATTTGCTTGTACACCTGCTCAACATTTTTCTGGTCGAGGTATTTCTGACAGGAACTCTACCTTATGGTCTTCTTGGGTTCTCAAATCTGACTCAAGTTCTATCTACTTTAGTGGTGACTCTGGATACAATACTCACTTCAAGGAAATAGGAGATAAATATGGGCCCTTTGATTTTGCTATGATGGAATGTGGTCAATACAATGAGCAATGGAAACAAATTCACATGATGCCAGAAGAGACTGTCAAAGCAGGTCTCGATTTGCGTGCTGAGTTAGTAATGCCTATTCACTGGGGTGCTTTCAAGTTAGCATTTCATACATGGACAGACCCAGTAGAACGACTAGAAAGTGAATCTCGACTTTTGGGATTACCTATCACAACTCCTATTATCGGAGTACCCATCATACTAAGCAAACCACCAATAGCACCAGATGATAATTGGTGGGAGACTATTTAGTGGCTTCCAAAATTGTATATTAAAACTATCTAAGTTATTTTATGCTGAGCCTTACCTATATATCATTCTGCTCCCACATAGGAGTTTTATTCGAAATCAGATTATTAATTCCGATTTTAATGATTTCTATAATGTTAAGCCAATCGGGATTAGACGGTATATTACTAAAACGAAATAAATTAAATCTAGAATTTTAGTTTGAGCAAACAAGAGAACATAAAAAAGTACTACAAAAGGCAATCAATTTTTTATGATGTTACCAGACCTATATTTTTATTTGGGAGGAACGAAATAGTCAACCTAATATCAAATGAAAAGCCTAAAGGTAACTTATTAGAAATCGGTTGTGGAACAGGGTATTTATTAAAAAAATTATCTATTCTAACTGACTTGGAATTAACTGGTATTGACATATCATTAGACATGTTAAATAAGGCAAAAGGAAAAAATCTAGATAGTGTCCGATGGATAGAATCAAGTATGATGGATTTTGATACAGAAGAGAAATTTGATATTATTCTACTAAGTTATGTCTTTACATTAGATTTGGGGAGTGTCAACAACCAGTTGAATAAAATAAAAAAATTATTAAAGCCAGATGGAAGCTTATTCATTGTTGATTTTCATCGTTATGGCTCTAAGTTGTATAAAAAATATATGAATTGGCATGGAATTGAAATGAGCAGTGAATTGATTGAAATGTTAGAAAATGAGTTCAAAACTAAAAATAAGATTATAAGGAAATCTTATGGTGGCTTATGGGAATATTTCATCTATAAAGGTATAAATGTCAATGATTAATAGCCAAATATTGAGTTTAGATAGTCTAGAGAAGACACTTTTGATACCACTCTGGGCGAGGGCTGAGGAGACAATAAATGGTGGCCTAATAAACGATGAACTTTCGGTGAAATTTATTGATCAGATTGATACTTCTGTATTTGGGTTCGACCAGATGAGTTCATTCATCAGAAATTATTTGCTTACCGCCATTGCTAATAGGACTATTTTGATTGATAATTATCTGGATGAAGTTATAAATAATGACACTGTAATTTATAACTTTGGATGTGGATTGGATACACGTTTTGATAGATACAAAAATAAAGTCCATACATGGGTAGATATCGATTTACCTGAAGTAATAGAGCTTAGGAAGAAATTAGTAGCTAAGTCTGACAATTACTCTATGCGAAGTGGAAACATACTTGATAATTCGACTACTTTTCTAGGTAGTTCCACAAATAGTGTTATAATATGTGAAGGCTTATTGATGTATTTCAATGAGTCAGAAGTCCAAAATTTTCTGAAAAAATTGATAGACGTTACTAAAACTGGTTACATGATAATAGAAACATTAGGTAGTTGGGCTAAGTTAAAAGTAAACCCTGTAATAAAAGGAATAGGTGAAAACAGCAGATATACTTGGTCTTTGAATAATACACAAGATAACCGTAAATTAGACATTCGAATGAAGATGATAGATTCGAAAACAATATTTGATTTGAACAAATACCGTTGGGGAATAATGGGGAATTTAATGACATCAAAATATTTGAAAAGTAGAGTTAGTAGTAAAATAACATTATATAAATACTGATGCCGATTATAAGATTAATATTAGTTGCCTTGGTTACAGTATATTTCACAATTAAAGAATTGTGGATGTTGACTTTTAGCTCGAATATAGACAATAGAATGTACGTAGGTTGGAGTCGAGCCTTGAACAAAGTCATTGGTATTGATATTGAAATAGAAGGCATGAGCAACATAGAACCTAACAAGAACTATATATATGTTTGCAATCATAGTAGTTTGCTTGACATACCTGTTTTATTAGGTACTATACCCGGAGATGTTAGGATAATATACAAACGAGAGCTAGAGAAGATACCAATTTTTGGTTATGGTCTGAAGCGTTCAAATCTGATAGGGATAGACAGATCAGAACCACGCAAGGCTATGAAGAGTTTGGATGAAGCTATAGAGAAGATTCAGTCAGGTGCATCTGTTATCATATTCCCAGAGGGCACTAGAGAAGCTGGTGCAGAATTGGGGCAATTCAAGCGTGGAGGTTTCCTAATAGCAGAGAAAGCACAAACACCAATTATTCCAATTGCAGTATTTGGGACTTATGACCTGCTTCCAGCGGGTAAGTTAATGCTGAAACCAGGAAAAGTTAAAATTTCTATTCTTCCAGCTATCGATGTTAAAGCAATGGACAGAAATGAGTTAAAAGGACTGAAAGAGTTAGTACGAGATAAATTAGTCAAAGAATTAGTAAAAAAGTGAAAATAAATTTTGTTCTTTAGTAAATAAGCAATATTTTTGTAGTCTTGAAAAAGATAACCGGTCGAATAGCTCAGTTGGTAGAGCAAAGGACTGAAAATCCTTGTGTCGGGGGTTCAAATCCCTCTTCGACCACCACTAAAAAGCCCTTGTAACAACCGTTGCAAGGGCTTTTTGGTTTTGTTTATTATTCTACTATTTTCTCTTTAACGATACGCTTTTCTATTTAATTTCTATTTTGTCAATCAATAAGCTGAATTTTTCTGCTTTTTTGTTTCCTATTAACAGGCCAATTTCCTCGATATCATTATGTGCAAAATTCGGTATATCTAATTTCATACCTCTAAATGATGGATAAAATACGTTAAGTGGGATTTCGATTTCTTCCCATTCACCTGAAGTCTCAAAATTATGTATATATGAGTGGTAATCGCTTGAACTTTTTTTAATTCTAAATTGATATTTTTTTCCATCACCTTTAACCTTTAGAACTACCTTACCATTTTTATCAATTTGCGTTTTGTTGAATCTATAACGTAAAGATGAAAAACCACCATTATTCTCTAGAGATACACTACCCTCAAATAACCCGTAGCCATCCTCACTAATAGTGAAATCACTTGAAGATCTGCCACCCATTACATCATCATCTACAGTTCTCCAACCTTGAGTATCAGAACCACTATTAAAATCGAAAA
>Ga0055584_100005446_pt1 | contig 12476 bp, 9 predicted proteins | sample OSDHelmetaG_FD_58716 | JGI IMG/M metagenome (GOLD analysis project Ga0055584, IMG submission 58716) | Pelagic marine sediment microbial communities from the LTER site Helgoland, North Sea, for post-phytoplankton bloom and carbon turnover... | ecosystem: Environmental > Aquatic > Marine >... | reverse complement strand
TCGGCTTTATTTAGTTTGTTGAATAATGATAATAGCATGCCTAAAGCATGTTCTCCAACAGCATTTCTGTTGCCTTCAGGTGCTGATATGAGGTAAATCTCTTTAGATGCGGCATAATCGCAGTCTATGTTTTCTAATCCAGCGCCAACACGACCAATGAACTTTAGATTGGTAGCAGTATCTAAAAATTGTTTATCGATAGTAAAACGGCTTCTTATGATGATGCCATCATAATCTGCTATTTTTGCTTCTATTTGTTCTTTTGAGGAAGTATAATCTTCATGATTGACAAATCCTAAATCATTAAGTTGGTTTAATAGCAATTCGTGGTTGGTATCTAGGTGAAGGATTTTCATAAATTTTTTAGTAAAAAGGAAGTATTTGTTGTTACTTCAAAAGTAACTATTATAAGGTGTTGAAACAAGTTGGATATGGTGTTTTATTTTGCGTTAGGGATTGAAGTGGCATCCTTTTTAAAACCTGTGTGATGGTATGTGTTTTGTTGTTAGAATGTTTTGTTGGAATTAGGCTTGTTTTTTTGTTTTGTTTAGAGGTTTTAAAAAGATATAACGGAAAGCCCGACCCGATAGGGTAACGCCCTAATTATTATTTAAAATCCAAGGATTAATTTAGCAATTAGGAAGTATATTAATATTCCAAAAATATCGTTGCTTGTGGTTATAAAAGGACCTGTTGCTACAGCTGGGTCAATACCTCGTTTATCTAAAAAGATAGGGATAAAAGTACCTACAAGAGCAGCAATGACAATAACTGTAATTAAAGCGATACAGATGGTAATTGACACTAAATATTCTGTATCAAATAAAAAGTGGCTTATTGGTAAAACAATGAGTGCAATACCTATTCCGTTGACTAATCCTAATAAAAATTCTTTTAATAAACGTTTAATGATTTCACCTTTAATAGTATTGTTTGCCAATCCTTGTACTACAATGGCAGATGATTGTACGCCTACATTACCAGCAGTAGCTTGAATTAAGGGCACAAAGGATAGTAAAATAGTAAAGTCTTCCATGGCTGTTTGAAAGCCAGAAATAATGGTTGCAGCGCTCAAACCACCAAATACACCAATTAAGAGCCAAGGGAGCCTTGCTTTGGTGAGTTCAAAAATGCTATCATCAGCTTCTACATCTTGCGAAATACCAGCAGCTAATTGATAATCTTTTTCGGCTTCTTCGCGGATAACATCTACTATATCATCGATGGTAATACGTCCTAATAACGTTTTATTTTCGTCTACAACAGGTATGGCTTCCAAGTCGTATTTCTGCATGATTTTGGCAACTTCCTCAACGTCCTCATCGACATAAACATAATCAACATTGGAAATGTAGATGTCCGAAATTTTTTGCTCATTTTTTGCGGTAATTAAATCTTTTAAAGATAATCTTCCAATGAGTTTTTCTTCTTTAGTTACCACATAGATAGAATGTACTCGAGTAACTTCTTTGGCTTGAGCTCTGATTCGTCGAAGACATCCAGCAACGGTCCATGTTTCGTAAACTTTTACCAGCTCTTTTGCCATAAGACCACCAGCAGTGTCTTCGTCATAAGCAAGAAGCTCTTTGATTTCATCTCTGTGTTCTTGGTCTTCTATATTTAAGATAACGGCTTGGCGGCGTTCTTCTGGAAGCTCGTTGATGATGTCTACAGCATCATCGGTGTCGAGTTCTTCAATTTCTTCAGCAATTTCTTTGATGGAGAGGTTTTCTAGGATCTTCTCTCTATTATCCTCGTCGAGTTCCGTTAAGACATCTGAAGTGGTTTCGGAGTCTAGAAGTTTTATGATATATGTAGCATCTTCTAGATTGAGTTCGTCTAAGATTTCAGCAATATCAGCATAGTGGTATTGGCTCAATAGATTTTTTAGGGTTTTATTGTCCTGCTGTTCTATGAGTTGTTCAACCTGCTCTACAAGAGCATCTGTAAGCTCGAATTGTATGTGTTCTTTTTTTTCAGACAAACGAAATGATTTTTTTATTGGTTTTCAATAGCTTGAGTGATGGCTATAAATTCTTGAACGGTTAATTGTTCGGGTCTCTTGTCAAAGATAATATTTGCTTTTAAATTATCGTTTAAATTGAATAATTTTAAACTATTTCGAAGAGTTTTTCGGCGTTGTTGAAAGGCCTGTTTTACGACTTTGAAAAACAATTTTTCGTTGCAGGGTAATGTGTGATTTTTTTTTCGTTTTAATATTAAGACACCAGAGTCCACCTTGGGTGGAGGATTGAATACAGATGGCGGAACGGTAAATAAGTATTTTGCATCATAAAAGGCTTGGGTTAATACAGAAAGTATGCCATAGGTTTTGCTTCCTTCTTTTTCGCAAATACGTTGAGCCACTTCTTTTTGAAACATTCCTGAAAACTCTGGGATTTGGTCACGCATTTCTAAGGTTTTGAAAACGATTTGCGAGGATATGTTGTAAGGGTAATTTCCTATGATGGCAAAGGGTTGGTCGTTAAAAACTTCTTTTAGATTGTATTTTAAGAAATCTTGTTCTATGATTCTATCGGTAAGTTCTGTGTAGTTTTTTTTTAGATATTCAACCGATTCTGTGTCGATTTCTATCACATGGGTGTTAATATCTTTTTTTAAAAGGTATTTTGTCAGTACTCCCATTCCTGGGCCTATTTCCAAGATATTTTTGTAGCCTTCCAACGATAAGGAGTCTGCTATTTTTTTTGCAATATTTTCATCGGTTAGGAAGTGTTGCCCAAGATGTTTTTTGGCTCGTACGGACATAAAAAATTAATTAAAAGTTACTGAAAATTCGTCTATTATTTCTAGTTCTGTTCTAAAGGCAAGCATTTTATCAGCAAAGCGTTTTAAGCCGTCTTGTCTTAAGGCTTCTGCGTGGTTTTTATAATATTCTTGTAGGTCTGCTTTAGATTTTGCACGATATTGAATGGAGTAAGTAGTGCCTCCCATTTCTTCGTTTACAAGAACTTTTGTGAGTTTGGCTTCGGTGAAATGTCCTGTAGAAAGAACTAATGGTATGTGGTTTTTGATCCAATCGAGCCATTGGTCGTGGATGCTATCGTCTATGTTTACGGTTACGTTGTAAATAATCATTGCTAATGAGTTTGTAGGCAAAGATACACAGAATGTGATAGCTTAATATGATTGAGCTTTAATTTATGGTATCTCCCCGTAGCTTTCGGTATTTTTTTCTAGCTTCTACAAAATAGATGCTGTCTTCATGATTGAAAAGGATTTTTTCATAAAGGGGTTTTGCCTTTTCAGGTTGTTTTAAGATGGTGCTGTACAGTTCTGCCAAAAAGAAGTAGGCATCATCAGCTAAAATGTCGTCACTATGATAGGCTATGATGTTTTGGTAATTGGAAATAGCTTTGTCGTATTGTTTTTTTTCTTCAAAGAGTTGAGCTTGTTTAAATAGAGCTTGGTCTTCTATGCTTTCACCTTTGTGCTCTTTAAGAATGGTGTTTAATAGAGATATAGCTTCATCTGTTTTGTTTTGATAGGCCATTAAGTCTGCTTTGGCATAGAGTTTTAGAGCTGTTTGTGTAGAATCTTCATATTTGTTGTCCGAAATTAATAATTTCAAATCTAAGGCATCGTTTGCAATAAGCTGAGATGTAGAAGCTTTTAGTATTTTGAGTTGGGATTCGGCCCAATCAAAATCGCCTTTGTAATAGCTTGTTTTGGCAACCTTAAAACGGGCTTGTTGTGCAATGGTACTATTTTTTAGATTAGCTTGAATTTGAGAATAATAGATAAGAGCTTCGTTAAAACGTTGTTGAAACACCAAAATATCTCCCAATTTTAATTTTACACTGGCTTCTTGAAAGGAGGATAAATCAAGTTTTAAAGTTTGTTTTAGAAACTTGCTAGCCTGTTCGGGTTGATGAAGATAAAAAGCCAAAAAGTGTCCATAAGATAATTGCAATGAGAGTGTTTGTTGTTGAGTTCCATATGTGTTAAATAGGTTGAGGTATTCTTTTTGTATAGATTTGTAATCTTTTGGAGTAGCAGTTGCAATTTTGATATCCAATAAGAATTGGTGTGCTTGCAATTGGTTGCTTGTATCTTGAGAATTTTCTAAGATATAGTTGAAAATTTCTGTAGCAGATTCATAGCTTTTTTCTTCCATTGCTGTTATAGCTAATTCAAACATTCTATTTAAGCTTTCAGGGTTTCTTAGATAGAGAGCTTTTTCTTGAATGAAAGCTTTGTCGTAATCATGCTCTTGAATAAATAACCAACTTAACAATTCGTACCAATATATATTTGGATTTGTTTGTATTTTTTTGAGTAATAGCCGTTTTAGAAAGATGTTGTTTTGGTTTGTAGGGTCTTCAGAAATAAATTCGCTAAAAGTACGTTTGCCATTGTTTAAAAATTCTGGACGTTGTTCGATATAATTTAGATAACCAGCAAACATTTGCTCTACTTTGCCTTGTTCGCCATAAATCATGGCTAACTGTATATTGTAGTTTTTTTTAGGGTTAAGCTCCATGGCTTTTTTATAAACTTTAATAGCATGGTCTAGTAGAGAATGTTTTTCAAACTGTCGAGCCACCATGTATGCATAATAAGGTTTTTCTTCAATTTTGATAATAGCTTTGTTATAATACTTTTCGGCAATATCTAGGCTATCCATCAATTGATAATTGTAGCCCATTTCAATAAGGGTATTTGGGGATTCGTTGTTGTTTAGTTTGTCTTCTAAGAGTATTTTGGCTTGGTCGTATTGCTCAAGTTGTTGAAGTGTTTCAATAATTTTAAAGAAAAACTTGGAATTAGGAGTGTTTTTATAAAGGTCTTGATAGCTTAATAAAGCTTTTTCAAATTCACCTTGTTTAAAATAATTATCAGCAATCTGTTCGTTTTGACCAAACGACAGCAAGCTACTCAAACATAAAACAAGTAGATATATCCTCTTCATAAAGGCAAGTTTTTGTAAATATAACAAAAGCAGAGAGTACTAATTGTAAATGTTTTTATAAAAAAAGCCCAAACATAGTAGTTTGGGCTTTACCAATCAAAATAAATATGCTATTAATCATTTTTTTAAAAACGATTCAGATATTCTGCTTTGGTAAAAGAATTGATATTGTGTTTTTTAAAACAAAATTTTACTTACCAAAATAATCAGTGTTATTAATAAAAGTATGCGTTTTATGTTTTTCATAAGTAGGTTGGCGTTGTTTAGCTAACTTCTAAAAAAATGTTTAAAAAACAAAAAAAAGCGCCTAAAATTCGTTGAATAGCAGTGATTTTTGGCGCTTAATCGATTTGTTTATGAAAATCTTATTTTTATATCATATCAAAACCTGTGTAAGGAACAAGTACTTCAGGTATTTTTATGCCGTTTTCAGTTTGGTAGTTTTCTAAAATACCAGCGAGTATTCGAGGCAGAGCTAATGAGCTACCATTAAGAGTGTGGCATAGTTGTTTTTTACCGGCTTTGTCTTTAAAACGCAGTTTTAATCTATTAGCTTGAAAGGTTTCAAAGTTGGAGACAGAAGAGACTTCTAACCAGCGATCTTGAGCTGTAGAAAAAACTTCAAAGTCGTATGTGAGTGCTGAAGTAAATCCAAGATCTCCTCCACAAAGTTTTAGAATTCTGTATGGTAATTTGAGTTCATCCAGAATGGTTTTGACGTGTTCAACCATTTCATCCAAAGCTTGATAAGACCTATTGGGATGTTCAATTCTTAATATTTCAACTTTGTCAAATTGATGCAATCTATTTAATCCTCTCACATGAGCTCCATAGCTTCCCGCTTCTCTTCTAAAGCAAGGGGTATAGCCAGTTAATGCTAAAGGCAATTCGTCTTCAGATAGCATATCTCCTCTAAATAAGTTTGTAGCAGGTACTTCGGCTGTAGGTATTAAATAGAGATTATCTTCGGTAACATGATACATTTGTCCTTCTTTGTCAGGTAATTGTCCTGTACCAAACCCTGAGGCTTCATTTACCAGATGAGGTAGTTGGTATTCGGTATATCCAGCTTGAGTGTTTTTGTCTAAAAAGTATGCAATCAAAGCACGTTGTAATCTTGCTCCTTTTCCTTTGTAAACTGGAAATCCAGCTCCAGTGATTTTATTACCGAGTTCAAAATCGATGATGTCGTATTGTTTTGCCAATTCCCAGTGAGGCAAAGCCTTGCTGTGAAGCTGAGGGATTTCCCCAGCTCTGAAAACCTCTACATTATCCTCATCAGAATTTCCCTGTGGTACAATTTCATTTGGGATATTTGGAATTGTATACAACAAATGGTTTAATTCGGTAGTTGTATTGTTGAGTTTCTCAGAAAGTGTTTTAGAATCTTCCTTGAGTTGAGAGGTTTTGGCTTTTAATTCGTTGGCTTTATCAACGTCGCCAGATTTAAATAAAATACCAATTTCTTTAGAGAGCGAGTTGGATTCTGCAAGTACCGAATCCAGTTGGGTTTGCAATTGTCTACGTTCTTCATCAAGTGTAAGAACACTATTTATCATTTCGGTTGCATCGAGATTACGTTTTTTTAATCTTTCGATAACCAATTCTTTATTGTCTCTAATAAATGGTACTTGTAACATTGTTTTGTTTTTTATAGCAAATGTTAAATCGCAAATTTAATAATTACCTTGATTTTAATCGAGTTTTGAAGGTAAAATCCATGAACTATGCTCAAATGCATTCCATTGTACTTTGGCAAGGTCTACATTGGGGGCTATGAGTTGTCTTGGAGGTCTGCCATTAATGCTGACTCTACAATTTACATATACAGCAACGTGACGTCCTTGTTTGTTGAAATATTGTTTTAGATATTGAGCAAATTGCCAGATTACATCTGGTTTTGTACTGGCGCTACGTCGTTGTTTTTTGGTTAAAAAGTGATTGAGATTTAACGGGATTTGTTTGCCTGTATCTAGGTCTATCACCTTGTAGGATGTATATCCCGTTTTTGAGCGTAACATCATTCGCCAAGATAATCTGTGACCTTCTTCGGTCCAAAGAACATGGTCTTGAAAGAAATGATGTCTCAGCGGGAGTGTGAATTGTACTATGAAATATAATCCGAATATGAAAATGTAAGGTTTGTAGTATTTTGGAATGATGACTTCAGATTTTTTGTAAAAAGGTTTCTTTTTTAAGAAAAGTTGCTGAATAGTTTTGGGCTCAAAAAAGAAAAGGCTAAAAGCCAATGAGAGATAGGGAAAAATACCTACATGAAAAATAAAAGAATTGAATAAATGAAATATGATTGAGGCTACAAATGCCATTTTTCGTGTAGGTTTCCACAACAGTAGAGGAACAACTAAGCCATCAAATAAAATACCTCCATAGGCTAAGATGTAATGTAGCCATTTTTGTTGGAGTAATTCACCTACGATTATGAAGTGTTGTTTGCCTTTCATCATAAGTTCAAGAACCGTAGTATCCAACCAATCAGGGTACAATTTGGCTATAGAAGCGTAGGTATAAACAATGAATAATTGTAATACAAAAACATATTTACTCCATTGCGGCATTGAGATGCTTTTTATGCTTGGATCGTTTTTGGCATCTACAGACAAATATTTGTGAGCGGGCTGAAATACCATTATTGCACTCAAAAGCATCAATAAATAATAATGATTGTTGTATGAAGATTTTTGCATGAAATAGGTTGCAGCCCACATTAAGGTAAAAGCGAGCATACTATATCGATACTTGTAACCTATCATGACAAAAATTCCCAAAAGCCCCATAATAACATAGTAGATATACATACCATAGCCTGGTAGAGGTTGGAGCCATTCAAAACCTATAAAAGTGAAAGTGAATTTGGGTTCGATGAGAGTGCGGTTTACCCAACCAGTGAAAATTGCACCAACACTTTCCAAAAACAACAATAGTCCAAAAATAATTCTAAAAACAATTAGAGCACTATTGTCTATATGTTTGAATAGAAATTTATTCATTTAAATTAGATATTATTTTTCGTGCTTTGGTTTTGTCTTTTGAAAGCTGGATTTGAAGATGTTCTAAAGAGTCAAACTTGTGTTCGTCTCTAAGCCAGTCAATGAATTCAACAGTAATGGTTTTACCATAAAGATCTTGATTGAAATCAAAGAAATGAACTTCAATAGATTTAGAAGTGCCATCAACCGTTGGATTGGTGCCAATGTTGAGCATTCCGTAAATAGTCTTGTTATCGATTTTTGATTTTACAATATAAACACCTTTTTTAGGGATAAGTTTATAGCTTTCTTGAGGTTTGATATTTGCTGTTGGAAATCCTAATTTATTTCCTAATTGTTTTCCTTTTATCACAGTTCCAGACAAGCAAAAGTTGTAACCAAGATAACGATTTGCTGTTTTTATATCTCCAGAAGCAAGAGCCTTTCTGATTTTTGTTGAGCTCACAGCCACATTTTCAATATCTTGAACTGAAATTTCTTCAACTTCAAAATCAAACTCTTTGCCATATTCTTTGAGCGTTTCAATATTGGCACTTCTGTTTTTTCCAAATCTATGGTCGTACCCAATGATTATATATTTGGCTTTAAGCTCGTCGACCAAGATATTTTTTACATAATCATATGCAGAAAGCCTTGAAAATTCTTGTGTAAATTCTTTGACAACCAAATGATTTAATCCCATATTCGATAGGATGATTTTGCGTTCTTCTAAAGTGTTTATCAGCTTTATATCGAGTTGTTTTTGTAAAACCATTCTTGGATGTGGGAAAAATGTCAATAAAACCGAGTCTAACTGTTTTTCTTTTGAAACAGTAATAAGTCTTTTTATAATTTTTTGATGCCCGATGTGTACGCCGTCAAAAGTACCAATGGTAACGACCGACGGCTTATCAGGAAATGAAGAAATGGAATTGTGAACCTTCAATTGTTTTTTTGGTAAAAATAAAGATAAGTTGAATGAAATAAAAAAAGGGGTTGAAAACTTTCAACCCCTTTTTTACGAAATGTCTAAAAAATTATTTTTTAATGAACGGTAGAGTTACCGAAGCATTGTCTTTATTGATTTTAATAAAGTACATACCATTGCTCAATACTGAAGAATTTACGGTTAAGTCAGCATCAGTTGCAATAGTTTTGTTGATGATAGATTGTCCTAACATATTGAATACCTCATAACTATCAGGAAGATCGTTTGTGTTTCTTAAGCCTATATTTAACTCAGAGGTTGTTGGGTTAGGATAAAGACTTATGCTTGATTTTAATGTATATTCATCTGTACTTAAAGCAGCTAAAACATTGATAGTGTAATCTTCAACTTCACCATCGTGATTGTTTTCACAAGATGTTGGATATTGATTTTCATTTGGGTCAGTATATTTTGTGGTGACTCGCATAATAGTACTTCCTAAAACAGCGTCTTCAGGAACAGTAATGGCTAAAGGTGAATTTGTGGTAGCTTCGTTGTTAATGCCCACAGAAGTTCCTAAGTCATATTGTTCACCTGGATCATCAAAACTACAGTTTTGATTCCAATCAATCCACACATAAGTAATTATTTGATAATTTCCATCGCTATTTGCATTTACAGTTAAGTCATAAGAACTTTCTCTATTGACGTCGGTAGAAATGGCTGTGTAATCGCTATAACCAGAAGGTTTTCCTGTGTTAAGGTTGCTTATATTATTGAAAATCACACCTGTGGTACTTGTATTGTAGGTTGTGTCTGCTACTGAAGAACAAACGCTACCAGTAGCTTCAAAAGTAGAAGTATCAGTATCGTTGTTCGTGTTTTCGTCAGTAGTTCCATTTACGTTACTTATGCTTACGTTAAGAGTATGAGTTCCAATACCTGTATTGATGAAATTTAAAGTAACAACTTCAGATTCTTCATTGTTTAATGAACCGGTCCAGTTGTAAGTTTGACTTGTTCCTCCATTTACATCATAAGTAATATCAAGAGATGTTAATTGATTTAAGCCATTGTTTGTTATGGTTACTTCTGGAGTAATTGAACCGTTACAAGAATCTAAATTAAGGTTTTCTATTTCAATTTTACCATCAATATTATAAACCTGAGCAGGCTGGCATACATTCGAAGTTAATAATTCAACACGTCTTGGTGAATTGGCTAAAACTGTGATAATTCTAGTTTTTTGATCCTCAGTAAAAGTATGCATACAAGTATCGTAGGTATAATCCATATAATTTTCTACCATATCAGGTTCTCCAGCAGGGAAAGGACAAGAATCTTGATTTGTAGGGCATCCACTATTAGAGCCATTAGCATTAGGTGTATCATCACAATAATCGTCATCAGAGCAGTCGCCATCACCCCAAATGTGTCTAAGACCTAACCAATGTCCAGCTTCATGTGTCAATGTTCTACCAGAAGCATATGGAGCTCCATTAGGATTAGGATTGGCTACTGAACCTACAGAAGAAGCAATAATTACAATACCATCTGTATTGGCGCTATCATTAGTGGTGTCTAATCCGTCTAAACCAGAGTAATCAGGAAATTGAGCATAACCTAATAACTCAAAAAAACCATTTGTAAGCCCAGGAACTACCCACACATTCATATATTTTGTAGGATCCCATTGGGTTTGTGGTTTTATTGTGGTGTTTACATATGAATCTGTAAAAGTACCATCTCCATAATCGGTAATTCTATTGATTCCAGGCTCTGCCATTTCATTGCCACTTTCATCTTGAATGGCAAGACAAAATTCTAGTTCTACGTCGGCAGCAACATCATAAGTACTTCCAGCTAAGTTTCTGTAATCAATATTTAATTGATCTACTTGAGCTTGAATAGCATCTTGAGATAGGTTATCCGAGCCACTTCCATCTGTAATAATATGAAATACAATAGGGATGGTAACTACAATGTTTGGAGAAGCAGCACGTTGTTGAAGTGTAGCTTCTTTTTTGGACTCTAGCCAGTTTTCAAATTCTTCAGTAGAACTTCTTTGTTTAAATTTTTTTTGAAGATATTGTTCGTATTCAACAGAGCCGCATCTTATAACTCCAGAATGTTCAATACTATTAAGGTTTGCTGTGGTAATATCTTGACCAAATAATTTTTGATCATTTTTAGATGTTGGATTCTGAGCAGTTGTTAGTGTTAACCCAAACATAAACAATATGCCAAAAGCAAATTGAAGTTTATGAGTAAAATTAATCATGTTTTTAAGAATTTATAATGAATGGTTTGGCAATTTAATAAAATATTAAATAATTATGTCTTTTGTTGAAAATTATTTCCCGTTAAAAGAGTTCATTGTGATAGAAATTCCTGAAGTTCCAAACGATTTGATAAGTTCTATAGACTTGTCTAAACGTTCTGGAAGTTTGCTTGATTCTTCTTCGTCCCATTCACCAAGAACATAATCTATTTGTTTGCCTTTGCTGAAATTTGCGCCAATACCAAACCTAAATCTATTGTATTTTGTGGTTTGTAGTTTATCTTGAATATCTTTCAATCCATTGTGTCCACCATCACTTCCTTTGGTTTTGAGGCGTATAGTTCCAAAAGGGAGGTTGAGGTCATCTGTGATTACCAAAAGGTTTTCTAAGGCGATGTTTTCTTTTTTCATCCAATAGAGAACGGCTTTACCACTCAGGTTCATATAAGTGCTTGGCTTAAGAAGAATAAACTGTCTGCCTTTAAATTTGTAAATAGCAATGTCTCCAAGTTTTTTGGTTTCAAAGGTTAGACTTTCTTTTTGTCCTAAATGATCTAAGATTTTAAAGCCTATATTATGGCGTGTATTATGGTATTTTTCTCCAATGTTGCCTAATCCTACAATGAGGAACTTTTTCATAATTGTATTTGATTTTGTTTGTGGATTTGTTCTGAAAAATGATTTTAAGAACTGTAACATAAGGATGTTATGGGTTGTTGTTCCAAAAATAAAAAAAGCATCCTAAATTTGAGGATGCTTTTGATTATATTGAATTTGAATCGTTTATTCTTGACTTTCTGAAGACTCATCGTCATCTTCATCAATAATTGCAATAGCGGCAGCTTTTCTAGCACGTTTAACTTGACAAACAACAGTATTGTCTGAATGCATAAGCTTGTATTTTTCGTTAGCAAGATCGGTAACGTAAAGTTTACCTCCGATTTTAAGAGGAGTAATGTCTACTTCTATAAAATCAGGCAAATCGCTTGGTAGAGCTTTTACTCTTAATTTACGAAGGTTTTTTCTTAAGACACCACCACTCATTACTCCTTTTGAATTACCAACGATACGAACAGGAATGTCCATAGTTACTGGTTTGTCTTCGAATAATTGATAAAAATCGATGTGAAGGATTTTGTCTGTTACAGGGTGAAATTGGATGTCTTGAAGAATGGCGTTGAAAGTGTTGCCATTGTCTAATTCAATCACAACTGTATGCGCATTTGGAGTATAAACCAATTTTGAAAACGCAATTTCATCAGCTGCGAAATGTACTGGCTTGTCTCCTCCGTATAATACGCAAGGAACCTGTCCAGCATTACGTAAGGCTTTTGTTGCTTTTTTGCC
>Ga0055584_100005445_pt1 | contig 12480 bp, 7 predicted proteins | sample OSDHelmetaG_FD_58716 | JGI IMG/M metagenome (GOLD analysis project Ga0055584, IMG submission 58716) | Pelagic marine sediment microbial communities from the LTER site Helgoland, North Sea, for post-phytoplankton bloom and carbon turnover... | ecosystem: Environmental > Aquatic > Marine >... | reverse complement strand
CGGGCAAATTGGATCCGTTCCCGCGAAGAAGGAACCTTTTACTACCCGAACAGCGGCTGGTACACCGCCTTCATCGGTGGAAGTCACGAATTCCTCAAGGACAAGGGAGAAGGTGGCCGCTACCTCAATGCGCGAATCCTGTTTCACTACTGGGCGACGGTCATCACCCCGGCGATGGTGGTGCCTATGGTTGGTGCGGGTTCGCAATACGCCATGTCCAATGTCGACAAGGACAGCAACTACCTCGATGGCGCAAAGACCTATAAGCTGAATATCCCGGCCAACGTCCCGGCAAAGGATTTCTGGTCCATCGTGGCGTATGATCCACAAACACGGTCGCAGCTGCAGACCAGTCAACCGTTTCCGGGTAGAAACAACCAGCGGCACAAACTGGACGTCAACAAGGATGGTTCGGTCGATCTCTACTTCGCGCCGCAGGCACCCAAGGGGAAGGACGCTAACTGGATTCAAACGGTGCCCGGAAAAGGCTGGTTCATTGCACTGCGTCTTTATGGCCCGTTGGACCCGTGGTTCGACAAAACATGGCGGCCCGGCGAAATTGAACTGGTTGAATGAATTTGAAATTTTTGTTGAGAGGAAAATCAGATATGGACACAACATTGAAATTACAGCGAACCCTTCAAATCCTTTTACTGACAGGGATTTCGATCTTCACCCTGGCGCCGGCGATTGCCGGCGACAAGCCTAAATTAATTTTGCAAATAACCGTCGACCAGCTTCGTGGCGATTTGCCAACGCGCTATTATGATCGGCTGGGAAAAGGGGGCTTCAGATATTTACTGGACCGAGGCATAGTCTACAAAAACGCGCATCATGCCCATGCAAACACCGAAACCATCGTTGGGCACGCGACCCTCGCAACCGGCGCTCACCCTTCAGAACACGGGATGATTGGTAATATCTGGTTTGACCGTTCGACAGATGTGACTACCTACAACATCGAAGACCCGAATTATACGCTGCTGACCGAGGGCGCGGATGTTGATGACAGCACTGAGATCGACCCAACTCAAAAAGCGGCCTCGAGTGATGGGCGATCGCCTGCCTCTATTCTCACAACTACCTTTTCAGATGAACTGTCTTCATTGACTGCTGGAAAAGCAAAAGTGTTCGGTATCTCCGTCAAGGATCGGGGCGCGGTTTCCATGGCCGGACATTCAGGCAAGGCATTCTGGTTTTCAAAATCGACCAAAGAATTTGTTACCAGCAGTTATTATTATAAAAAGTATCCTCAGTGGGTGGTCGACTGGAATGCCAGAAAACTACCCGAGCAATATTCGGGCAAATCATGGGAACTTATGCATCCCATAGACACTTATCTATTTGGCGACCGGGATGACCAGGAGTGGGAATTTGATCTCGCCGAGTATGGCCGGACTTTTCCCCACCATTTCGACACAGCGGACAACAAGTACTACTCTACCTATCTGACAGTAAGCCCTGCCGGTGACGAACTCACACTGGAATTTGCCAAGGCTGCCATCGAGGGCGAACAGATTGGCAGTGATGATATTACCGACTTTCTGGGCGTCAGTTTCTCCGCGACAGACTATATAGGGCATTTTTTCGGGCCCTCAAGCCTGGAATCGGAAGACAATATTCTACGACTGGACCGCACGCTGGCGAAGCTGTTTGCGTTTATCGACGAAAAAATTGGCCTGGATGATACCTTAATCGTTCTCTCTGCCGATCACGGTGGCCCAGAGGCTCCCGGATATCTCAAATCTCTGGGAATACCGACCGGCTATGTTTCTCCTGACACATGGGACAAGCAACCCGCAGTGGATAGAATCAAAAGTAAATTTGGTGTTTCGGGAAAGCTGATCGAAGGATATGACCATCCCTATCTTTATCTCAGCAACGAAGTAATCAGTAATTCTGAAGTCGACTTGTTGGCGCTTGAAACGGCTATTGTTGATGAGCTGGTTCGATTCCCAGGTGTTTCTAACGCTGTCTCCAGCACAGCTTTAGTACGCGGTATGGTGGCTGATAATTATCTTACTCGGGCCATAAACAAAAATTACCACCCCAAGCGATCCGGCAATGTCTATGTCATTTTTGAGCCAGGTTGGTTTATCAATGATCTGGACGGTCTTTCAGTGGCAGTGACTCACGGGTCTCCGTGGCCATATGACACCTTTGTCCCCATTATTTTTGCTGGATACAAATTAAAGCCACAGACAGTCGCACGCAAAGTCCATACAGTTGACGTTGCACTAACCCTGGCAAATATCGTCGACGCCAAGCCCCCGTCCGGAGCAAGTGGAGAAGTGCTTTTGGAGGTAGTCGAGCAATAGGGAAAATCTGAAGCTACAGGATAGATATATGTATGAGGCCAATCGTTTCTGGTTATTGGTAAATGAGTCGGTAACAAGCCACGCACTCACCATACAAGACTTGTCCCGTATTTCATTTGAGGTGAATCACCGTGAGCACTAAACCTGTTCGCCTGATGTCTGTGGTCTCTGTGCCAGAGGGTAAGGCACACTTTCAAGGTATGCTGAGCGAACTGAATGATCTATTTCTAGCTGAGTCTAAGGAGCTTGAAATCGTTGGCATCGCCTACAACAAAAGAACTGCAGTTCAACAGATTGAGCGCTCGCCGCCAGACGTCCTGCTCATTGACGTGACGCTGCTCGGTTTACGCAGCATCGAAATTATTTCTTATGTTTCGGCAACACTACCTGACGTTAAAATACTGGCAATGAGTCCGGGGGATCCTCCATATGATCGTGTAATTCTGGCGATGCAGGCAGGAGCGCTGGGATTTGTCTCGAAAGAAGCGGATGTATCTGAGGTTTTCGATGCCTTAAAAAAGGTGTTACGTGGAGAACACCACCTGCCGGTAGAAGATACGGTTGATGTCATGAAACAAGCGGCGCCGGAGTTAATGATTGCCGCCAAGGAGCGTCGTGGAAAACTCACTGAAGGTCTGCTGACACTTATCCCGCTAATCGGAATTATTTCTGCCTTCACCCAGTTCTTATGGCGTAAATACTGGGGATCCATTGGTGTGCGCGTCTCTGACCTGGGCGTGGATGCATCTTCGCGCGTGACCGACTTCCTGATTTTCCTGCTTGTGCTTATCGGTATTTTTGGCCCACTGATGTTTATCCGTTCCTGGATGAAATTGATTGGATCCTGGGTGAATAATCACTCAAAACTCAATGTGTTGTTAACCAAAGCGCAAAAAATTGAAATAATGGGTTTGCCATTTGGGTTCTACGTATTTGGCTACTGGATGGGTTGGACGGTCTTAGCGGTAATTGTCCTGTTGATCACGCTTCCGTTTGAAGGTTCTGGCGGAAAAATTCTTACCCTTATTATGGGGATTGCCTTTGCTTTGATTCTGCTAGCCCACGTGATGGGGAGCAATGATTTCTTGCCGCGTTGGCTCACAATTGCCAAGGACAGGGTTCGAGCAACGCTCTCTATTATCAGCGGCCTCATACTGGTTCTTCTAGTCGTGTTAACGATTGAGGTTTTTGAGGGCCCAGACCTTCGCCTCGATGGTGTCCACGGTTTCCTGGCGCCAAAAGCGATTGGCCTGTCAGCGAGACCAGCGATAATTCACGATCTTGATGATAAATACAAACCACTTCAGGTGCTCTATCTGGGCGGCAACGCAGACCTTTACGTATTGTACGATCCGTGCGAAAAGGTCGTCAGGATGATTCCAGTTGGCTCATCAAGAGTGAAGATGATCAAGGAAGTAGAGTGTACTTCCCAGTAGGTGATTTCACTTTTCTTCGACATGCCAGTGAGACAGGGTCTGGAATTCATGGCCTCAATCCGTTTATATCTTTTGAATGCGGAACGGAACTTGTCGACGATATGGTCAACAAAATAAATAGTATTCTTCCGGGAATGTCTTGAGTTAACCTTCAAGGCGCTACTGATGGCGGTTCACAGACGACAGCCAACGAACAAGGCCTTAGCCAATTCAGATCAGAGGTCGCAATACACTTCGGGTGACTGGCGGAAAATACTAGAAGGAAACAATCTCGAAATGAGCATGACCCAACGCGGCAACTGCCATGACAACTGGGTTGCTGAAAGTTTTTTCTCCTTACTCAAGAAAGACCGCATTTGGCGAAAAATCTACAAGAATAGGATAGAGGCCAAAGCAAATATCTTCAATTACATTGAGATGTTCTACAATCCAGTAAAACGGCATGGCAACAACAACACGCTACCGCCAAAGTAGTTTGAAAAGCAGTATGATTGTGAAACTGGGAACTGTCTACAGAACCAGGGCCTTACCAACGTGCCCCCAGCAGAAAGGTACTATGGCCGGTATCATCAGATAATGGATCAACGAGCCATAATCAAACAATAAACATTACAACAACGTAGGTGCAAGAATCTGACAAGCTATGCCTGAAATTAAACGGGCTATATAATCAAAACATCTCTCTTAATCATAAGCCCAGACTGTCCCATATCTTTTGACAACATACAATTCATTGTCGAATTGCGTTAATAAATCACATTATGTTACCTTAGCATGACATTGCGTCAGAAAAAAAACAGTTATCTTCTCCACTACGGTTTAGCCCGCAAACGGTATTGAAGATCAGTAAATCCGAACATACCCGCGCAGCAATTCTGAATTCAGCGTTGGATTTACTCTGGTCGCACACGTTTCGAGACATGACGGTCAACTCGCTGATGGCTCCAATAGGCCTGGGTTGCTCGGCGTTTTACCAGTATTTCGAGGATTTGCACGAATTGATGGAGTTCTTGCTGGCTACGATAAAGGCCAAGATCCTGGCGGTTACCGGGCCCTGGTTCACAGGTGTTGGCGATCCCGTTGCTCTGTTGCGTGAATCACTCGACGGCGTGGTTGACGTTTGTTGTCATTGGGGTCCCATCCTGCGGGCCATTGACGATGGGCCCGTCCGGTGACACCTTGGCTCGCTGGTCCAGGGCGACACCGCCGGCATGTGGCACGTGCAAGTCGGGTTCTTCTCCGACAGCGAGATGACCCCGCTGCAATCGGTCTGCGTTTCGTTCGGTACATCGTAGCCCCAATACGGGCCCACAGCTGGATTTTTGACACGCGCTGCTATATGCATCGCACGGGTTTTCGCCGTGATCCGTAAGTTCTCTGTGCTAGGCGTGGAGGTCACCGACCTGACCATGCCCGACGCCGTCGACCTGCTCGAGAGACTCATCCTCGAGCGGGACGGCCGGACACACAGCGTGTACTACGTCAACGCGCACACACTCAACTTGGCCGTCGAGGAACCCGACTACTGCCGCGTCCTCGAGCGCGCCGACTTCGTCTTTGGCGACGGTACGGGCGTGCGCTGGGCAACGCGGTTCCTGCACGGTGCTCGCTTGCAGGACAACGTCAATGGGACCGACCTGACGCCCCGCTTCTTCGCCGACACCGGCGGCAAGGGCTACCGCTACTACCTGCTCGGAGCGCAACAAGACTCGATCGCCAAAGCCGCCGAATACGCGCGACGTACATTCCGCGGCTGGGAACTCGCCGGCTACCACCACGGCTACGTCCAGGACGCACATGTTTCGGCGGCTGTGATCGAACAGATCAACGCCGCCAAGCCCCACATGCTGCTCGTCGGAATGGGCAACCCGCACCAGGAACGCTGGATAGATTGTCATCTGCACGAGCTCGAAGTTCCCGTATGCATCGGCGTCGGTGGCTTGTTCAACTACTGGTCCGGCGAGATCGTCCGGGCCCCATCGTGGGTGAGGTCGCTGGGTCACGAGTGGATCCACCTTCTGCTGATGCAGCCCCGCAAGGCCCGACGTTATCTCATCGGTAATCCGCTGTTCTTGCTACGACTGGCAAAGGCACGTGCGTTGCTCCACTCGCGTTCACGAATATGAGCCCCGCTGGATTGGTTGCCCCCGACATATTCTCGATCATCATCCCGGCGTACAACGAGGCCGCCGTGATCGAGCGCTGCCTGACAGCCATACTTGAGGACCACCAGACCGGGCAGTTCTAGATCATCGTCGTACCCAACGGCTGCCGCGACGACACGGCGCGTGCCTTTGGCGATCCGGTGAAGGTCGTCGAGACCTCCCGTAATCCCCCCAGAAAAATAGTTGAGGCGGCTTCAATCAGTCGAAATTATAAATAGAAAATTCCACTATACAGAACCAACGGAGTTTTCACATGAGAAAGCCGAGATATACCGATCAACAGATCATCAGCATTCTGAATCAAAATGAGGCAAGCGCCCCTGTTCCAGACCTTTGTCGAGAGCACGGCATGGGTTCAGCGCAGTTTTACAAATGGCGTGCCAAGTTTAGCGGCATGGACACCTCTCTGATGAAGCGGCTAAAGGAGCTGGAAGCGGAGAATACCAGGCTAAAGAAGATGTATGCTGAAGAGCGATTGGTGCCCTGGATTCGCAAGGAAGCTCTTGAGGGAAAGTACTAAGGCCATCTCTTTGCGTTGAGATGGCCCTGGTATTTTCCCTGGTCAACGAGCTGCAAATCGAACTTGAAGAATTGTTGGTCAGGTACAATACTTAAAGACTCACCAAGCCAACATGTGCTGTGGGGGGACGCCGATGGAAACAGTCATCGATGGTAAAGCAATCTGGAAGGAAAAGTTTGTGAACTAGACTCAACCTGATAGTCGGTTACTGAAAAACGGGTAACTGTCCGGTCGGGTCTGAACTTCTACACATTAGTGTTCAAACATTCTTTTGATTTCACGATTTTCTCAGATAACGCATACCCTCAAATGGAACTGTCCATTTTGTATCATATTCATCAATATGAATCATGAGCGTTGTCTCTTTGAATGTTTTGATATTGATGTGGTAGTCACATCAACACGGATAACTCTGGTTAAAGCAGATCAGGGCTGGACTTCTCCACTTAATCACATATTTCTAAAAACAACTTTGTCTACGGATTAATTTTTGAGCGATTTTCCATACAGAACTGGCCTAGAATTATTATTTAAATTTCCGTTATCAAAAAGCTAAATTTCTGCTAAAGAAAATCTTTTTTAAAATATATTGGTCAGCATGTGTTTAGTTAAGTCGTAAGTAAAACCTGCTGGCTTGACACTCTTTTTACGGAAAATAAATGCTCTTAACTTGTACAACAACTCACCAATAATTCGTAGACACGTCGCTAGATAATAATAGTAATTTCCATAGCTTTTAATAAAATAGCGGCGCCGGGAATCAAACCAGTAATTAGGAATCCTTTTCCACTCTTTCATTCCAGTTGTCACAGATCCTATATGGCAAACTGAGCTTTCTTTTACATAAACCGTACTCCAGCAATTATTTTTCGCACGCCGGCAAAAATCAGTTTCTTCATAATATAAGAAAAATCCTTCATCAAATAATCCGACTTGTTCTAATACAGTACAACGAATCATCATACTCGCTCCCGCAAGCCAATCCACTTCCTGCGTGGCTTCAGGAATACCCATTGGAACAACAGAGTTTTTCAACAATCTTGTAATCGGGCCGAACCCTATAGCACATTCAAATTCTCCCAAGGCGGATGGGAACCTGAATGCCGTCGCATGTGGTTCATTATCAGGTCCATGTATATAACTTCCGGCGATTCCTACGTCGTGATGAGCGTCGAGATAATCCATTAAATATTTTATCGAACCTTCTTCTGGAAATGCATCCGAGTTTAATATGTAAAAATAATCGACCTGGTCATTTTCTTTGAGCTGGTGTTTTATACCAAAGTTGTTACCCGCACCAAACCCTCCATTAAACCCAGATTGAAGCACGTCGACTCTCTCCCATAACGATCTATCCAGCGTCGTCTTTCCATCCACTGAGTTCTGTAATTTCTCGAAACTACCATCCTGTGAGTCGTTATCAACAATTGTGAGTTGCCAATTACAATCAAGCATTTTTAATTGATCCAGGGCTGCACTCGCAGCATCCAGAGTCATCTCAGGAGTTTTATAATTGACAATTATGACTGACAGCTTCATGCAGTTTGGTTTTTTCTACGCTATCCAGCCAAGGCCTTAGCGACGATAAGTTCTGATTCGCTGGATTCAATGAGGCTCCTCAATTGGGCGGCAAGTACACGTACATTTGGCTCCAGCACCATACTGTCATGGTCGCCAGGAACTTCATGTACATAAACATGGTCAGCATAGGGAGCCCATCCATTGTCGTGAAATACCAGCTCTCTGTCAGCATTTGCCACTCGCCCACCCCGCAGAGTATATGATTGATCTAGTTTTGGACGAAAAAGGTTGACCGTAATGGACATATGTTCCATCTGATAAATATCTAGTGCTCGACGAAACGCAATCTCCATACCTTCGGATTGAAAGTCAAAAGGTTGAGCGTCGTCATTATCTTTGTTGAGCCTGCTTTGAAACTTCTGTAATTCCCAGCGATATCTGTTTTTAGCCCATTCCGAAAAATATGAAGGACCCTCGGTTTTTAATCTTTGCCTGTGAATCGACATTCGATCGACAGAACTGAGTGGTGGGGACTGTGGTAAAGGAGTATCCAGCAATACCAGGAGTCCTATTTCTTCCCCTTCGGCACGTAGTTGCTTTGCAATTTCAAACGCAGTGATTCCACCACCAGAAAACCCTCCAAGCAAATAAGGTCCCTTTGGCTGGACAGTACGAAGTTCACGAATATAGTCGCTGGCCATCTCCTCAAATGTTTCATGAGGCGCCTGATCACCATACAAGCCACGAGCCTGTAAACCATAGAATCTTCTGTCTGCACCTATCAGATGAGCCAGATGCCGTAAATTCAATACGTTTCCAAACATACCAGCGACCAGAAAGAAAGGCGTGAGATCTCCGCCAGATCCAGGGTGCATTGGCACCAGATGCTTGTATCTTGTCTCTGGAGTATTTGCAGATGTATCCATGCTGGCACTATCTTCACCGATCTCTTTTTTAATCAGATTCGCACAGCTCTCAATGGTAGGCGCTTCAAATAAAACTGAAATCGGATAATCTACATTAAATGACTGTTTTATCTTGGAAAATAAGCGTACAGCAATCAATGAATGGCCGCCGAGATCAAAAAAACTGTCCTGCACACCAACCTGGTCAACACCAAGCAACTCCTCCCAGATAGTCACAAGGGTGCGTTCGACATCATCACGCGCCTCAATAAAATCACTATCGAGTTCCGGTCGGGAAAACTTTGATGACGCTGTAACACTCTGAGTATTTGTGATCGAGTCCGTCTCTTCAATCAAGCCATTAAGTTCTAGAGAACTGACGATTACTTGCGGTAAATTTCCAGCTGAAAGAATACGTTCTATGGCTTTAATACCCTCATCTGGAAGAATACCTTGTGTCAGATTATGCTGGAATGTCTGTTCTGATGGAGAAAGCTGCCTTACCTCACCTGTGCCGGATTGTTTGTGATCAAGTTCTACTTCGTTTGCAGATAATGTCGGTCGAGCTGAGAGATCAATACCGTGTTGCATTTGTTTAATGGTAAGTCCATCAACTTCGAGCAACACCTTACCTTCAGAATTGGCAATTGTGACATCGAAGCGAACAAACTCATCGGAAGATCGACTATTGCCCTGGCTTCTTACCCAGCTTCGTAAATGCTGCGTTAATGGACCATAGTATCTTACCTCCTCATAAGAAACCGGCACCCATAATTTGGTTGACTGATTTGGGTCGTTGTACCCTTCAATCAACCCCATGGCATAACCCGTTGCCAAATCCAGAAGCGCTGGATGAATTTTATAGTGCTCTAAATCTTCGCAAAACTGATCGTCTAATGAAAGGCATGCAAATGCCTCATTACGCCCATATCCGATCTGTCGAAGCACATTCCATCGAGGACCAAACACCAGATGATCTTCTTGCCTTAAGTGAATAACAGAATCGGCATCAGGGTCGATGGTAACACCGCATCGAAGTGATATCTGATCAAGCCGGATATCTTCAGAAGGCTTCAGTGGCGCAATGACGACTCTGGCCTGGGCGTGCTTCTGCCAACCCTTTGTTCCATCTTCTGATATATATTCACTTTGTATCTCAAACAAATAACCTTCTTGCGTGGTGCGTAATTTTATTCGCACAATTTTCGATTCATCATCCTTCACATAGAGAGCGCGGAAGAAAAATAAATCACGAATCAGGAACTGGTCGATTTCACCACACTCCACTAGTGCAGCACGAATTAACTCAATATAGGCGGTCCCCGGCAATAATGCCTGTCGTTCGGCTGTCCGGTGTTGATCAAGCAACCAATGTGTTTTAGGAGAAAAGTGCGTCAGTAACAAATGGGTGCGTTGCTCTTGTTCGAGGACGGTAAGCCGTTTCTCGAACAATATATTTTTAGTCTCAATCGAAACTGGCTCTGCCGAACCAGCCGGGTTGCCAAATCCCATTTTTACTGCGGCTTCCGCAGCCATTCCCACTTCGCTCCAAACACCCCAATTGACAGCAACGGTGTATCGACTCTTGTTTTGTGACTGGTTAAGAGCGTAGGCGTTCAAGAACGCATTGGCTGCCACGTAGTCAATTTGGCCCATGGGCGCTATAACCGTACTGGTAGATGAGTACAACAGCATAAAGTCCAATGGTTCCTTGGAAAAAATTTCATCCAAAACCATGGTGCCATATATTTTTGGCGTAAATACTTCTTCGATTTCAGTCTGGGTCTTAATCTGGATAAGATTATCTTTAACTACACCAGCTGCATGAAATACACCATTGATCGGACCAAAGGAATCATGAACTTCCTTAACCGCCTTTCTCATTCTCTCAGCATTGGTGACATCACCACTCAGTACAATAACTTCTGCGCCAGTTTTCTCTAATTTCTGGACGTTCCTTATTCCACGGCTGATGGGATCTTCGTAACCATGGCGGATAAGCCACTGATCCCATTCTGCACGATCTGGCAGTGGAGTCCGATTGACCAATGCAAGGCGGGCATTATATTGAGACGCCAGATGTTTACCTATAACAAAGCCTATCCCTCTCAGTCCACCTGTAATGAAGTAAACACCGTTTTTCCGTAATTTCTGCTCAGTGGGTTCCAGGGATTCACTTGCAGATATCGCCTGAAATCGTTGCTCCCAGCGCACACCTTGACGATATGCAACCGCACCATCAGATGGTTTGGTATTCAGCTCCAATTCAAGCATGTCAAGAATTTTTTCTCGATTGAAGGGTGTGGGTTTTTTGCTGCCAAACAATGATGTTTCTGATTTATTAACGGGCACATCAATATCAATACTCATGCAAGTAACACCAGAAAACTCTCTTGGAATTACTTTACATGGACCAAGCACAGTTGCTTTTTCTGGATAAGAAAGCATTTCATCCTGCACCTGCTGCATCCCATTTGATACCACCAGCCAGTGCATTCCATTCATGGAAATATCTTCATTACCAAATGCTTTGGCCAGAAAAAACAGGCTGTAAAAGCCATACTCCTGATTACGGTGAAAAAAGCTGGATCCCGGGCGAAAGGATTCGTTTTCCGTAAGCAACCAAAGATGCAGAATCCTGTCAGGTGTTTTACCTGTAGCCAGCAAATCCTTTATAAGCGCGGTATAACCTTCAAGCCCAAGTTCTGGCGAAAGACGGTATTGATCATTTTCTAATTTATAATAGGCATCGCCCTCATATACGGCGATAACGTGATTTCCTTTATTTCTCAACCTTTCACTGATTTCTTTTCCGTATCCCGCCTCATCCATAAATATCAGCCAGGTATCAGGCGAATTACTTACTTCCGCCAGGACACCCTGCTGCAGCCACACTGGTTCATAGAACCATTTATCGAAATCGTAAAGCTTCTCAAGATGAGCATAATTTATCTCCGAGGCCGACGTAGCCTTGCCAGGTTCAATCCAGTACCGATTGTGTTGAAATGCATAGGTTGGAAGGGGTACCCGACACCTCCTCTGGTTTGGCCACAAAAACTCTGGGTCAAGATTCACCCCGGACATCCAGAGCCGCCCCAACACTGTTATCAGATATGCATCATCTTTTACCTCTGCTTCGGGGTGTCGTAATGTTGAAAATATCCGTTGAGGAATGCTATCCGGATGATGTTTGGACAGCGAACTTAATGTATTGCCTGGTCCAACCTCTAGCAGAACACTATCGGTTTCATTTAATAAAGTCGCTACGCCATCAGAAAAGCGAACCGTGTTCCGCAAATGCTCAACCCAGTAATCTGGATCGGTTGCCTGTTCATCGGTAATCCATGTGCCTGTTCGGTTTGAGATAAAAGGAATTGCCGGTTTGCTGAGGCCCAAACGTCGCAGATACTCTCCAAATTTTTGCAATATCCCGTCAAGCATTCGAGAATGAGCGGCGATATCAATACGGATCTTCTGATGTGCAATACCAAGTTTATCAAGTCTTTCAGCTAGTTCATCAAGATCCTGAGTTGATCCAGACGCTACTGATAATTCAGGACTATTGACACTAGCCAGGTCGAGACTTTCACCCAGATGCTTGATCAGCTCATCTGC
>Ga0055584_100005444_pt1 | contig 12480 bp, 10 predicted proteins | sample OSDHelmetaG_FD_58716 | JGI IMG/M metagenome (GOLD analysis project Ga0055584, IMG submission 58716) | Pelagic marine sediment microbial communities from the LTER site Helgoland, North Sea, for post-phytoplankton bloom and carbon turnover... | ecosystem: Environmental > Aquatic > Marine >... | reverse complement strand
CCCTCTGGTTGATCTCCACGAACATCAGCTGGGAGGACGAGGTTCGGCTCGAGACGCCCTCCGGCGAAGAGGCGGTGAGCCTCGAGGGGGAGATCGAGGGAGACTGGCGGACTCGGCCCATGGTGTTTGTCAACGGCGAGGCGATGGCTGCCCTGCGTGTCCAGGCCGGAGAGCGACTCTCCGTGCTGGCTGGGAGCCTCCTCGGGGAGGACGGACGCGTGGTCGCGACGACCGAGGGCGCCGATCAGGGCATGGCGGTGAGCATGATCGATATGCGCCCCGGCCTCTCGAAGACGCTCAGGGGCGTCCAGACGGGCAAGGTCGCCCTCGCCTTCGCGCTCCTGGCGCTGGCGACGCTGACCGTGGCCACGCGCTGGTGGCGGCTCCTGCTCGTCCACGATTGCCCGACCCGCTGGCGAGACGCCGTGCGCTTCACCTACGTGGGGCTCTTCTTCAACGTGGTGTTCCCCGGCTTCAACGGAGGAGACGTGGCGCGTGCGGTGGCCGTGGTCCAGCGACACCCGGAGCGGCGCCCGGAGGCGCTCATGAGCGTGGTGGTCGACCGCGTGCTCGGGCTCTTCTCGATGGTGATCATCGGGGCGTGCTTTGTGCTGGCCTCCGACGACCGCGCAGCGGACCTCAAGCTCCCGGTGACCGCGGCGGCCACCGGCCTCCTCCTGGGCGGGGCCGTGTTCTGCAGCCAACGCGTGCGCAGGTGGATCCACTTCGAGGCCCTGATCGCCCGGTTGCCCATGGGTGACCGCGTGGAGCGGCTGGACCGCTCCGCTCGGCTCGTGGTGGAGCGGAAGGCAGAGCTCGCCGGCGCGCTCCTGTTGTCCAGCATGAACCACCTGCTCACCGGGGCAGCGGTCTCGTGCATCGCCGCTGGGCTCGGGAGTCAGCTCGGCTTCGGGGAGTGGATGTCGACCACCGCCATCGCCAACACCATCTCCGGTCTGCCGATCTCCCCTGGCGGACTCGGCGTCGGGGAGCACCTCTTCGGGGCGCTGGCGGCCATCTTCGGCAGCACCTACGCCATGGGCGTGGCGACGAGCCTCATCTTCCGGGTCGGCCTCTACGGCCTCTCGCTCACGGGCGGGCTGGTGCTCTTGCTCCCGGACTCGAGCCGGCCGGGGCGCCCGAGTGCCCCCGCGGCCCAGCCCCGCTGAGCCCGGCGATGGGCCCCCTGACCGGGCCATAGGTCCGCGGAAACGGGTGGTCCAAGGGACGGCGACCTGATGGAATATCGCCCTCTCGAACTCCCCTGCGCCCCCTGCTGCTCAACACCATGTCCCTCGCCGTCATCGGAACCCTCGCCTACGACTCCGTCGAAACCGCCCATGACAGCCGTGAGAATGCCCTGGGCGGGTCGGCGATGTACTGTGCCGTGGCGGCTGCGCCGTACTCGAAGCCGCGCCTGGTGGGCGTCGTCGGCGGCGACTTCAAGGGGGAGCACATCGCCCTCTTGCGTGATCGCGGCATCTGCATGAATGGCCTGGAGGTGGTCGACGAGGGCAAGACGTTCCGGTGGGGCGGGCGGTACGAGCCGGATTGGAACACCCGGCACACCACCTACACGGACCTCAACGTCCTCGAGAACTTCGACCCCAAGCTCCCCGACGCGTACCGGGACTCGAAGTTCGTCTTCCTCGCCAACGCCCACCCCGCGGTCCAACTGAAGGCGCTGGAGCAGGTCGAGGCGCCGGAGTTCTCGGTGGCGGACACGATGAACCTCTGGATCGACATTGCCCGGCCGGACCTGGACGCCCTGATGCATAAGGTGGACGGGCTCATCCTCAACGACGAGGAGGCGCGGATGCTGACCGGGGAAAACAACCTGATCCGCGCGGCCCAGCGTGTGCTCGAGCTCGGGCCCAAGGTGGTGATCCTCAAGAAGGGGGAGCACGGCGCCTTCATCATGGGCGAGGGGCTGCACTTCTCACTCCCGGCCTACCCGGTGGTGGAGGTCGTCGACCCCACCGGTGCAGGCGACTGCTTCGCCGGAGGCTTCATGGGGTACATCGCGCGCGTGGGGGACGCCTCAGCCGAGACCCTGAAGCTCGCCATGCTCCACGGGACCGTGGCCGCCTCCTTCTGCGTTCAGGGCTTCAGCGTCGAGGAGATCGCGAACCGCGGACGCGAGGACTACGACGAGCGCTTCAAGGATCTGCAGGCCATCGTCACCCTCTGACGGCCGCCCGCCGCCGCGGTGGAAGAAGACGAGGAGGCCCCGGCTCGCTTCCTTCCGGGACCTCCTCAGGGCTGATGACTCTCCAGTTCAACCCAAAAGAACGGGCGATCCGACACCCGTCCTGGGGAACGTCCGAATCGGAGCGGCCGGCCGGGTCAACTTCTGCGACAGTTTCCCGCAGACTGCCCGATCTAACGGGCGCTCTCGCGTGCCCGGCGGCCAACCATCCGGTGCGGCCGCTCCCACCCAGATCCGGATGAAACGTCTCTTCCTCGCCCTTGCCCTGGACCCGGAACTCGCACGCCGACTCTCGCGGGTGGCTCGGGACTTCGTCGACGCCTGTGGCCCGCTCGTTCCCCACCCGGCCGACGACCTCCACCTGACGCTCTCGTTCCTGGGGGACGTGGAGGACAGTGAGCTGGGCGGCGTCATCCGGTCCGCGGCGGAGGAGTTCCGCGGCGTCTTCGCGCCGGAGCTTGAGCTGACCGGGCACCTCGAGCTGCTGCCCATCGGCTCGAGCGAGCCGCGAGCGCTGACGGCTCCGGTGGCCGAGGTGGGGGAGCGGCTTGGTCGGCTCGGCGCGCTCCGTAATCGGGCTCAGCAGGTCGCGCTATCGAGGCGCTGCGCCGCCAACCGGGGGGACCGACGGCGGGCCTTCCGGCCCCACGTCACCCTCGCGAAGCTGACAGAGGTCCCCCCCGCGCCCGTCGGACCGCTGAGCTCGGGCCTCGCGAGGGGGTGGGCCGGATCCGAGGTCGCGCTCTACGAGTCGTTGGGCAACCCGGGCCCCGACGGCGCCCGCTACCGTCAGCTCATGAGCTGGGGCCTGCCCATGGACGCGGGCTAGGGGTTCGCAAAGCGGCTCCTGGGCCCGACACCTGCCGGGGTCGCGCTCGTCCGCTCTCTGCCGACGAAAATCCGCAAGGCCGTTCCATCTGAGCTCCCAAGAAGCTATACCGAACGGACACCGAACATCCAAGTTTGGCAGCACCACCGCAGCAGGAGACCCAGCGTGAACCGATCCAAGACCCCCAAATCCAAGATTCCCACCCGTGGGATCAACAACAACGACGGTACGCAAGCGGGCCGGGAGAAGGCCATCACCGCCGCCGTCGGTGACATCGAGAAGAGCTACGGCGTCGGCTCGATCATGCGCCTGGGCGACCAGGCCCAGCAGATGAGGAAGATCGAGGGGATCTCCACCGGGTCCATCAACCTCGACCTGGCCCTCGGGGGAAAGGGACTTCCCAAGGGGCGGATCGTTGAGATCTACGGCCCGGAGAGCTCGGGCAAGACCACGCTCACCCTGCACACCATCGCCGAGGCCCAGAAGATGGGTGGGGTCTGCGCGTTCGTGGACGCCGAGCACGCTCTCGACCCCTCGTACGCCCGGAAGCTGGGCGTGAAGCTGGAGGACCTCCTCGTCAGCCAGCCCGACACGGGCGAGCAAGCCCTCGAGATCGTGGAGACCTTGGTCCGGTCCAACGCCGTCGACATCGTCGTGATCGACTCGGTCGCTGCGCTGGTCCCCCGCGCCGAGATCGAGGGCGAGATGGGGGACAGCTTTGTCGGGCTGCACGCTCGACTCATGAGCCAGGGGCTCCGGAAGCTCACCGGAGCCATCGCCAAGTCCAACTGCCTCGTGCTCTTCATCAACCAGATCCGAGAGAAGATCGGGGTGATGTTCGGCAGTCCGGAGACCACGACGGGTGGTCGTGCGCTCAAGTTCTACTCGTCGGTCCGGCTGGACATCCGCCGCATCGGCCAGCTGAAAGACGGAGACAACGTGGTGGGTAACCGCACCAAGGTCACCGTGGTGAAGAACAAGGTCGCTCCGCCCTTCAGGAAGGTCGAATTCGACATCCTCTTCAACCGAGGGGTGTCCAAGGAGGGCGAGCTCCTGGACCTTGGAATGAAGGCAGACGTCGTCCTCCGTTCAGGCACCTGGTACTCCATGAAGCACCCGAGCGATGGGGAGATCCGTCTCGGCCAGGGCATGGAGCGCAGCAGGCAGTTCCTCTGCGACAATCCGGATCTGGCGGCGGTCATCGAAGGAGCCATCCGGGCGAAATTTGCGCCGCAGCCCAGCGTGGACGCGGCCGAGCAGGCGGCTCCCGAGGCAGCCGACAAGGCCACGGCGCCGCCCGCTCCCGAGCCCCCCGCGAAGAAGAAAAGCGCCAGCGCCAAAGGCTGACGCTCCGCACGCGGCGGGGCCAGCGGGGACACCCTACGGACCCCGCCTCCACAGCCCGGAGTCCTGGCGTGGCCGGGCCTCCGGGCTGCTGTGATTCGCGGTTCCCGGACCGCCTTGGCCAGGAGCCGTGGACCAAGGGCCCTGGACCTTTCCACGGGCCCCTGCTGCCCCTTTTGGGGCCCTCAGGGCCATTCAAGAGGGGAGCAGAGCGCCTCCGTCGCTATGATCCCCGGCGTCGTAAGAGTCCCGCCACCCTCGCCCGCCAACCACGGGCCCAACCGCCCCGACCCGCAGCCTGGCGCTGCGGCGCCCAGATCCCATGAGTTCCGGCGACGTCATGTCCTTCACTGCCGCGCGCGTCCGCAAAGAGTTCCTCGAGTTCTTCGAGGAGCGGGGCCACCGGGTGGTCCCGTCCGCGCCGGTCTTCCCCCAGGACGACCCGACCCTGCTGTTCACGAACGCAGGGATGAATCAGTTCAAGGACGTCTTCCTCGGGACGGGGTCCCGCAAGTACAGCCGAGCGGTGGACACGCAGAAGTGCATTCGCGTTCAGGGCAAGCACAACGACCTCGAGGAGGTGGGCCGCGACACCTACCACCACACCTTCTTCGAGATGTTGGGGAACTGGTCGTTCGGCGACTACTTCAAGGAGGAGGCCATTCAGTGGTCGTGGACGCTCCTCACCGAGGTGTGGGGGCTTCCCAAGGACCGGCTCTGGGTGACCGTCTTCGCCGGTGACGAGGCCGATGGCCTCCCCGCTGACGAGGAGGCAGAGCGCATCTGGAAGGAGAAGACCGACATCGATCCCACCCACGTGCTGCGCTTCGACCGCACGGACAACTTCTGGGAGATGGGTGAGACGGGGCCCTGCGGCCCCTGCACCGAGATCCACATCGACCGCGGGGGTCCCGAGACCGATCCCCGTGACGGCGCTGACCCGGAGACGGGGGTGAACGCGACCAGCGAGCGCTTCATCGAGCTGTGGAACAACGTGTTCATTCAGTTCAACCGCCAGGACGACGGGAGCCTCGTGGAGCTGCCTTCCAAGCATGTGGACACCGGGATGGGCTTCGAGCGCGTCCTCGCCGTGCTGCAGGGCAAGGACTCGAACTACGACACCGACCTGTTCACCCCGATCTTCGCGGCCATCGAGCGTGCGACGGGGAAGACCTATGGCGGGAGCTATGACGGAGACGCCGACGTGGCCTTCCGGGTCTGCGCAGACCACGTCCGCGCCTTCACGGCCGCCGTGGCGGACGGCGTATCGCCCAGCAACGAGGGGCGCGGATACGTCCTGCGTCGCCTGGTCCGACGCGCGAGTCGATACGGCCTACAGCACCTCGACGCGCGTGAGCCCTTCCTGCACGAGGTGGTGCCCGCGGTGGTCGAGGTGCTGGGAGACTCGTTCCCCGAGATGCGGACCCGCCTGGAGCACGTTCAACTCGTCATGCGCACGGAGGAGGAGTCCTTCCGCAAGACCCTCGACCGGGGCCTCGTGCAATTCGAGAAGCTCAAGGGGGCGACGACCGGCAAGGTGCTGGACGGGGGCGAGGCCTATGAGCTCTATGCGACCTTCGGCTTCCCCCAGGATCTCGTGGAGCTGATGGCCCGCGAGAACGGCCTCAGCGTCGACGACGAGGGCTGGGAGAAGGCCAGGGCCACGCACAGCGAGGTCTCCAAGAGCGAAGGCAGCTTCAAGCAGATCCTCTCCGGCGAGGAGGCCTCAGGCCTCCAGGGGACGGCGACGGTCTACCACGACGACGCTGGGGGCCGGACCCAATGCGAGGGGAACGTGCTTCGGTTCCTGCCGGGCGGCGACGGCCAGGAGGACCGACTTGTCCTCGATCAGACGGCCTTCTACGGAGAGTCCGGGGGCCAGGTGGGCGACGCGGGCATCATCGAGTCCCAGGACGGCACCTTCCGATTCGTCGTGGAGGACACGCGCAAGATCGGGGACATTCACGTGCACTTCGGCGCGGCGGATGGCGCCCCGGAGGAGGGCAAGGGCGCGATCTGCCTGGTGGACCAGGAGCGAAGGGCGGCCGTCCGTGCCAACCACACCGCGACCCACCTTCTTCACCAGGCCCTCCGCGAGGTCCTCGGCGACCACGTCTCGCAGGCGGGGTCCTACGTCGGACCGGACCGGCTGCGGTTTGACATCAGCCACCCCGGTCAGATCACGGACGAGGAGGTGCTCCGCATCGAGGGCGCGGTCAACGCAAGGGTCGCCCAGAACGAGCCCGTGGCCACCACGGAGGAGACGCCGGAGGAGGCGAAGGCGCGCGGCGCTCGGGCCCTGTTCGGCGAGAAGTACGGCGAGACGGTCCGCGTGGTCTCGATCGACAGCGAGGATCCCCAGCTCGGTGGATCGCTCGAGCTCTGCGGAGGGACCCACGTCGAGGGCACCGGCGAGATCGGGCCCTTTGTGATCGTCTCCGAGCGCGCCGTCGCGGCGGGAATTCGCCGCATCGAGGCCCTGACCCGAAGGGCAGCGATCGCCGCCTTCCAGGAGCAGCGGCGCCTGCTCAAGGAGGTCTCAGGCCAGCTCAAGGCCTCGGTGGAGGAGATCCCCGGGCGCGTCGCCCAGCTTCAGAAGCAGGTCAAGGAGGCGAAGAAGCAGAAGAAGTCCGCCTCGGGTGATGCCGTGGGGCGTGCTTTTGAGCGGGTCCAGGCGGAATTCGAGTCCCGCGGCGGGGTCTTCGCCGGCGCCATGGACTTCCCCGAGCTCGATCGGGAGTCCCTCAGGCTGCTGGGGGACCGGATCAAGGGCTCCCACAAGGACCATGGCGTCGTCCTGCTTGGCCGCGCCGAGCCGGGCAACGACGGGAGCGGTGTGCCCTTTGTGGCCCTCTGCGGGGGCCTGGGGCTGGAGAAGGGCCTCAAGGCAGGGGCCCTGGCGGGCCTCGTCCGCGGCCACCTCGGCGGCGGGGGAGGGGGCCGGCCCGAGTCCGCGCAGGGTCAAGGTGAGCGAGCCTCAGCGGTCTCGGCGGCCATTCAGGAGCTCGCCGAGGCCTTCGCAGGGGCGCTCCGGTGACCCCGAGGGAGCGGCCCTCCGGTCAGCCCGCCAGCAGAGGGGCCCCAGGGCCCCAAAGATTCTTTCCACGTCGGGTGGGCGCGGGGTTGGACCCCGGGAGGCTCACCCGCTAGGCTTTTCCGCCCGGATCGCCACCAGGCGCTCCCCGTAGCTGCACGCCCCACACCTCACGATGGCACATCCCAAGCGTCGGACTTCAAAGTCCGCCAAGAACAAGCGTCGGTCCCACCTGTCGCTCAACGCGCCCCAGGCGCACCATTGCCCCCGCTCGGGCGTCCTCACCCGGTCGCACCGGATGAGCGAAGAGGCGACCCACTACGGGTTCGAGAAGGGCGGCCAGAAGGGCCGCGAAGTCTTCCAGAAGGACGACGCGGACTTCTGATCGGCTGAGCGGGCAGGGCGTACCCTGCCCGGCGCCGTGACGCGGTGCGCGCTGGCCCAAGCAGGGGCTCGGCGCGCCCGTTCGCATATCCCGACCTCTCGATCCCCACTGGCCATGGATCAGACCGCTCGTATCGCACTGGACGTGATGGGGGGCGACTCCGCCCCCGCCTGCAACCTCGACGGCGCCCTCCTCGCGGTTGAGCGCGGCGTCCCGGCGGCCCGTCTACTCCTCGTTGGAAAGGACGACGTGATCCGCGAGGGGCTGGAGGAGCGCGGCGGTGACCCCGGCTTCGGCATCCTCCACGCGGACGAGGTGATCGGGATGGACGAGAAGCCGGCGGTGGCCCTGCGGTCCAAGCCCGGCTCATCGATCGGCGTCGCCACCGGAGCGGTCAAGGCCGGCCTCGCCGGAGCCCACGTGAGCATGGGAAACACGGGAGCCGTCGTGGGCGCGGCGACGGTCGGACTCAAGACGCTCGAGGGCGTGCGGCGCCCGGGCATCGCCGTCACGGTCCGGCTCACAGGCAAGCCCGTGACCATCCTCGATATGGGGGCGAACGTGGTCCCCAAGGCCGAGCACCTGGTGCAGTACGGGCACATGGGAGCCGTCCTCATGCGCGACGTCGTCAAGACCGAGCGCTGCCGGGTGGCCCTCCTGAACATCGGCGAGGAGTCCAGCAAGGGCACTGACCTGGTGCGCGAAGCCCACGCTGCGCTGGGGGAGTCCAGCCTCGACTTCATCGGGAACATCGAGAGCAACCAGATCTTCGCGGACACCGCCGAGGTCGTGGTCACCGACGGTTACACAGGGAACGTCGTTCTCAAGCTGATGGAGGGCTTCTCCGGCTTCCTGCTCAGCATGGTGGGTCGGGAGATGGCGGCCCACGGGGCCGAGTATGCGCCAGAGGTCCTGGGGACCGTTCGCAAGAAGGTCGACTACTCCGAATACGGCGGGGCGCTGCTGCTCGGGGTCAGGGGCGTCGTGGTGATTGGCCATGGCCGCTCGGACGCCCACGCCGTCTCGAACGCCATCGAGTTGGCCGGGCGAGCTCTGGACGCCGACGTGAACGGGAAGATCGTTCAGGGTCTCGCGGACCGCGCCCCCTCCGCCTAATTGCCCGCCACTAGCGCCGGCTTGCCGTTGATCGCGGGCGCGCGGTTTCCGATCATCTGGACCTCCCCGCGCGGCCGCCGCGCAGAGTCCCTCCCTTTTCCCCTGATCACGTATGTCCAGCATCGTTCGAGTTGGAATCGCTGGCACAGGCCATTCGACGCCGCCGCGCGTCGTCACCAACGACGATCTCGCCGAGATCGTGGACACCAGCGACGAGTGGATCACCCAGCGCACGGGGATCCGTGAGCGTCGGCACGTCGACGAGGGAACCAACTGCTCCACGCTCTGTATCGAGGCCGCGCGAAACGCGATGGAGGACGCGGGCCTCGAGCCCAAGGACATCGACCTGATCATCGTCGGCTCGCTGACTCAGGATCACCTGATGCCGTCGACCTCCGTGCTCGTCCAGCACGCGCTGGGCTGTGAGAGCGCAGGGGCCTTCGACGTCCTCGCCGCCTGCACGGGCTTCCTGACCGCGCTCCAGACAGCGGAGGCCTTCGTCGCCGCCGGTCGCGCCAGGAACGTGCTCGCCATCGGCGGTGAGACGCTCTCCAGGTACCTCGACATGTCCGACCGCACCTCCTGCATCCTCTTCGGCGACGGCGCCGGCGCGGCGGTGGTGCGCCCGCTGGAGGACTGCAACCAGGGCGAGCTCCTGAGCCACTCCATCGGCGCGGACGGGTCGGGCTACGAGTTCATCCACATCCCCGAAGGCGGGTCGGTGCACCCGCACAACCACCCCGAGTACGACAAGGCCAACCACTTCATCCGCGTCCGGGGCCGTGAGGTCTACCGCTTCGCGGTGACGAAGATGTCGGAACTGATCCGGGAGGCCGCGGCGGCCACCGAGTCCGGCGAGGTGGACCTGGTGATCCCGCACCAGGTCAACATGCGGATCATCGAAGGCGCCCGCGAGCGCCTGGACTGGCCCATCGAGAAGTTCTTCGTGAACATCGAGAAGTACGGCAACACCTCCGCGGGGAGCGTCCCGATCGCCCTCGACGAGGCGGCCCGCTCCGGGCAACTCAAGAAGGGCGACACCGTGGTGCTCGTCGCCTTCGGCGCGGGGCTGACCTGGGGCGCCACGACCCTCCGCTGGTGAGCAGAGGAGACCTGAAAATGACCACCCTTCCGATCATCTTCCCGGGCCAAGGGGCCCAGGCCCGCGGCATGGGCCGCGACTTCGCGGAGGCGTACCCCGAGGCCATGGCAACGTGGGAAGAGGCGGACAGCGCCCTCGGCTTCTCGCTTCGCGAGGCCTGCTGGGAGGCGGAGGACGAGGTCAATCGGACCGACATCGCGCAGCCCGGGATCTTCACGGCGGGCGTCGCCGCGATCAGGGTCCTCGTCGCGCGGGGCCTGGACCTGAGCGCAGCCCCCTTCGTCGCGGGGCTCTCGCTCGGCGAGTACACGGCTCACTGGGCTGCGGGCACCTTTCACTTCTCCGACGGACTCCGCCTCGTGAGGCTCCGCGGTGAGGCCATGCAGGATGCCTCCGAGAAGAACCCCAGCGGCATGGCGAGCCTGATGGGCGCCACCCCCGAGCAGGCCGAGGCCCTCGCTGCGGTCGGCTCGGAGCACGGCGTCTGCCAGGTCGCGAACCTCAACGCCCCGGGCCAGATCGTCATCTCCGGGGCCTTCCCGGCCCTGGACGCGGTGGAGGCCTGTTCAAGAGACCATGGAGTTCGCCGGGTCAGGCGCCTCGTGGTGGCCGGCGGCTTCCACAGCGAGTGCATGCGGCCCGCCGCGGACCGACTGGCGGCGGCCCTCGAGGAGACCGCCATCTCCGACCCCGCCGTTCCGGTCCTCTCCAACGTCACCGCCGCGCCCGTCAGGACCGCTGCGGACGTGCGCAGCACCCTGGCCACCCAGGTGTGCGCCCCCGTCCTGTGGGAGCGGTCCATGCGCTGGGCTTTGGGCGAGGGCCACCGCCGCTTCCTTGAGCCGGCGCCCGGGACCATCCTCGCCGGCATCCTCCGGAAGATCGATGGGGACGCCGAGGTGGTGCCGGTCAGCAAGCCCGAAGAGGTCGAAGGTGCGCTGGCAAGCGTCGGCGCCGCTTGATGACCCCCTGAGCCCTGGCTAACCTCCCGGACCCTTTCCTCACTCAGCCCCTTCCCGCAGCACGTTTTGAGCGACCCCACCGAAGCCACCAACGCCCGGCCCCTTGAGGGCAAGGCGGCCCTCGTCACAGGCGCCAGCCGAGGCATCGGACGAGCGATCGCCGTGCACCTCGCGCAGCTTGGGGCCAGGGTGGCGTGCGTCGCCACTCGCGTGGAGAACGCGGAGCCGACGGCCAGCGCGTGCGCCGAGATCACCGATGGTGCGCGCGCCTATGGGGTGGACGTCGCCGACCACGCCGCCGTGGCGAGCCTCGTCAAGGAGGTCGGGGGTGACCTCGGGGGGATCGACATCCTCGTGAACAACGCGGGCATCACCCGGGATCAGCTCCTCATGCGGATGAGCGAGGACGACTTCGACAGCGTCATCAGCGTGAACCTCAAGGGCACCTGGAATTTCGTCAAGGCGGCCGCGCGGCCCCTCATGAAGGCTGGGAGCGGCCGCATCATCAACATCGCCTCCGTGGTCGGGGTGACCGGAAACGCCGGTCAAGCCAACTACGCGGCGAGCAAGGCCGGCGTGATCGGGCTGACCCGCTCCGCCGCCAAGGAGCTCAGCGGGCGCGGCGTGGCCGTCAACGCCATCGCCCCGGGCTTCATTGAGACGGACATGACGTCCGAGATCCCGGAGAATGAGCGGGCCAAGCTAGTGGGGGCCATCCCGCTCTCACGGATGGGCGCCAGCGAGGAGATCGCAGCCGCGGTGGGCTTCCTGGCCGGGCCTGGTGGGGCGTACATCACAGGCCAAACCCTGATCGTTGACGGCGGTCTGAGCCTCTAGAGGCGCGGGACACTATTATCCACGGCCGGCCTGCCGGCCTTTCCACGAAACCGGTCCCCTCCAAATCACGAGCGGGCCACCCCCTTTCCTCCCATGGAGAACAGTCAAGTGAGCGACACCTCAGTCGACGAAAAGGTCACGAAGATCGTCTGCGACCAGATGGGGACCACCCCGGACAAGATCTCTCTCGAGACCTCATTCATCAATGACCTCGGCGCGGACTCCCTCGACACGGTCGAGCTCGTCATGGAGTTCGAGGACGCCTTCGACATCAACATCCCCGATGAGGATGCGGAGAAGATCCAGACCGTCGGAGCTGCGGTCGAGTACATCGGCGCCAAGCTCCAGTAGCGTCCACGCCGCATCGCGCCGCCGACGCCGGCGGCGCGCCATGCACGCTGCGATCTGCTCCGCGAGGGGTGCGGGTCCAGTGCAGCCTGACTTTCCCTCGCTCACGCGGCCGCGCGCGGCCCTCATCCCATGCGTCGAGTAGTCATCACAGGCCTGGGGACCGTCAACGCCCTTGGTCTCGACGTCGCCACTTCGTACCCGAGGATCCTCGCGGGTGAGAACGGCGTCCGCACCCTGGACCGTTTCGACACCTCCGGGATCACCGCCACCATCGCGGCCCTGGTCGAGTGGAGTCCAGAGGAGTGCGGCTT
>Ga0055584_100005443_pt1 | contig 12481 bp, 10 predicted proteins | sample OSDHelmetaG_FD_58716 | JGI IMG/M metagenome (GOLD analysis project Ga0055584, IMG submission 58716) | Pelagic marine sediment microbial communities from the LTER site Helgoland, North Sea, for post-phytoplankton bloom and carbon turnover... | ecosystem: Environmental > Aquatic > Marine >... | reverse complement strand
TGCAATATTCATTAAAAATCGCTCAGAGATATCTAATGGCCCATTCATCATACGATTGGTTTTAGGGTTTAATTTTGCCATCCACCATTCGATATTCCCCGTTGTGGCCATATAGAGGCAGCTTCCTGCATCTTCTTGGTTTGGGGAAGGGAAGACATAAGGAAGAAGATCTGAATAACCAATAGAATAATCGCTTAATACCTTGGCCGTTGTATAAACAGGGCCATCATCTACATCATCTTGATTAGGAAATTTTACTCCACTTATTGTTTCATCTATATCGATGAATGCAAAAGATGAATATGATAATAAGATTAACATTAAGAATAAGGTTTTCTTCACTTCTCCCTCCTTGTGAGTATTAGAAAGCTTAAAAGTTAAATAAGGCAATAGTCAATTTTTTAAATAATTAACTGGATAATCATTTTCAGTGTTTGATATGATTAGTCTATGATTGAAGAAGATAAGTATATCGTCTTAAGAGATGGTACAAAAATATTTAGTAGAATGTATGAAAAGGGTCAGCCCATTTGGATTATAGCTACTCATGGTATAAATGAGCACCTGGGTCGGCATGATTATCTTACGAAACTCTTTAGTCCTTATTTTAATGTTTTAAGATATGACCTTAGGGGTCATGGCAAAAGTACTGGTAAGCGTGCTTATGTTAATGACTTTTCGGAATATATTATAGATTTAGACGAGATTCTTAATTATTTAAGAGAAAACTACAAGATGAACAAGTTTGTCCTTTTTGGACACTCTATGGGGGGACTCATCACCGCCGCCTATCAGCAGAACTTTGCAAAAGCTGATTTGTATCCGGAAAGAGTCTTTATTAATGCACCACCGATTGGTATTCCTGGACCTTTAGGAAAAATTGTAGATTTGAGTCCGGTTGAATTAATACGGGCGATTAAGTTTTTTCCAAGTATTCCAATAAAAGGATTAGTTAATCTTGACTCTCTTTCACATGACCCAAGAGTAAAAGAAGCCTATCTTAAAGATGAGCTAAATTCACTTGCGCCACATTCAAAACTACTTCTTAGTTTAATGCAGACATCTAAGAATGTTTTTTCAAAACCGATTAACCCCAAATGTCCTTCATTTTGCACCGTAGGTACCGAGGATAAAGTTGTTTCAGTCTCGGCCATTGAAGAATATTTCTCTAAAGTTGAGACGGATTATACGCTTAAACTTATTGCTGGTGGATATCATGAGCTTCATCTTGATATAAAGCGTTTTAAAGAACCATACCTTGATTATCTAAAAGACTGTTTTATGGAACTATTGGAATAGGTTTGATTGTTGAGCTGATTCTCATTTTCATCCTTTCTTTTGTCCAATCTATTTTAGGGGTTGGGCTATTAGTTTTTGGTACGCCAACAATGATACTTCTTGGGCATAGTTTTGAGCATACTCTCAGTATATTATTACCATCATCAGTGATCATTAGTTTTTTACAGCTTTATCAGTCATGGTTTCTGATTGAAAAACAGAAAAGGGCCATTTCAATATTTAGTTTACCCTTTTTAATTATTGGACTCGTTGTTGTTCTCAATAATGAAAGTCGCCCTGATCTAAAGTTAACCCTGGCCTTTGTATTAATAATTTCTGGTCTTTTAAGAATGATTCCTTCTTGGTCCAAATGGATTGATCAAAGTATGAAGAAAATTGAAAGGCCCTATTTAATGGTTTTGGGTATCGTACATGGTTTATCTAATCTTGGAGGTGGGCTTCTTACGCTTTACGCTGCCTCTAAGGCCAATGATAAAGTCCAAGTGAGAGGTATTATTTCATTTGGTTATCTCATATTTGGAGTTGTTCAGCTTTTGATACTTTTTATTCTTAAGCATTCAGTGTTTCATTACAAAATGCTTATATATCCAGTTTTATCGGGACTGATTTTTTATTTCTTAGGTAATGCAGTTTTTAAAAAGCTTCCAGAAAAGCTGTTTTCTCGATTAGTAACACTTTTGATATTTTGCTATGGAATTATTTTAGCACTAAATTAAAGGCTCTAGGTTTCTTGTTCTTTTTGCAAAGTCTATGAAGTTTGAAATAATAAAGTGTCCATCTTCAAAGGCCCTCTCATACTTGGAAGCTTCTTCGCTTTGTCCAATCTCTTGCTTAACAAAAACTTTTGTGGCCTCTGGGTGTCCCTGAAAGCCTATAAAGGGTAGCTCTTTGTGTGATATTCCTTCGAATTGAACTTCGGGTGATTGTGCAATCAAATCAAGGCCTTCTGGTAAGGTTTTAATCTCTTCACCGTGAACAACAACATATTCGAGCTCTTGATCTTTTTGTATTCTCTCAAAGTTGGCCATCATCTTTATTTTTCGGGTTCCTAGATGTGAATTTTTTTGCTGTTCACTTTCACTACATCTTCCAATCGTTGCTCCATAGGCCTTGGCCATAAGCTGATGTCCAAAGCATAGGCCAAGGACAGGGTAACCTTTTTGACACTGTTCCTTAAGCATTGCAGCTAACTCTGTTTGCCATGGTAATTCATCATTAGCAGAAGAGTTACTTCCAAGCACAATATAGGCCAAAGGGTCTTGAACTTCTTTGATATCCTCAATTCCGTTAAGAGGAGGTCTGTGATAGGTAAATGGATGCTTAAAGAGCTCTACAGTTTTATTAAAAATATCAAATGCAGGGTCTTTAATAGCGCAATCAATTATAGGAATAGGGTGTTTCATGAAAAACCTTAGAACATTATACTTTCGTGCCCCTATAGGGATCATTGGTATTACTGGACATGATAAAAAAATTACTGAAATAAGACTAATAAGAAATCAAAAAACTTTCAAAAATGATCTGTCATTTCCCCATTTAGATGAAGCAAAATCTCAAATTCTAGATTATTTTGCTAATAGGCGTAAAAAATTTAACTTACCTATAGAAAAAAAGGGAACAGAGTTTCAACATAGCGTTTGGGAGCTCATAGAAGCTATTCCTCATGGAGAGACTAAAAGCTACGGAGAACTAGCAAAACAGTTAGGCTCTATTCATAAAGCAAGAGCTGTAGGGGCCGCCTGTAATCGTAATAAATTATTAATAGTTGTTCCTTGTCATCGGGTTATGGGGGCCAAAGGAGAAATTGTTGGTTTCTCTGTTGGTCGGGACATTAAAAAGATGCTTTTGGAGCAGGAAGTCTAGAATAAGATACTCATCATTGTGTTAAAATATAAAAAACTAAATTTTGTTAAGGATGACAAAAATGACTATCAGAAAGATTTGTATTTTATTATTTCTATTAACTCTAAGCTTTCCCTCTCATTCAAAAAAGTATGTATTTAGTGTAAAACTCATGACTAAAATTGCCCAAGATGTTGGTAAAGAAATGGTTTTTAAAGAAAACCCTAAGGCCTTTCTGGATGAGGTTCATAAAAGAATTTATGAAGCCTATCCAGAGTTAGTTGTTCCTCCAAAAGAGGGGGATTGGATTTTTAATAGTGTTGGTGGTTCTCTTGCAGAAATTAAAATCTTATATTGTACGACGACAGAGTACCTATCTTTATGGGGATCTCCTTTGGCAACAGAAGGTTTTTCAGGCCGATATCCTGCTCTTGATGTTTGGGATATTATGTTATCAGGTTTGATGAAGTCCTATAAACCAGGAGATCATAAGTATGATGTCTATAGAAATAATCCTTTAGAAAACGAGTATCAAACTTCCCTCCTTTATAGAACAGTGGGCAAGCACTTCGCTCTGGAGGAAGGGACCTATATGATCGACTATGGGAGAGGAAATCTTATAAGTGCTTTAAATGCAGGGGCCATTCTTGGGCATAAATATGTAACAGGTGATAAATACTCCAAGAAAAAAATGTTAGGAACTTGCTCTAAAATGACATTTAAAAATGCTTCTATTAAAAGGCGAAGAATCATTAGAAAGTATAAGGAAAGTAACCCAGACTTTAATTAAACATACACTCATCCCAACCAAAGTTATTGACTTGCGAGGTAATAGGCCATAATTAAATGCTCATGAAGCTTTTAATATTATCTTGTTTTATACTTTCTTTTAGTTGTTCTTCTATGGAATATACCAAAACTGTTGATTACGTTAATCTAGACAAGTTTTTTGGTAAGTGGTTTGTCATTGCTGGGAGACTTACTCTTTTTGAAAAAGGCGCTCACAATGCTGTTGAAGAATATAAATGGAATGAAAATAAAGATAGAATAGATGTTAGTTTTACCTACAATAAAAACTCTTTTGATGGGAAGCTTAAAAGTATTCCTCAAAAAGGTTGGGTTTATAACCATAATACAAACGCTCATTGGAAAATTAGACCATTTTGGCCATTGAAATTAGATTATCTTATTATTGATTTGGCCAAGGACTATTCTTGGACAGTAGTAGGGGTACCGAACCAGAAATATGTTTGGATAATGTCCAAACAATGGAAGATGAATGATAAAACTCTTAGTTTGATTATTCAAAGACTAGATAAACTAGGATATAGAATAGATAAGATTAAACGAGTACCGCAAAAGTGGTAATGCTCTACTTTTCTAAAAGATCACAGGCCTTTTTAACAAATTTATTATAATTTTTTTGTACTTCAAAAATGCGCTCATTAATAAGGCATTCTTTCTGTGTTACCGGATCCATTTCAGACCATACTTTAAAAAGCTCTTTTTCTTCGTCGCTTAGTTGGATTCTATTCGGGTATGCATTTTCCATATAAAGGTAAATTCGTGCAATATCACCCTTTATTATATTTGAAGGTTCAATTTTTCCGTCAATAACTCTTAAGTCACAATCTCCAAATTGTGGTGTGAAAACGTGTAGACCTTCAGTAAATTGAAAATTACCTCTTGATGCATTAACGGCACCAACACTAGGTCTTAAATTGTGCATATCTGCTTCGATTTTATTAAATTCTTTTGATGTTTTACGAGCGCATTTTCGGCCCTTATAAGACTTTACCCAAGGAAGATAAATACTGTTTCCACCACCAAGTGCTTCTGCTCTTGCTCTGGTATTTGATAGCCTTCTTTTTTTTATACATTTTTCATCTCCTTCTAGCCATTGATTGAAGGCCTTTCCAAACCGAGAGGCCGGAACGACATGTTCCCATTCCATTTTTTTTAAACGTTTATAGTGAGACTTAGTTTCGAGACCACAACTTTTTATGTTTATATCTCTGAGTTTATAGGAGCATTGGCAATAAAAAGTGTTTTCCATCGAATTAAAGACAGTAGGGAGGTGTTTTTTGGCCGCTCGGTAGTTTTTAATATGGATATTTTGGGAAATACCGACAGAGGGAATAATGATAAGAGCTAAATATATTATATTGAACATATAAATATTTTATTAGGAAACTTAATCTAGGTGTACAATAATTATGTAATAGATTTTAAAAAGGTGTTTGTTGATGAAATCATTTCTTTTGATATTTGTTGTTCTTTTTAGTCAGGTAAGTTTAGGCCAAAAAATTCCTAGACCCAATAATTTACCTAAGCATGTTTTTCTGAATAATGGATTTGAGGCTTTTACGCATAGATTGTATTTTGCTCTTAGAAAGGGAAGAATATGGATGAAGCCTAATGAGATCGTAACAGGTATAAAGTCAGATTGGGAAATAGTGCCTTTTTCTGGGTTACCATCTTCTGCTGACTCCTTGGCCCCATATCCAGAAGTAAAATTTGTTAAAAGAATTCACGCTGATGGAGATAACCTTATAGCAATTGATCAAAATGATTCGATATATTATGCTAAAATAAGTCACCTTATTGGTTTTCCTCGTCCAACAAAAAACTTACAACCAAACTGGATTGCAGAATTTAGAGGCTATTTTAATGGAACCAAAAAACGCAATCCAGGTGGGGCCCTTTTTTGGAAGAATAAATGGGGCCTAGCTTTTCTCGCTAAAAAATTTCCAGTACCTCTTGGAAATAGGGCATGGTCCATTTCTCATAGAGGGCCCTATATGGAATATTATGATGATATTGATGGAAACCCTCATTATATCTCAGCTGGTGTAACAACGCTTTATGCGCTAATGAAGGCCGGTAATGAAATTCAATACATTGATCCATGGCTTCCTCCAAAATGGGGTAAAACGGCACATAAGTTGTATACTCCAAATCAAGGACGTTTTATTGCAACCAATATGACTTCGAGTGGGTCTACTCTTTTTATAATTTCTCAAACAGGGGAAATGTATACGAGATTATATGATTGGGATTCGGCAGGACATGACCCGTTTCTTCAATATACTTTTAGAAGGGAAAAAAATAGAGGTTCTAATTTGCTCGAGCGAAGAATTATCCGAACTTTGCCTAATGAAGATTGGAGAAAGCAACCACCGATAATTGGTAAAATTACAAGTCTTATAACTATTTTTCAAAATGGGGCCAAAGGTAGTGCTGGTTTTACACTTCGAGTTGAGGGTAGAAAAAATGGCCGAACAGGTTATTTTGAAAAGCCGATATATGCATCAAATTCAAATAATTGGAAATTTATTCCAGATAATCACAAAATATCTAGACCTTTCCTGTTAGATGGCATGAGTAAACCAGGGCCACAACTTGTAAAAAACTTTAGAGGAACACTTTATTTAAAAGGTATTAGACTTGAGGCCAATCTCATTGATTATCATCAAGAGATAAACCCATCGTATCTAGAATTAAATATAGCGAACCAAAAGTTTAAACTTCCTCTTTATACTCGTATGACAACTTATGTGAAGCATGGTTATAACACTCAGGCAACAATTGTTTTTCCAGAGAGTTTTAAAAACAATCAAGACCCTAGAGTCCAAAGGGTTTATAGAAACTTATTTAATGGTCAGTACTCTATGGACTTTGATATTTCAGTTCTTCCTGATGGTAGGCTAAGTATAAAGGAAGATTTACATATATTGGGTATTGATGAAGTCCTTGATGTTTTTGTGAGAGCTTTTAGTAAGTATCACGTTGAACAAATTAAACATCGTGTGGCCAATAATTATGGAATAAAGGCTTTAGAAGTTAGAAAAAGTGAAGCACCGTCTGTCATTAAAAGAAGACTCAAGATGACTTTTTGTCCTATTAATCAAAGCTTTAACTCTCAATCTCTTTTGAAAAAAAATTGTCGTTTACCAGCGGAGGAAATACATAACTCAGCTATGTTTATTCAAGGTCAAAACCTTGCCAAAGTTGGGGAGAAGTGTATGAGAAATGATGATTGTTATACTGATCGCTGTGATAATAATATTGTTGAACGAAATGCAGGTTCTTTTAGATGTATACCCCTTGATGGCTTTGGTGATAAAGGGGATTATTGTGCAAGAGATAGTCACTGTGAATCAGCTCGTTGCCTAAAAAATAAATGTCAATAAGAGCATATATTTGAGATCTTAAATGGTGAGTTATCAGGTGACTTACCATTTAGGATTTTATCTTCAAAGTACTTTTGAGATTCGCTTTTTTTCCACAAGTTTGAGTTATAGTAACGATACCTAAAATGAAAGTTCCTATTATATCTAATGTCTTTGCAATACTTTCTAGCATTTTTGATTAAATTCTTTCTGCCCGATTTGGAGTAAAAGCTGGGATTAAATAGCTCATTCCAATATGGGTTTACATAATGATTAATATTAATACTTTTTTTGAGTTTCCAGCGCTTGCCATCATGGATAAGTATTTGGTCATTTCCAGAGCAAAAGCTTTTAAAAAATAGAAAGCCTTGATAGTTTGCCTCAAGGTCTGCATAGGAATATATATGAGTTCCCCATAGCCCAAGATAGGTCTTCTCGGAAAGGTGGCCACTTTTAAAGAGCTTATCTAAAATTTCGCTTTCACTTAGATCTTTATTTTTAAGCTTGTTGTATTTATTGAAATATATTTGTCCCATGGCAAAGAAATGACTGAGCTTATCTATTCCAAAATAAATTCCATTAAAATTTATGATCTCTTCTATAACAGGTGCTATTCTTAAAAATAAAATATTTTTAAATATACTTTTTTTACTTAGCTCATATTTAGAGAGGTCATGAGGAAATTTATAGGCAGATGGTAACTCTTTTCGAATAAACTTATTTACTTTATATCCAATACCACTTTTAAGTTCTTTTATAATGGCACCCTGAGCTTTCAAACAGCTCTTTTCATTTGAATCAAGCTTTTCGAGTGCTTCGTTGGCCTGCTTATTGACCATATGGTTGAAAATATGACCAGAATCACTGATAAGAGCATTAACACCCATAAAGTGATCTACTTCTGCAGCAAAGGATTGAGTTAGAAGAACTGTAAGAGTAAAAATTATTGATTTCATAAATAAGGAATGTTTAGCACCAAGTCATTCGGATGCCAAGAACAATATAAATAGTTAAGAGAAGATACCGATAAAAGGTGTGATGCGTTATAATCATAGTATGTATAAGTTTCTAATTTTACAAATATTACTGGTCTTATCTGTTAATGCTAAGCCTAGTCTGACAAACTCTGGCGATAAAAAATTCGATAGTGATTTTGTGTTGGTGATGAATCAAGAATACAAATTGAAATGGATTATTAAGAATTTTCAAGTTGCTAAAACAATCGCATTAAAGGCCGATCAAAAAAGTATCAATCCATTGCCCGTCTGGGCACTAGAGACTCTTGTTCAGTTTCAAAAAGACTCAGTATCTTTAAAAAACCTGTATATAGATTTATTTAAAAAATATGAAAACTCTGAATTCGATATTGGTGTAGCAAGTCATCAGGAGTATAAAAGAAAGATTTTTCAGTTCTTTACCTTGGCCCTGACTTATGAGCTGTTCTATAGTACACAGGTCATATTTGAAGACAAGGCCAATTTAAGAAGACACCTAAACAGATCAAATCAAGAGTTTTCTCTCGGTAAAGATACACTCACCAGATGGTCTTATTTTATAAAATCGACTGATACTTATAATAAACTAGCTGAAGGTGCAGTTCTTTTTGAAACATTCGCTCCCTCAAAAAATAATTTATTTCCAATGGGGAAAGAAGGTAAGGCAGCTCAATTAACTCAACTCTATTTGAAAGACCCTCAAATGAAATATATGAAGAATATGATTGCTAGATTAAATAATTATCAAAAAGAAAAAGAAAATTTTTTAAAATTTAAAAATGGAAATATATTCTCTAAAGCTAGGCTCAATATAAAGGCCAGGCTGGGAAAAGCAAAACATTGGTTTGCACGACTTTCTGATGGGTTTGCAGATTTTAGGTACGAATTACAAAATAAAATATTTAAATTGGGTGGAACAACTCTTGCTCAAATTCAATCAGAGCCTGGGAAACTACTTAATAAGGCAAGTGTCGTAAAAGAACTTAAGGCCCAGCTAAAGGCCGGTGATATTATATGGGACCAGACGCGCTCAAAGTTTTCGGGAGCAACTCTAACGCCAGGTTTTTGGGATCATAATGCTGTGTGGTTGGGCACGAAGCAAGAGCTAGTAGAGCTTGGGGTGTTTAGGTTTCTCAAACCTGAGCATCAAAAGGCCATTGAAATGGGTAAAAGTGTGGCCGAGGCACTTCATAATGGTGTTGTATTAAATAACTTAGAGCATTTTTTAAATGTTGATGATCTTTTGGTTGCCAGAATTAAAAAATTCTCTGACCCAAGCGCTGAGTCTCAAAAAGTAAAATTTTCTTTTTTTACTAAGCTCATTAGACTTATTGGGCTAAAATACGACTTCACTATCGATTCTCAGCGTATTGAAAGGATTGTTTGCTCTACCTTGATTCAAAGGCTTATCTCCGAAGAGGATTATTATGGCCTAAGGAGAAAGAAGGAACATGTACCTCTTTTCCTTTATAAGCTTTTAAATACTCATCAAGCACTGCCAGACTCTACTTTTTATAAAGTCGTTCAAAATAATTCTATTATGGATCCTGTCATACTTTATTTAGATGGACAGCGAATAGGGTATGGAGAAAAAGACAAAGCGATAATGGCAAATATTCTCAAAGGTATGTTTAATGATTTTTGGGCAGTGGATAAGCTTGGTACAAAATTAATTTTAAAAGATCAAAAACAAGCTAAAGAAAAATGGAAAATTGACGGACCTAAATTCAAAGAAATACTTTATCAAGGAATTATGCATGATCGAGTTAGAGCAAAAGACTACCTAGATCAACATTGATAAAGTCCACTTAAGCTTTTTCTTTGCCTTAATCTTGATTTTCTTTGAGCTGTATGAACCTTCAACATCAATGATTCCCTGATCAATTATCTCTTTGGGAATTACTCTCAAGAACTCTTGGTTGAGAATAGTATTTTTAGGAATTTCTATGGCCCCTTTAAAGCCTTTAGGCTTTTTAGTGATACCTCTTATGGACTTGCCAACTCTGATTTGTGCTCTATGGTGAAATAAGAGATCGATACTTCTACCTTTAGAATCACTTACTCTTAAAGTAGACGGGGTACAATAAGGATGAAAGTTAATTAGAGAAATCTTAATACCCTTTTGCTCACCCTTATAAACGATAGATTCATCGTCACCTAATGTGAGGTGTGAAGTGCTTACTGGAGAGTTGTCTAAAATATTTCCTTCTAAAGGAAAATTCGTAACCGTAAACTTCCATTGGGTATTACTATTGGCATTTTTTTCCCAGAAGCCAGTTTGATTCTTAGCATTCTTTCCTTCAACTCGAAGTATACGGTTTTCACCTCCGGCCCCAATTTTATGAACACTAATTCTGTCTGTAATCGTGCCGTTAATCTTAGGTTGCTTTTTCCAGTCTGGAATAGGTAGTTTACGTGGTAAAAACTTTCTGTTTTCTTTACTAACATCTTCTGGGTTTGTAATAATTGGCCCAACAGGTTTGTAGGTATAATCAAAAGCGACAGCGTTGTAGCCGGCCATATCAAAGTCATAAGACTTAGTGTACATGTCGCCATATTTATTAATAACAAAAATCTTTGAACCGTTTGCACTTAAGGCGTGAGATTTGAATCTTCCTCTTAGTGGAGAGCAAGTTTCATAACTCGTATCATGAGGAAGCCATGGGTCGTTAAAAATGACTCTTTGTCCTGATTGATCTAGCATCCAAATGTGAGTAACACCAATCCCTACATCGTGAAGGTTACCCTCTGAATCTGAATGGTATTTATCATAATCTGGTGAAAAGAATGAAATATCCCAAGATTTAACCCAGCTAGGGATTTTCCAGGTGCCACCAAACCAAAAGGGAAGACCCCAAGTCTGCCTCCACCAAAATTTATTTACGGTATCACTTAAACCACCAAACATTGTATAAACCTTATTGTTAGGGTCTAAACTTATGAGATTTCTATCATCACTTGATATTTCAGTGGGCCTATAGTTTTTTTTATGAGGCTTTAAAAGCTGCCAAGAAGAAGTTTTGTCTTTTCTTTTCACCCAAATATTATTGTTTTGAAGCACAAAATACCAAAAAGGGTTAAATGTTTGAGTTTTAGTTCGAATACTTATTTGTTTTGGAAGTGTCGCTATCTCTTGCTCATATCGACTAAAACAAGAGTAGTTGCTGGTCTTGGTCGGACATTCGTCAGAAAACTCTACCTGATAAAAACCTTCTTTAATACACTTATTCAGAGCCTCTCTGAAAGCTTTATCACTTTTTCTTGAGCATTCTTTTGCAAAAGAAGGAAATGTAATAATGCAAAAAATAAAAATAAATATTGGTTTAAATAGTTTCATAACTTTTACCTTTTAAATTAGAATTTTTTATACATTCTTTTTATTTACTAGTTAAGGTGTGGCGCTACTAAAATCTTCCCCTTAATTTAAAATATGTATTAGAATATATAAAATAAAGACAAGGGTATTCTTATTATGAAAACGTTTTCTGTTTTATTATTTGTATTTAGTTTCTCTGTTTTTTCTAGTGAGCCTATAGGTGAGGTTACCAAGATAAGGGGAAGTGTATACAAGGTTATTCAAGGTGAGCAAGATCGTAATGAGCTTAAGGTGGGAGATAAAATTTCAGAGGGTGATCAAATAAACACCCTTGAAAAGTCTTTTACTAAAGTCCTTATGGCAGATGGCAGTAATGTGGTCGTAGGGCCTAATTCCCTTTTTCAGGTTAAGGAGATGAGTCTTAATGAAGATAAAAGACAAAGTCGTTTCGAGCTATTGAAAGGAAAGCTGCGTGCCAAGATCAATAAAGTGAAAGACGGCAAAGATGAAATTCTTTTTAATTCTAGAGTTGTTTCAATTGGAGTAAGAGGAACAGAGTTTTTGATAAATTCATATAACGTTCAAGGTTTACCTACTGACGATGTGGCACTACTTGAAGGGAAAGTTAATGCAAACTTGGAAAAGATTGATTTTCCACAAAACAATATAGACTTAGAGCCAGGTCAGGCCTTCAATTCAAATAAACTTTCTCAAACTAAAAGCTTAGATAGTATTCAAACTCTATCAGCAGAAGATTTAGAATATCTTAAAAAGAACCCAGAAAACTTTTTACCTGAGTTTCAGTTACCTTCTGGTGAATTTCGCAGTTTTGATAGGCCACTCACATCAAGCGCATC
>Ga0055584_100005442_pt1 | contig 12482 bp, 11 predicted proteins | sample OSDHelmetaG_FD_58716 | JGI IMG/M metagenome (GOLD analysis project Ga0055584, IMG submission 58716) | Pelagic marine sediment microbial communities from the LTER site Helgoland, North Sea, for post-phytoplankton bloom and carbon turnover... | ecosystem: Environmental > Aquatic > Marine >... | reverse complement strand
ATTGAACGTGTTACTAATCACGATGTTAAAGCCGTTGAATACTTTATCAAAGAGAAATTTGACGCATTGAACATCTCAGAATATAAAGAGTTCATTCATTTTGGACTAACCTCACAAGACATCAACAACACGGCTATTCCTTTGAGCATCAAAGAAGCCATGAACGATGTTTATGTTCCTGATTTTTACAAGGTTTTAAATGAATTAAAATCATTAGCCTTGGAATGGAAAGACGTTCCGATGTTGGCAAGAACACATGGCCAACCCGCATCTCCTACCCGTTTGGGAAAAGAAATTGAAGTCTTTGTAAAGCGTTTGGAAGAACAATTCAATTTGTTGAACGACATTCCTAGTGCTGCAAAGTTTGGCGGGGCAACAGGGAATTATAATGCCCATAAAGTAGCCTACCCCGATATTGATTGGAAAGCGTTTGGTACTCATTTTGTTCAAGGTAAATTGGGGTTACAACACTCGTTCCCTACAACTCAAATTGAGCATTATGATCATATGGCTGCATTGTTTGACTGTCTAAAACGCATCAATACAATTCTTATTGATTTGGATCGAGATATTTGGACGTACGTATCTATGGATTATTTCAAACAAAAAATCAAAAAAGGAGAAGTTGGAAGTAGTGCTATGCCTCATAAGGTAAACCCCATAGATTTTGAAAACTCTGAAGGTAATCTGGGTATTGCCAATGCCATTTTTGAACATCTTTCTGCCAAATTACCCATTTCAAGATTACAACGTGACTTGACAGATAGTACCGTTTTACGCAATGTTGGTGTTCCTTTTGGTCATACTATCATTGGATTTAAAAGTACTCTAAAAGGTCTTGGGAAATTGTTACTGAATAGAGCAAAATTTGATGAAGATCTTTCTAATAATTGGGCAGTAGTTGCAGAAGCTATACAAACCATTTTGAGACGTGAAGGCTATCCCAACCCTTATGAAGCACTTAAAGGGCTTACCAGAACTAATAGCAAAATAGATCAAGAAGCTATTTTAACTTTTATAGACACTTTAGATGTTTCGGATACTATCAAAAACGAGCTTAAACAAATTACGCCTAACAATTATACAGGAATATAAGTTATGAACTGGAGTAAGGATACTTGGATGTTGATTTTTGCAGCGGCCATTGCCATCCTATTTTTTGTTGCTGGCGTGTTTGATGTGCTGGACTATCTTATCATAAAATTCTTACTTTGGGGAAGTTTTTCTGTAATGTTTGCATTCATAATCTATATGTTTGTAAAGGACTTTGAACAAAAAAAATCACCTTAAACCGCTTGGTCTAAGGTGATTTTTGTTTACTTGTTCAAGTTGATTTTTAAAAATTAGAGTTTTAAAAACTTTGAAAATTCTTTGAAGCTCTCCTCTTTTATATCTGCCTTTTGAACTACAGATTGTAGTTTTATCATTTTATTTAATGACATATCATCACCTAAAACCCTAACAACTGTAAATCCTTTATCATCAGAATACCCAAAGAGAATCAACTCATCAATATGGTCTTCATCACCAACAAAATTGACCATAAACTTCCCATCAATATCATTTCCTCCTCGTATCAGTTGCTCATACATTGGAGCTTTTAAAATGTTTTTCAACTTTTGCAACTCCTCTTTGTATTGTTGCTTGTTGTTTTCGGAAATGACAAATGCTAACATATTCAACTTGTCTATAGAGTTTAACGCCTCTTGCTCTTCCTCTGAAAGTGATTTAGGGTCGATATTCAAAACACTTTTTGGAATATCAGCAGTTGTAAATCCAGGCTTTAATTCATTGTCTACAAAATAGGTTTGTAGTGATGGCTCTTGATTACAGCTAAAAAAAACTGCAACCAAAGCTATCAGAGCTGTAAGTTTTTTGATTGATTTTATCATAACTTATTATTTTTTTTCAGCTTTTTTTAAATACTCTCCACCTGGCACGTTCATATTGTTGGTTAATTCAGATAATTGACGCAAATCAATATCTCCTGTTAATGACAATAATACGGTTTCTACACTTCTTTTCTTTCCGTTTATAGATATATCTTGGCCTTCAGTTATTTCTTTTAGACCATTAATAAACATTAACAATTCTTTTACATGATTGTCATCTTTTCCTTCTTTCACATAAAATTTAATCGTTTGATTACCATCTTTTATACGCATCAATTCTTCCAATTTCGATTCTTTTAAATAAGACTCTACTGTTGACTTCATATCTGCAGAAATGGTTTCACTATCTGTTGTAAAAACTTTCAACCCAGTAATTTTCTCTGCCATATCAATATATTGTTGAACTTCGGGATTATCAGTATCCACATTTAGAGTTGCCAACATACTAAAGGCTTTTTGGTTTACTATAACCGATTGTACTCCTTGTAAATCTTCATACTTGTCAAAAATGCTTTGTGCATTGATGAGCATTGGTAAAATTGCCAGAACTATAACTAATACTATTTTTTTCATAATGTTCATTGTTTCTAATTTGTTTTAAAAATTTTATTTGTGGTTTTTCCAAATTCATTGATAAGCCCAACTTGCTTGACTCCTTTTTCTAAATTGTGAGAGGCGATCGCTAGGGCATTAAGGCTATTAACACCTTGGTTGAATCTCGAAGACAACAAGGTAAATGCTTCTTTGGTTTGATTGTACACCAACAATTCTTCTTCAGACAAATCTTCCAAACTTCTTTTACTATCAGGTTTATTCAAAAAGGTTACCGAAAACATAATTGCAATTACAGCAGCGACGGAAGCCCATTTATAAATTCTGATTTTCTTAGGTTTTAGACGAATGTCTTTAGTAAATTGTTCTGTCTTAGTTTCTTGAAAGTAAGAAAACATTGCTTTATAATGCTGTAAGTGAGGCGCAACTTCTTCTTGTGCAAAATAGTGTTTAAGTTGCTGCTCTTCTTGTAGCGAAGTTTGAGCGTTGTCATACTTTTCAAGTAGCTGTTCTATATCTCTAATTTGAAACGCCATAGTGATGTGCTTTCGTTAATTTTTCTCTTATTGTTTTTCGTGCTCGTGATAGTGCTACGCGTATTGCTGTTTCTTTCATATTCAAAATCTTTGCAATCTCCTCATAATCATATTCTTCAATATCTCGAAGCTGTAAAATAATTTTTTGTTGTTCTGGTAGGTCTTCCATAATTTTAGCCACCCATTCTACACTATCATTGAGTTCAACTTGTTTTTGTAAAGACACATTTGTGTCTTGATAATTACTATGAACAATCTTCAAATTTTGTGCCTGTTTAGACTTTAATCTATCCAAGCAAAAATTCTTGGTCATCGTCATTGAAAATGCTTCTACATTTCTGTACTCAGCAATTTTATATTTATTTTTCCACAATCTTAATAGAATCTCTTGTGTAGCATCTTCAGCCTCTTCATTTGAGACCAAAAGTCGTTTTGCTAACCGAAACACCTTATCTTTAAAAGGCATTACCAATTTCATGAAATCCGATTGTGTCATTATTTTATTTTGGTTGGTGTTGAGCTCTTTTTAAACACTGTTTCATCTTTACGACGAAAGTATTTCATTTTTGTTACAATGAAATTTTTAATTTAGGATATTGTCCCTAAATTTAGGGGCTTATATATTCACTTTTAAGTGATTATCAAAATCATTCCTCTCACTAAGTTGAGAAAAATGATTAACAAACCAAAACCTTATTAAATCATTAATCTTTATGTTGATGAAAAAATTAAAATTATTTACACTGCTTATAACTATTTGTCTTGTTTGTAACAGTTGTTTTGAAGACTTAGACGACAACCCTACATTTTCTTCGAATGAAGTCAAAGATTTTATTTGGAAAGGCATGAATGCCGTGTACCTATACAAAGTAGAAAAGCCAGATTTGGCAGATAACAGGTTTTCAACAAATGAAGCTTACACAGAATATATCAATGGTTACAATTCACCTGAAGCTCTTTTTGAAGATTTAATTTATGAACGAGAAACTGTAGATCGCTTCAGTGTTTTAGTGAATGATTATATCGCCTTAGAACAACAACTCGCTGGTACTGGGAAAAAAAACGGACTAGAGTTTGATTTTTATTACGAACCCGGAAGCAGTACCGATGTTTATGCCATTATTCGATTAGTATTAAGTAATAGTCCTGCAGAAGATTTAGGTTTGCAACGCGGACAATATATTCACGCTGTTGATGGTGTTGAACTCACTGTTTCAAATCTGAGTGAACTCTTTAATCAGGACACCTATACACTTGATTTTGCTAATTATGACGACAATGGAACTCCAGAAGTTTCTGACGACAATATTGTTCCTAATAACACTTCTGTAACTATCTCCAAAGTTACCTACAACGAAAATCCTATCCATAAGATTGAAATTATCAATGTAAATGGGATAAATATAGGTTATTTAGCATACAATGGTTTTACGGCCAATTATGACAATCAACTCAATAATGCGTTTTCTGAATTTCAAAACAATAATATTCAACAACTTGTTTTGGATTTGAGATATAACCCTGGGGGGGCTATAAAAACAGCGAGTTTATTAGGCAGTTTGATTACAGGACAATTCAGCGGTGATGTTTTTGCAAAATTAAATTACAACAACGACCTTCAAGCGCTAAACACCACCTACAATTTTGTTAACAATCTCAATGGAAATAGCATCAACAGTTTGAACTTAAATAAAGTTTATGTGATTACCACTTCAAATTCAGCTTCAGCCAGCGAAATGTTAATCAATAGCCTTAGAGAATACATTAATGTTGTTCATATTGGAGAACAAACAACTGGAAAATCCCAAGCATCCATAACTATATACGATTCTCCTGACTTTAGCGTCAACAATGTCAACATAAACCACTCTTATGCTATGCAACCTTTGGTTGCTATTACTGTAAATGCTAATGACGGGCAAGTTCCTCCAAACGGTTTAACTCCAGATATTGAGATTAATGAAGACCCTAAAAATTATGGGGTTTTAGGCGATATAAACGAGCCTTTACTTAATGCTGCCATTACAGATATGCAAGGTATAGGTAGAATAGCAAACTCAGCTGATAAGAGTCGTAAAAAATCTATTCCAACCAAGATAAATCTAAACCCTTTTGAGGGTGGCATGTATATAGAACCTGAAGCTTTAAAATCTTTTTTAATCAAAGATTGATAAAAAAAGCCGCTTTAAAAGCGGCTTTTTTTATTGAACACATCACAAAGACTTAATTAAAATATATTTTGGATGGATTAACTCCGACTTCAAACGTATCTATTAAACTTCCTGTATTCACATCATAGACCAACAAATTTCCCAAAGAAGCAAAATCTTTTGCATCTGTGATATAAAGATTTCCATTGTTTACTGCCATTCCATAAGCTGTAATAGTCCCCAAATTCACAATAGAAGTTGTTGGTAATGAGGTTGCCGCTTCATTCATTTCAAAAACTTCATTATTCAATATATAATAAACAGCTCCATTGTCGTAATACATTTGGCTTGGATGTACACCATTGGTAAATGTTAAAGTTTGAACAACAGAGTTATCAGACATATCAATCTTAGAAATAGATGCTACTGTTTCATCACCTGTCCATGCAGCTTTTCCTTCACTTAAAACAAAAAGATCTCCAGAATCTCCTACAAACATTTCATCAGGAACATCTCCTACAGAGATTGTTGATACTTCATTATTAGCGGTATCAATTACAGAAATCACATTATTTGAACCATAGCCTCCTTTATGAGACACATAAACCTTTCCATTTTCAGCCAAAATGCGCTCAGGTCCTTCACTAACATCAATAGTAGTTTCCACTGTATTTGAAGATAAATCAACAACTGCTATGAAATCGTCATTAGGGTCAAAGCCATCTCCCCAATTACTAACATAAGCTTTTCCATTGGCAAAGTCAATATATCGAGGCGTTGCCAAACCTGTTGTTATACTACCTTCTTTTTCAAAAGTATAACGATTAACAATAATAATAGCATTGGTATTATCTGTAACAATAAAAGCTTGATTGCCATTAAACCCAATAGATTGTAAATATACTCCTAACTCTTCTTCATTTACTGTTGAATACACATTATTCTGTGCAATTGATAAATCGTTTGATATAAACGATATTGAAGAAGGTCCACCTTCAGCACTTACAATAATACCATTTTCATAATCGCCTAAAGGCTGTGTTTGGTTTGAATCATCATCACTGCTACAAGACGTTGCCAATAATGCCAACGATAAACCAAATGTCAAAAGTTTAAATAGATTTCTCATTGATTAAAAATTAAAGTTTATATAAAAATTATAGTGAATACCAGGCATAAATCTATTTGCTACACTTTGGTAGTTTTCATTAAAAATATTTTTGGCTTGCGCACCAAGCACAAATTGCTGCTGTGCACCCAAGGCATACTCTGCTCCTATATTGGACACAGAATAAGCATCTAAAATATATTGAGAGTTGTTGTCTGAAAGCGTAAACACCTCTCCCACAAACAACATTTGATAATAAAAAGCTGCTCGTTTGTATTGATATTCAAATACAGCGGATGCCTTATGTTTTGGCACGTAAATAAGATATTTTTTGGTGTCTTGATTTTTTGAAATCGTGTATGCATATCCTCCTTCAAAAGACAATTGATGAGATTTTATATTGAAATTCAAATCAAATTCAGATTCCAAACCATAAGTGACCACATGATCGGTATTAATAGGTTTCCATAAAGTTGTTGTGGGCACCCAGCGAATCATATCTGTGATATTATTATAAAACCCTGTAGCTCTAAATACAATATGTTTGAACGATAATTCCTGTCCCAACTCTATTTGAAAGGACGTTTCAGGCTTGAGGTTTGGATTACCACTTCCCTGCCAATACAAATCATTATAATTAGGGATTCTAAAGTTTTTGGAAGTATTCAAATTTATGGCATAATGTTCTCCTGCATTATATCGCAATCCAAAGCTATACAATAATGGGCTTTCATAATTATTAGTAATTTCTTGCCTTAAAGCGGCTTCATATAAGAAAGATTGGAATTGCTGTTTAAACAATATGCTAAAACCAGAAATGGTACGTTTATTATGTTTAATGCTTGTTCCTTCACCTGAAGTATGTGTTATATCAATAACTGCTTGTAATGTAGCATTTCTTAACAATTTGTAATCCAAGTCATATTTTCCTACCAAAGTTTTTGCTTCTCCAAAGGAAAAATTTTCACTATTTATATTTTCAAAATACTTATACCTTTCTGACAAATAAGCCATTTTGAAAGTTGAAGTAGTTCTACCATACAAACCAACCCATTCCAACATTGTTCTATAATTAAAATCTTGATATTTGGTAGGTGTTTCTGTAGGTGAAATCAATGAAAAATGACGCTCTCCATCATACAAGTAGCTATATAATTTTAAAATATTTCTAGCATTGAGTTTATATCCAAAATTTGCCGAAAGACTTTGGTTGTAATAATTACCATTAGTATTAGTCTTATCAGAATCTACAAAATCATAATCATTATCAGAGCTTGTTCTACTAATACCTATATCTACACTAAATCTATCAGAAGCATAGCTAGTTTCTAAGGCCAGATCTATAGTGTTGAAACTCCCATAAGCGGTATAAATTGTATTTTCAAAACCTTTATCAAATTTGATGTGATTGTTTAGATGAATCGAACCGCCAATGGCTCCACTGCCATAAAGAGCACTTCCCCCTCCACTACGAACATTTACTTCATCAAAGTTTCTAATGTTGATAGTATTGAAATCTGTTTGACCATTTAATTGTGAATTGATATTAATACCATTCCAAGTTACCGTTGTTTGTTGGGCTGTAGTACCTCTAAATGCTGGTGAAGAGACCATCCCTAATCCATTTTCTTTAAAATAAATCGTTGAATTATAATTTAATAATTGAGTTAACGACGAAGCATTCCTGCGCAACACACTATCTTTTAGCACACTTACAGTTTGTGTGTTTGAAAAGGATTTTAAATACTTATCAGCTGTCAGGACAATCTCTTCTAATTGCTGTAAAGAATCCAGCGTTGATTGTGACCAAATGTTGCTCCAACAAAAAATCGAAAAAATGAATAAAAATATCTGTTTCATACTTCAAAAAGCTTTTTTCCCGAAAGCTTTGTTGTTTAATTATGAATATTGGCAGGTCTCCTGACTTGCGTCTCCGTGTTGGTCTTCCCAGAAATTTCCAGTGACTTTGAAGTATAACACGAAGCTTTACAGCTTACAGTTGCGGGAACAGTTCAAGAATTAAGATTACCGTATTTGATTTCTTCGATCAGCAATCTTGCACTTGATTCCCTTTTAATCAGAGCAAAAACACTCCGAACCAATATTCACTACAAAAGTATATTCTTTTTTTTAAGTAGCCTACAAAAGTTATTTTTTCTTGTTCATTTTATATATTAAATAGATGAATCCTATTACAAAATGAAGTATGATGACTCCTGCTACGATATATATTGTTAAATTTGAACCGTTTCTCATACGTTTAAAAAATAAGAGTAAATTTAGATTCCTGTTAGGACATCTATTGTCACAAAAGTTACTTATGACACATTTTTTAAGACTATTATCATTATCCTTAATTTTTATTTTTTGGGGATGTCAGCAAGATATTAAACAAAAAGCGGTTCAAATCACCAAGCAATCCAACGTAACATATGCCAAAGGTTTTGACATCACTTCTACTGAGCATTTTAAAATCCTGACCATAAAAAATCCCTGGCCAAAAGCTGAAAAAGAATTCAGATATGCTTTGGTAGATCGTGAAGCTCTGCTCACAACAAACATAAACAAAGACGAATTTGATGGTATTATAGCCACTCCAGTAAAAAGTATCATTGTTACCTCCACAACTCATATTCCTGCATTGGAATTGTTGGGTGTAGAGCAAGCACTGATTGGTTTTCCGGGCACTAATTATATCTCTTCTCCCAAAACACGAGCATTGATTGAATCTGAACACATTCGGGAATTAGGCAAAAATGAAGGTATCAACACCGAAGTTTTGTTAGAACTTCAACCTGAAGTTGTTGTTGGTTTTGGGATTGATGGTAACAACAAAACATTTGAAACCATAAAAAAATCGGGGATTTCTGTAATCTACAATGGCGATTGGATAGAAACATCACCTTTAGCAAAAGCCGAATGGATTAAATGCTTTGGTGCCTTATTCAACAAAACTAAAGAATCGGATTCCATCTTCAACAATATAACAAAAGAGTATAACCGAGCTAAACGATTGGCAGCTAAAGTCAAAAACAAACCAAGTATTCTAAGCGGTGCTTTGCACAAAGATGTATGGTATCTCCCAAGTGGGACAAGCCCAGAAGCCCAATTATTAAAAGATGCCAATGTAAATTATCTATGGCAAAATGTCTCAGGTGAAGGAAGCTTAGCTTTGAGTTTTGAAGCTGTATTCAGTAAGGCAAAAAATGCCGATATTTGGTTAAGTCCATCGTATTACAATTCGTTAGAAGCTTTAAAAAAAGCTAATGAACATTATACTCAATTTAACGCTTTTAAAAACAAATCGATATATTCTTTTGTTAATACAACAGGAGCTACTGGAGGTGTCACCTATTATGAAGAAGGCACAGCCCGACCTGACTTGGTGCTAAAAGATCTTATCAAGATTTGTCACCCTGAACTTTTACCTAATTATAACCCTCACTTCTTCAAACCTCTGCAATAATTGACTCATCAATCCACATACAAAATTCCATTTGCAATACTGTGCATATTGCTAATAATCTGTTTTTCAGGAAATATTTGCTTGGGATCAGTATCCATTCCTCCTACAACCGTTTTAAAAAGCTTATTTTCCACTATCGACAATACTTCATGGCAATATATTATTCACAACTACCGATTACCTAAAGCTTTTACTGCTATTTTAGTAGGCTCTGGATTAGGTATCTCAGGATTATTAATGCAGACTCTATTCAGAAATCCGTTGGCAGGACCATTTGTATTGGGAATAAGCTCTGGAGCTAGTTTGGGAGTTGCTATTGTGATTCTTGGTGCAGGTATCTTTGGAGGAAGTATCGCTACATTGTTACTTTCTAGATGGAGCACAGTTGTTTCAGCAAGTTTAGGTAGCTTTTTGGTTTTACTATCGGTTTTAATGGTCTCTCTAAAAGTGAAAGATACTATGGCCATTTTGATTATTGGACTTATGTTTGGAAGTATGACATCGGCTGTTGTAAGTGTTCTTTCTTATTTTAGCTCTGCCGAACAATTACAGCAATATATTTTTTGGGGATTTGGTAGCCTTGGAAATCTTTCTTGGAAAGAATTATTCATTTTCTTTTGCATTTATTTATTGGGTATTATTTTGAGTATCATTTCTATCAAAGCTCTGAATACGCTTTTGCTTGGTGAAAATTACGCCAAAAGTCTTGGGCTTAATATCAAACAAAGCCGATTGCTGATTATACTTTCAACCAGTCTATTAGCAGGAACAATAACTGCCTTTTCTGGTCCCATCGCATTCATTGGTTTGGCCATCCCACATATGGTACGTCAAATTTTCACAACCTCCAACCATAAAATATTACTCCCTGCGGTATTTTTGTTTGGAGCCATCATCATGTTAATTTGTGATAGCATTGCTCAATTACCAACAAGTGATTACACCTTACCTATCAATGCAATAACATCTTTGATTGGAGCTCCAGTTGTAATTTGGTTATTGGTACGCAAACGTAAAATGCTGTTTTAAAAATGATTTTAGATAAGCGACATACAATTCTAAAAACCGAAGACCTATCTATAGGATATTCTTCAAAAAAACAGCAAACCATTATTGCCTCAAACATCAACATCACATTAAATCAGGGTGAATTAATAGGTTTGGTAGGATCTAATGGTATTGGAAAATCGACATTATTACGCACACTTACCAAAGTACAACCTCCTATAGGTGGCTCTATTTTTATCAACAACAAATCACTTTTAGAAACAACTCAGATAGAACTCTCTAAAAATTTAAGTGTTGTTCTTACCGAACAACCTGCTTCTAAAAACCTCACAGTTTTTGAACTTGTAGCTTTAGGTAGACAACCTTATACCAATTGGATTGGTAGGTTATCTGACTCTGATTATTCTTCTATTGAAAATGCGTTGATTCAAACCAACATTCTACAATTGAAAAATAAAAAATGTTTTGAACTGAGCGATGGCCAACTACAGAAGGTTATGATTGCACGTGCTCTGGCTCAAGACACCAATCTTATCATTTTGGATGAACCCACCACACATCTAGATATGTATCATAAAGCCTACATTTTTAAACTCTTAAAAAAACTTGTTAAACACACAAAAAAAACCATTTTGTTCTCTACTCACGACATCGATTTGGCCATACAATTATGCGATAAAATGCTTGTAATGACCAATACCAAAGTTGTTATGGACACACCATGTCAATTGATTTCAAAAAGAATTTTCAATCAACTTTTCCCAGAAGACTTGATTGCTTTTGATGAACACACAGGGCGTTTTAAAGTAAAACAATAAGCTTTGATAACTTCATAAGTTACAATTTCAGACTTCGAACTAAAAAAATTATCTTTGATAAAATTCACCTTTTAAACGATTTTCATTCTATGAACGACAATATCATCCTCATTTTTGCAATCTTAATTTCTGCTGGTATTGGTGGCTATATAGGAATGACCTTTGCCAAACTTAAACACAAAGGAGAAAAAAGCACCTTAGAAGAACGCCAAAATCAATTAAACCTTAGCATTTCTGAATTAAAAGAAAACCTTCACAAGATTGAACAAGACCGTGAAGCCATTAGACAAGAAAAAGATTTTTTGAATGCAGAACTGACACGTCGCAATACCGAGTTTGAAAATCTTCAAAAACAAAATCAAAAACGTGACGAAGAGTTAGTCAAACAACAAGAACAATTGCGTAAAGATTTTGAATTGATGGCCAATAAAATCTTGGAGGAAAAGAGCGAGAAATTTACTCTTCAAAACAAAGAAAACATCAAACAAATCTTAAATCCTCTACAAGAAAAAATCCAAAATTTTGAAAAGAAAGTTGAAGATTCTCAAAAAGAAAGCATTAGTATGCATTCTGCATTAAAAGAGCAACTATTAGGACTCAAGGATCTCAATCAACAAATGACTAAAGAAGCTAACAATCTTACCAAGGCTCTGAAAGGAGATAGCAAAATGCAAGGAAATTGGGGAGAACTTGTATTGGAGCGCGTACTTGAAAAATCTGGGTTGGAAAAAGACCGTGAATATTTTGTGCAACAAAATTTCAATCGCGAAGATGGTTCTCGTGTAATGCCAGATGTTGTATTGCACCTACCTGATGGTAAACGTATGATTATAGATAGTAAGGTTTCACTAACGGACTATGAACGTTTTGCCAATGCCGAAGAAACTGAAAAGCCAACACACTTGAAAGCTCATGTAAATTCTATAAAAAAACACATCGATCAACTATCTTC
>Ga0055584_100005441_pt1 | contig 12482 bp, 12 predicted proteins | sample OSDHelmetaG_FD_58716 | JGI IMG/M metagenome (GOLD analysis project Ga0055584, IMG submission 58716) | Pelagic marine sediment microbial communities from the LTER site Helgoland, North Sea, for post-phytoplankton bloom and carbon turnover... | ecosystem: Environmental > Aquatic > Marine >... | reverse complement strand
CTACGCGCAATCTCGGGGCATTCGTCTCGCGCTCGAACCGGAGCCCGGACACCTCATTGCGACGGTTGCTGATTGGCAGCGCGTTTCCGAGCAACTCGGATCTCGATTGGGGCTCAGTCTCGACGTCGGCCACTTATTGGTCAACGAAGAAGGCCCACTCGAAGTCGTGGTCGAGCCGGTGCTCGACTCGATCTGGAATGTGCAACTCGCCGACATGCGCCCGCGCGTTCATGAGCATCTTGCACCCGGCGAAGGTCAGGTCGATTGGACGGCGGTCCGCGCAGTTTTGGCTCGTTTACCTCACGACACGCCAGCATGTTTTGAGCTCAGTCGCGATAGTCATCGCTTTCATGAACTCGCCCCACGTCTCATTTCCGAGTTCGCTATTTAGCCCAGGGCCATGCGCGGTTTCTTTTTGATGGCGGCGCTCTTTGCGTCAGCAATCGGTGCGTTTCTCTTCTACCAGCATCGGTTGGCCGAGGCGCAAGTGAAGCCAGAAGTTGACTATCAAGACAGTGCGCCGCCGGATGTTGCGGTGCCTCTTGAAAGTCAACCAGCGCTTCCTGTCCAGCTGCTTTGGACGGTCGACGAGCGTTGGGTCCTTGCGCAAACCGAGGGCAGCGCACTACTCGATCGGATGCGTGCGTTGTATCGATGGCAAGAGGACGAGGGTGGTGATCCGCTTCGATTCCGGCGCGAGAAGAAAGAGATCTATGAAAAACTTGAGCCAATCCTAGAAAAGCTAATCGGCTTAAAAGCTGAATTGGCGGGACATCCAGCCGCTGCGGGGCGAATCGAGCAAAGGATCCGTGAATTTTCCGGAGCCTTGTCCGGAGTTCTGCGGTAAACATTCTCCGCCCCCGAATCATGGGCTAAACTTGATTCGCATGCATCCTGCATCACTCGTGGCTATCACTCGCAACACCATTTACCTTCTCGCTCTTGCCCTGATCGCGCCTAGCTGCGGATCGGCCGAGCACGTCGCCCCCAACTCCTTGAACGTCCAGAAGGAGTCAAGCAGCCCGAACAACAGCCTGTACCGTCACCACGACATTATGTTGGAGATGCGGCAGACGACTGAAGTCTTTGGCCTTGTGGACTCCGGCCCTTCGCCACTGGAGAAGTACTCTGCTCCGGCACAAGAGCCCTCGAAAGAGGCTGCTCCAGTCGAAGCGAAGCTCGCTCGCGCAGAGAAGCCAGTCGCTTCGGAAGTAGCGAACGCTTCAGCGACCTCCAGCCTCAGCGCGGATCAACTCTGGCGAGTGCGGGTCTTCAAGCCGCAGAACGTATCCAAGCCGATCGTCTTCGATCATGCCGGGATTGCTCCGAAGATCGGTGCCGCACGCCCAGCCATCCTGGCCGACAAGCCGAAGCCGGCCCTCCGTCCGATGCACAAGCCGCTGCGCAAGCGCGCGCTCACTCGCCTCGGCAACGATGGTCAGCTGATCCGCACCCACAAGAAGCCGGGCTCGGTGATCTAGACCAAAGTCTTTTCTGCCCAGCAGGCTACGAGTGTCCTGCTAGTGAACAGCCCCCGCCCATTCGGCGGGGGCTTTCCAATTGGTCGGAGCATCGCCATCCCAGGTGGGTAGGCTGTCCAGGCTGATGCCGTTTGGATCGAGGGCGAGCCAGTCCGCCAGCTCGGAACGCATACGATCCGCAACCTGCGGCTGCGCGCCGATCAAGTTGTTCGATTCAGTTGGATCTTGGTCCAGGCGGAAGAGCTGTTCGCGGGCCGGGCTCCCGTCCCGCTGCAAGCGACGTACGAGCTTCCACGGACCTTCGAAGATTGCCATCTGACCGCGGCTTTCATTGTGCGCTACGAACACGGTGGTCGGAGCATCGTCGGGCGTAGTGCGAAGTAGTTCGGAGTTCGCGTTGAACCAGGCGTCGGCAAACGAGCGCCCGTCGACTTCGGCGAAGGTCGCCCCGGCAAGCGAAGCCAGGGTGGGCGCAAGATCGAGCACACTGACAAAGCCGGAATCGCGCGAGCCAGCGAGCGTATGCCCCGGCCAATAAAGCATGGCCGGTACGCGTAGGCCACCTTGCAAGACGACGGATTTCCCTCCCTTCAACTCGCCATTGCTTCCGCCGAGATTCAACGCCGCGCCGTTGTCCGAAAGGAAGACCAGTAAAGTGTTGCGAGTCTGCCCACGTGATGCGAGCTCGGCTTGCAGTCGCGCGATGCCCCGGTCGAGTTCGAGCAACATTGCGGCATAGACACGATCAACCGGGTCCGCAATCTCGGCGAGCTCGCGCTGACTAGCCTCGGGTGCTTGCATCGGGCGATGCGGTGCGCTGTAGCTCATCATCAAGAACAAAGGCTGCTCGAAATCGTGCTCGCGAAGCAGGCGCACCCCTTCCTGGGTCAGCAACTCCGTGACATAGCCGGTCTCCTTCAGCGTGCTGCCATTGCGTTGCCAGTCCACCCCACCATCGCGACTTTCGTGACTGAAGTAATCCACTGCTCCGGTCAGGAAGCCATAAAAGTGGTCGAAGCCGTGCGCTAGCGGCTGATGTTCCGCTCGCGCATGTCCCAGGTGCCATTTGCCCACAAGCGCGGTTGCATAGCCGGCGTCCCGAAGCACCTCGGGCAGGCTTTGCGTCTCGGCGGGCAAACCAAGTTCGCTCCAGGGCCGAAGCGGCGACCAAGCCAATCCAAGCCGCAAAGGTGAGCGGCCAGTCAGCAGGGCGGCACGTGATGGCGTGCAAAGCGGGAAGACGTGGAACTGATCGAGCTGCAGCCCGGACTCGGCCAAATCACTGATCGTCGGTGTGCGCTTCGGGCTGCCGTGTTTGGCGAGATCGCCAAAGCCCAAGTCATCGGCGATGATGAGTACGATATTGGGCCGCTCTTCGCCGGCTTTCCCTGGTTCAACGAGGGGCTCCTCTTTGCCACACGCGGAAAACAGGCCCAAGCTCAGCGTCCCAAGCAGCGCGACGGCAAGTCGGGCTGCTGCTGAGCGGAAGGCGGAAAGCGACATGGCGGAATCCTATCAGGAGTGATGCAAGCAACACATGTGATCGAACAAGTCGCCGAGCGCGCGCACGAATGGGCGCGGCTCGACGACGGAGGCAAGGCCTCCCTGCTGCGCGCATGCGCGACGGCCTTGTATTCAATCCGCGAAGACTGGGTGCGCACTGCCTGCGCAACCAAGCAGCTTGACCCTCAGTCGAACCTTGCCGGGGAGGAGTGGATTGCCGGGGTGGCGGTGTCGCTGCGCGCACTGCGGCTGTACGCCGAGACCCTAGAAGGCCGACATCCGGTCGAATCTCTCGCAGTGCGCAAAATCGAGGCGGAAGGCCAAGCCTCCGAAACGATGCGCACCGTAGTCACGGCTTTTCCGCGCAGCTACACCGACCGCTTGATCATGCCGGGGCTGCGCGTCGACCTTGAACTCGAAGCGGGGGTGAACGAGCCGAAGCGCGAGCGTGCGCCGACCCCGGGCCTGGCATTGGTACTTGGCGCGGGCAACATCGATTCGATTCTGGTCTTCGATCTACTCGACCAGATGATTCGTTTTAACCGAGTCGCAGTCTTGAAGTTCAATCCGATCAACGCGGCGATTCGTGCGCCGATGGAACGGGCATTTGCCCCTCTACTTGCAGCGGGCTATCTGGGCTTCGTCGATGGCGATGCTGAAGTGGGCGCGCAACTCACGGTGCACCCGAGTGTCGATCATATTCATCTGACTGGAAGTAATCAGAGCTTCGACGCGATGGTCTGGGGGGGTGATCCCGAAGAGGCGCGCCGAAGGCGAAGGGGGAACGAGCCTCGCGTCCGCGTTGGTGTTACGGCAGAACTTGGCGCGGTAACTCCAATCCTGGTCGTGCCTGGCGCTTGGTCGTCGAATGACCTGCGCTTTCACGCACGCCAGCTTGCAGCGATGGCAGCGCATAATGCTTCGAACAACTGCAACGCTGCCAAGTTGGTCGTGACGGCGCGGCATTGGCCGCAGCGGGAAGAGTTTTTGTCCTTGTTGCGTAAAGAGCTCGCAGCGCTTCCGGTACGCCCTGCGTGGTATCCGGGCGCTGCGGAACGTTGGCAGAGCTTTCGTGAGGCCTATCCTCAGGCGGAAGAACTCGGCTCCAAGGATCAGCGGCTCCCTTGGTTGTTCATACCGGATGTTCCGCTGCGCCGCGCGGAGCTAGCGTGCAAGACCGAAGCATTCAGCCCCGTGCTTGCCGAGGTCTCCGTAGCTGCGCAAACGCCCGAGGAGTTTCTCGCGCGCGTTGTTGCTCCGGTCAACGACGAAGTTTTTGGCAGCTTGTCGTGTGCGCTTCTTGCGCCAGCTCATACGCCAGCGCTTGCCTTGGAAACTGCGATTCAAGGTCTGCGCTATGGCTGCGTTTGCGTGAACACTTGGCCCGGGCTTGCATTCGGTCTGGCATCGCCCAGTTGGGGTGCCTATCCCGGGCATGATCTACACAGCGCCGGATCGGGCATTGGCCATGTGCACGCGCCCTTGATGCTCGACCGTGTGCTGCGCTCGATCGTGCGCGCACCATTCCGGCCTACGCGTCGCCCGGTCTTCGACCCCGGGCATCGCAAACTACTCGCGCTCGGTCGCGCTTGGGCAAAGTACGAAGCGCAACCGAGTTTGCTTCGGCTGGCTGCGCTTGCCCTACCGGCTTGGCGGGGTTAACCGAGTCGCGACCGTACCGCTGACGAACTAAACCGGCTGCGCGGCAAGTGCAGCGGCAGTGACCTCTTCGGTATTCAGCAAGCGGTCGGAGCTCTTGGCGCGCCTCAGAACCGCATCGACGCGGTCTTCGGTGGCTTCCAAGCCAAGTTTCTCAAGGCAGAAGATTACGTTCGACTTGCCACTCATCGGACCTACCGAGATCACTTGCTCCATGCCGAACTCGCCGGCGGGCACGCCGGAGTAGACCCGGTCGGCCAACCACGTGTCGCCCTTGCGTAGCGCTTTGATGACGGCCGCTGCGTGCACCCCAGTGCCTGTCTCAAATGCGTCGGCGCCGAACACCGGGTATTCATGGCGCAGCTCTCGGCCAACGGCTTTCGCCGCCGCGCGCACATAGTCGCCCAACTTGGTTAGGTCGCGCTCGATCCAGCCGGCGATCTTCAAGTTGACCAAGAGCAAGTCCATTTCGGTATTGCCCGCGCGTTCGCCAATGCCCATGGCTGCTCCGTGTGCGCGCGTCGCGCCACCAGAAATCGCTGCGAGAGTATTGATCAAACCAAGGCCGCGGTCACGGTGCCCGTGCCAATCAATGCCCACGTCGGCGCGATCTTGGGCGACCAAGAACTCGCGTGTCCAGCGCACCAGGTTGCGCACTTCAGCTGGTGTTGCACTTCCGACCGTGTCACACAAGCACAAGCGTTGTGCCCCCTCTTCCAACGCGGCGGCAAACAAGCGTTGCAATGTCTCCGGCGTAGAACGCACCGTGTCCTCGGTGACGAACATGACTGGCAGGCCATTGCGTGAAGCAAAGCCAACGGCATCGCGCACATGACCTTCCATGCGGTCCAAGTCCCAACTCTCCGCGTAGGCACGAATAGGTGAGGAGCCAATGAAGGCGCAGACTTCGATCGGCGTGCCCAACTGTTGCACCATGTCGACGACGGGCTCGATATCCGTGACCACGGTGCGACAGGCAACGTTCGGCGTGATCGACAGCGATTGCATCTCGCGTGCCATGGCCAAAATGTGTTCGCGCGCATTGGGCCCGGCGCCGGGCAAACCTATATCCGCGGTGTCGATGCCCAAGCTATCCATCAAGTGGATCAGCTCGATCTTGGTATCAAGCGGAGGGTCGACGACCGACGGGCACTGCAATCCATCGCGCAGCGTCTCGTCATCGAGCATGACCTTGCTCTTGGGTGACGGAAGATGGTTCGGCCCATGGGCCTCCCAGTCGTAGATCAGCTCGCTGCGTTCCACGCTGGCCATTTTCCCCGATCCCAGCCCGAACGCCAAGCGAAGGCGGAAGTTACGATAAGAAGCATGCCGCGGAACCGCCGCCGGGAAATGCGCCACCAGGTGCTGCTTGCACTGCGCGACCATCTCGATGGTGGCGCAGAAGAAGCCTTCGTGCCGGTGGAAGGGCAATATCCAGCCGATATTGCCGACGTACTCTGGCTCGACTTTGAGCGCGATGAGGCCCGCCGGCTTTATCAGTGTCTTCCAGAAGAAACCCAGGCAGAGGTGCTGGCTGAAGCCGAAGCCAGGCTCGTTGAGGCCCTGCTCGACGGCATTGAGCCAGAGATGCTGGCCCGCAAGCTCGAGCGGATCCCCGCCGATGATGGCACCGACATCCTTGCGATCGTGCCGGAAGAGGTGCGTCAGCAGGTGCTTTGTTTCATTGAGCCGAACGACGCGAGCGACCTGCGGCACCTCGCTGAATACGACCCGGACAGCGCGGGTGGCATGATGACCACCGAGTTCATCACCGTTTCGCAAGACGAGCGAATCGGCGATGTGCTGAAGCGGATCAAGCGCGACGAAGACGCAGCCGAGACGATCCACTCGCTGTATGTCACCGACCAACGCGAAGTGCTCCAGGGCGTGATTTCCTCACGTGAGCTGATTGAAGCGGGCATTCACGAGATCATTGGCGACCTGATGAACCCGGACGTGATCCTCGCGCGAGTCGACGAGGACCAGGAAGACGTCGCGCACCGCTTGCTGCACTACAACCTGTCGGCGATTCCGGTCGTCGATCCGCGCGGGGTCATCGTCGGCATCGTGACCGCGGACGATGCACTCGAGGTTCTCGAGGGCGAGGGCTCGGAAGACGCCCTGCTGCTCGCTGGTGCGGGCGCCGATTCGGACGCGTCCGAGACGCTTTGGAGCAAGGTCATCCACCGCGCGCCCATGTTGACGATCCCCGTGATTGCCGGCTTGGTGATGTCGCGGGTGATGGACCGCTTCGCTGGCGTCCTCGCCGAAGGCCCCGACCCGGCGGTCAGCATCACCGGGATCGCCCCGGAATCGCTGACCGCGATCATTAGTTTCATCCCCATGGTGCTGGCACTGGCCGGTACGGTCGGCATGCAGACCTCAGCCGTGCTGGTTCGTGGATTTGCGGTCGGGCAAATCGTCGAGGGCAAGCGTCGACAGGTGTTCTTTACCGAGATGCAGGTCGGCTTGATTCTTGGTTCGATGTGCGCATTGATTGCGCTACCAGCAGCGACTTGGTTCGTTTCCTGGGATGTTGGCTTGGCGATGGGGCTCGCCCTGCTCATCGCGATGTCTTGGACGACCACCATCGCCGCGGGCATTGCCATGGGAACCGAAGCCGCCGGAAAAGACCCGGCTGTGGTGGCTGGCCCATTGATGATTGCCGTGTCCGACCTGAGTGCGGTCGTGATCTTCTTTCTTACGGCCGAGATGCTGCTGGGCGGGTGAGCCGTCCCGCGTTCCGCCGCCGACTTGCTCTGCTTCTCGTTCTCCTTGCGCTTGTCTGCGCGCTCTACTTCAGGCCCTATCAAGTGCAAGGCAGCAGCATGGAGCCGGCCTATTTCGAGGGCGATTGGGTGCTAAGCGTGCCCCTTTGGGGTGAGCCCGAGCGCGGAGAGCTGGTGATTTTTGACGCACCTGATGGCAGCGGTCGGTCGATGAAACGGGTAGCTGGCCTACCTGGCGAGAGCGCACGGACTGTGTGGAACTCGTTCGCCCCGAATACCGCACTGCCCCCAATCGAGACCAGTTCGACAATCTGGGGTTCGGAATCCGAGGGTCGACCCGATTTGCCGCAGGGCAGCTATTTCCTCCTTGGTGATCACCTCGCAGACAGTATCGATTCTCGGCACTTCGGCCCCGTGCAAGGCACGAAGTTGGGCCGACGTGTCGTCGCGCGTTTGTTTGCGTCAGATCGCCCTGTCTTGCCCGGAAGGCTCGCGGACTAGGTGATGGAAGAGCGAAGGACGACCGAACCGGATGACCAGGGCGTCGTCTGGATGCAGGCTTTCCAAGCCGGCGATGAAGCGGCCTTTGATCAGATCGTTGACGCCTATCAAGGGCTGGTTTTCGGCGTGCTGCGGCGTTTGCTTGGGCCGTCTGGTTGGGTCGAAGAGATGGCCCAAGAGACTTTCGTACGTCTCTATCGCGCCCGTGAGCGCTATGCGCCGGCCGGCAAGCTCTCGACCTTCATCTACCGGATTGCTTACAACCTCGCGCTCAATCGCATTCGCGATGAGGGGCGGCGGCCAGCGAGTTCTTTGCAGTTCGGCAAGGAAGGCGAAGAAATGGTGGTGCCGGATGCGGTCGAACGAACCGCGCCCGAGGCCCAAAGCGACTCCCAAGATTGGGCGAGTTTGGTCGAAAAGGGCCTAGCTGAATTGCCGGAGAACCAGCGTGCCGCCCTTGTGTTTCAGCATTACGATGGCTTGGATCTCAGCGAGATCGGCGAAGTCCTCGGCATTAGCTCCAAAGCAGCAAAGTCCTTGCTGCACCGCGCCAGGGAGAACCTGCGCCTCTACTTACAGCCCTTCAAGGATGCAGAACAAGACTAAAGACTGGTTAGAAGGCGCGCTGGACGCGCTTCCGACTCAGCCGCCGTCGCTTGCTTTCCGCGGCGACCTGCAAGCACGCTTGCAACGCGAGGGGCTGCGCGCCGCGACTGAAGGCAAGCAATCGAACTTGGGATCAGGCCGCTCGGCCGAACCGGGTCGCGTGCTGGCATTCGTGCGCCCCTTGCTCACCGCAGTTGCGGCTGTACTGCTGGTCACCTTCGGTTATCAGCTCGGCGCTGATTCTGGGAATCATGGCACCACCATGATCGATTCGAGCGGCGCGATCGCCGAGGCCGATTTGATCGACCTCTACGAAATGCGCGATGTGATCGAAAGCTGGGAAATGACTGCCGACGCCGAACTCGAACCCGGTTTCCAAGCCATCTCCGCCGCAGATGAAACCTGGATCGACGAGATTCTGACGGACGGCCAGGAGTAGATGATGTTGCTCCTGACGAGTTACGTTTTGGCCTGGTCGATGCAGGTCGAGGCTCCGGTGCAGCCGAGCAGCGTCGCAATTGAGGTCAGCGAACAAGAGCCGGGCAAGCAAGAGCCGGAAAAAGATAAATCGGCAAAGAGGCCCAACGCCGATTCGCAATCGGAGCGCAAGCGCGGCGAAGGCCGTCCGCGCATGAGCCGCGAAGAAGCGCAGCGCTGGTGGGAAGGCCTTTCCGAAGAGGAAAAGAAAAAGGCCCGCGATCGCATGAAGCGCTACCGCGAGATGAAGCCCGAGGCGCAAAAGGAACTTGCGCGGCGAACCGAGCTATTGCGTACGGTCGGCAAGGAAGTCATTGCCGAGATGACCGCTGAACAACGCGCGTCCTATGACAAGCTTCCCGAAGAGGAACGCGCGCGCGTGCACCAAGCATTGGTCCGCAAGAAGCTTGCCGAGTGCGGCGAGAACATCGAAGGCTGGAATGCTCCTTCAAGTGACCGACCGCTGGAAGATCGCTTGCGCCATTCTCAAGAGCAGCGCGATGAGTGGCGAAAGAAACGCACCGAGCGCGATTTAGATCGCGCCGTGGAAGACGGTTGGATCTCGAAGAAGGCCGCCGAACAGTTGCGCAAGGGTTCAATTGAAACCCTGAATGCTCGGCTCGATCAAGTACGCCAATGGCGCATGGTCGAGTGGTTCGACAAGGAAGCCGCCTGGGAAAAGATGGGCATCGACGCCGCCGAGCGCGAGCGCATCATCGGCCTTGAGCCAAAGCCATTCATGGAAGAGGTGCGCAAGCGCTCGAGCGCATTGCGTGGCCCCGGCGAACGCGGTGGCCGTCGCAACGGTGGCCGCCGACCGGATGGTCCACCTCGGGAAGGCGAAACTGGCACAAGCGATCGACCCGGCGGTGACAAGTCCGGCGGCGAAGGCAATGGCCGCGGCGGCGGTCGCCGCCACCGATTCTAGGCCGAAACGCTCTTAGCCCAGTTGGAGGCGAATGCGCTCATCAAGTTCAGCTTGGTCTTGCGCAAAGGCGTGCAAGCCTGCCAAGGTGAACAAGCCGTCTAGCCCATAGCTGCCGTTCGCAATTTGGTCTTGCCAAGTCAGGCGCTTCGGCGCTTTGCCTTGCGCGACGAGAGTTTCGAGCTCTTCGCCCTGGAGGCGCGGGAAGATGCCGCTGAAACCAGCGTCATCAAGTGCACTCAAGACCGACTCGGCGCTGAGTTGGTCGACATCGCGGGCAGCCAACTCGAGGCAAACATCGCGGAATCGTTCGTCGACTTCCCAAAGCTCATTGACGCCTTCGACATCGGGGTTGATGCCTTCAGCCCAGGTCGGTTGATAGTCGAGGCCGCTGCAGTCTTGCAGTTGATCGACCGTTGGATCGCTTGCGAGGAAGCCCTCGGCGACGCCGATCGGCATGGTGTAAACATCGCTGCCGGCCAGAGTGGCAACTTGATCGCCCATGCGCATGCTGGCTGCGATCTGCCGAGTCGGCGCGCCAATCGATTCGCGAAGTTCGCGCACCGCCGACTGCGAAGCCCAAAGAGTTCGCTCGCCTACCCATGCGCCATCGCCAAGGCCCTCGCCGGAAGCGTAAGCGTTCAAGCGGCCGAGGAAGATGTTGACCCAACTCGGGCGTGCGACGCAGGTGACCAGGAAGTTCTGGCGCGCACTGAAACCCAGCGTGAAGTTGACGTTGATGCCGTCTTCTTCCAACAAACGTGCAGCGATCAAGCCTTGTGGGGTCAGGGGAACCTTGACGATGAACTTGTCGCACAATGCGGCGTATCGTCGACCGTAAGCAAGCGAGCGCTCGACATCGAGGGCCAGATCGGTATGCAGCTCGACCGACACATAGGCGCCGAAGCGCTCGACCAAACGCAGCCCATGGCGGGCATTGAGCGCGAAGGCGATCTCGAGGACGAGATCCTGTGCGCTGATCTCGGGGCGGTCGGCTTTGACCGCAGCGGCGGCTTCTGGGATCCAGGCGTCATAGATGCCCTTCTGAATCTCGCGGTTGAGCAGCGTGTTATTGGTCGTCAGCGCCGTGAACTCATTCGACCATAGCCGAGAAGCCTCGTCCATGTCGCCCGTATCGAGCCAGGGCTCGGTGCCGACCTCGCGCAAGCGCGCCCAAAGCGGGTTGGCTTCGCCGTGGAGGAGTTCTTCGGCGACGCCGGCCTTGATGACGGCATTCAGCTGGGGAGTAGCGAGGGTGGGGGTGTCGGGCATGGCTCGGCGTTCGCGAGGACAGGGGATTCTAGAATCACCGACGCCCTTGCGCCTCCCCACCTTCGCCAGCGAGACCGTCTTGGCCGGTTCGCCGCGGATCATTGATCTGCGAAGCCCCGGCGAATTCGCGCGTGACCACCTACCAGGTGCGGTGTCGGTGCCCTTGTTCGACGACCAACAGCGCGCGATCGTCGGCACGCTCTACAAGCAGGAATCGCCAGAGGCGGCCTATGAGGCCGGACTGGAAATGGTCGAGGCGGGCATGGATGAGCGCATCGAGAAGATCCTAGGCCGCAAGCTGCCAGGCACCGAGTGGAAGAGTCGTTTCCGCGAGTTGGCCGGACATTTGCGCCAACAACTGAGCGAGCCGAGCTTGCTGTTGCAACAGGAAGGTAGCCTGACGGTGCTGGGCACGGATCCGATCATCCTGCACTGCTGGCGCGGCGGCATGCGTTCGCAGTCCATGGCACTGCTGCTGCGCTCCTTGGGCGAGACCGAGATTGGCCTGCTCGAAGGTGGGTACAAGGCCTATCGCGCACAGGTCATCGCCAGTTTGCACGGCTTTGCACCCGAGGACTTCCCCTGCGTGGTGTTGCGTGGCGCGACGGGGGTCGGAAAGACCCAGATCCTCCGTCAACTTGAGGAATGTGCGCCGCACTCCACCCTCGACTTGGAAGGACTCGCCGGCCACCGCTCGTCTGTGCTGGGCGCGGTCGGCCTCAAGCCGGTTTCGCAGCCCCGTTTCGAGACTCTGCTGCTGCAACGATTGGCAGAGCTTGGAATCCACCCTCGGGCTGGAACTGCGCCGCCCGCGCCATTCTTTGTCGAAGGGGAAAGCCGGAAAGTCGGCGATGTGATCCTGCCGGAGTCGCTCTACGCGGCCATGCAGCGGGGCGAGCAGCTGAAGATCGAGGCCTCGGTGGCCTATCGCGTCAGCCTGCTCGGAGTGGACTATCTCGGGCCCGCGGCCCTGGAGGGGCCAGCGAGCTCGGCCCGACTTTCCGAGTTGGCGGTCGCCCTGCACGGGTTGAGCCGCAAGCTCGGCAGTGAGCGAGTCGAGCAAATGCAGGCCGAACTTCGCGCAGGCAGGTGGCGCGGGGTCACCGAGCAGTTACTCCACCTTCATTACGATGCGCTCTATGCGCATGGCGAAGTCGAACGGAGCTACGGAGCCCATTTCGACGCCGAGGATCCCGAGCTTTTGGCCAAGTTGTTGGCCTTCCGGGCTGCGGCTTGTCCGCCGACCCCCGAGCTCCGATAGAATAGAAAGTCAACATGTGCGGCTTCATTGGCATCGCAGGTCTTCCTGGAAAGGACGTCGCCCCCGAA
>Ga0055584_100005438_pt1 | contig 12486 bp, 8 predicted proteins | sample OSDHelmetaG_FD_58716 | JGI IMG/M metagenome (GOLD analysis project Ga0055584, IMG submission 58716) | Pelagic marine sediment microbial communities from the LTER site Helgoland, North Sea, for post-phytoplankton bloom and carbon turnover... | ecosystem: Environmental > Aquatic > Marine >... | reverse complement strand
TCTGAAGCTGATTATACTTTAGCAAGTCATTATTATTCACGCAATATTGCAATATCTGATGACTTCGTTCGAGTAGTTGGACTATCATCATCATCGACGGTTTATTGGTATGACTATGACTCAATAACGAAAACGACATCACCTAAAAATACAGTATCTTTCTCATCAGTTGTTAATAGTATATCGTATATTGGTGTTAATATGTTTGATGATAAAGATATTATTACCTTTACAAACAATTACTTAACTAGTTCGACAAAAAGATGGATTCATAATTATCATATAAGCACGGAAACTTGGACTGAGCATGACCCTGTAGGTGGTAGAACGTTTGATTCCAGTACTCTCAGTTATAATTTTAGATCACCTTTGCAAGTTGGTTCTAAATTATGGACAGGTGCAGACTTAAATAATTTTATATATGAATATAACTCAGTGACTCAAGAAGTCGTTGAATATATAATAGCTGGAATACCTCCCTCATCGGGATATATTTTACCTCTTGCGGAACTGTATGAGGTCGGGTCTGGAATTCTTTTAATAAGCACTAGTGCAAAGGTTCCATACTTGTTTGAGTATGATACAAATACAGGTGATTTAGAAGAAATAGCACTTGTTAATGGCCCTGATAAGGCAAAAGCCGCTATTGCGTTCATCTATAGTGGTGGTTATCAGGTAACAGGAAGTATCACAGAATCATTAGTTAATGAAACTTGGATGGTTAACACTTATGACCCTAAAGATGGGGCTATGATGCGAAGTGATACTGTAACAGGTAGTACATTTGATATAAAACTATCATCATCTGATCCTGTAATGATTACTGTATCGATGCCCACTCCTGACACTTGGGATAGAGATCTTAATAAAAAATTAGATGATTTAGTAGTTGCTACTGATATTGAAACTAATCCTGTATACTTCAAATGTACTACTGCTGGTATAACGGATGTTACTGAACCTGTATGGAACACCACAATCAATAGTACTACAGCTGACGGAACAGTAATATGGACATGTGTTGAAAGATTAATTCAACCTGTATCGCATGGCCCGATCATACCCACTCTAATCCCATAAAGGAGAAATCAATATGGCTGATTTTAATTTCACTAATGAAAGCTATACTGATTCTTTAGCTTCTGGTTTGACATTTGAATTTGATAAGAAAGTTTGTCATGTTCCAATCAACCGTCCATTTGAACCTGTAAGTTACGTCGGTAGTCCTTTCAGTGGTTCTAATTTTACGATAGATACATATACTTCAGGGGAACCTGAAGTATGTTTCATCAATAGAAGAGTGTATGATTTTCCTAATGTTTTCAGTTTCTCTCCAAGGTTTGATAATATATCTCTCGGGGTAGACTTTGTAAACAGAGCTAAGACTAATTACACAGTCTATTTTAATCTTAGTTATTATGATACACAAGATTATAGCCTAATAGGTTTACAATTCGATTTTGATAAAAGAGACACTAAGAAGCCAGTTGACTTCTCACCTGTAGCCTATGAGATTGCTGCTGATAGATCTAATTATCAGATGAATAATGCAGGTTACAAAACTGTGTCAGAGTATCCCACTATATTAGCATTTAATATTAATTCGGTGGACACTACTGTACCTGATCATCAAGCATATTATGTATTTGATTACGATGTATTACCTCCTAGAGAAAGTACAATCAATGCAATAACTGATGATAATGTCGGGGTTTTTGAAGGTGTTCTTAGGGTAGATCGACCTGATTATGATGCAGCTGTATATCGAGCGGTACCTACTGGATATTGGAAATTAGAAGAGGTCACTGGTAAGTATCAAGACTCTTCTGGAAACGGTTGGCATCAGACAAACAGTGATGTATCTGGTTTGAATGTGAGAAACGCAGCAGGTCTTATTGCAGACGGAGGAAATGCATTAGATACATCTTCAGCAGGTGCGTTAATATCTGTAGGCAGCGGTATCCCAACAGTCCAAGATCTTACTGTTGAAGCATGGATTAGTTGTACTCAACTTGCTAGTTATGATTATGGTAGTATTATTGCTCGTAGAGTAGATAATAGTTATCAACAATTTCAGTTAGCAACGCTATGGGAGGGGGATGGAAGGATCAACTTCCTATTAAGTTTCAGTGATAATTCAGTTCAGTCATTGGAATCAGTAACTGCAATAAATGATGGTGAACGCCATCACGTTGTAGGTGTTAGGAAAGGAGATCGAGCATACCTCTATATTGATGGAGTACTTGAAGATTCAGCTGTAATGTCACACGAATTACCATTACGAGATATTGGTAATGAGCAAGTAAAAATAGGTCAGTATGGCAGTTTCACAAATTATCGATTTTTAGGGGTCATGGATGAGGTTGCGCTCTATACCCGAGGTTTATCTGCTAAAACGATTAAAAGTCATAATGACATAGGTAGGAATATATCTCCTGAACAAAGTCTATATTCCCTATTAGAGAATAACACAAGTAACGCAGTTATTCAAGTTGCTAACCCTGTTAGTAGTGTATTGGCAATTACTACTGAAGATGCTGAAATGTCTGCATCAGGGGAACATGGTAATATTTCGCAAGGAGAAATAAATACCACGTTAGACAAAAGTGAAGCTTCATTTGTAGTTCAGAATATCTTTGACATTAATGGTACCTTAGAAACTGCTAATAATAGTGTAGTTGTTGCTTTCACTGCTAAGTCCAGCAGTCACTTTGGTGTCATGGATATTACATTAGATGACCCTGCTGGTGATATCATATGTAAGTTCAGATATCATGGAGGTACTTTAGATGCTACGTTAGGTGATGATGAGACTTCAATATATATGAACTCACATTATTATAAAGGTGTGATGAATGCATCTACTCTCATAGTTGATCCTGATCTTGAAGCTAAACAGGGTATTCCTAGAGGCGAAATGGTAACTGAGACTGCAAATGCTACTTCAGATATCAACTTGTATTCAAGTACTGTCTTAGCCAATTTTGCTGTCCCGCTTGATGATGTTCATCGTAACATTCAAGTTATAATTAATTGGCATAAAGGCGTGATGGATTCATATGTTCAACGATCAGATGGTGGTTGGAGTAATAATGCTACTGCTGATATGACAGGGAAGTTTACAGGATTCCATGAAGGTCAATTAGTTGCTCCTTTGTTAGAAGGTGTTTATCGTAATATCGATATGGAGTATCATGGAACAAGTAAAGGTACTTTATCATCTACTACAAATGGTGTCTATCGTAATATTAAAATGCAATACCACGGTCATTCTAAAGGTATTGTAGATTCTACTTTAGAAGCCATCTATCGTGATATTGATATGGGCTTGTCTAATTATACTGTGCGTATGTATACTCAGACAGAAGATGCTATAGGTAACTTCGAAGGAAAAGGTCGTAACCTTTATAGAGGTGATCTGTATTCTAATTTAGAACCAGCTAGAGCTGATTTTGTTAGTGAATTTGCTGGATCTGCTGGTGTACTTCGAGCATGGTTATTTGATGTAACCAATGAGTTCTATAGTATATCACTTAATTGTGATGGTACTTTAGGAGCAATCACTGGTTCAGTAATTCCTGTTATAAATGCTCAACATTGGGGTACTGCTGGACGTATGGCTGTGACATTAGATTCACCTATAGCTGAAATTAAAGGTAAATCTCCTCTTAAAGGACAATTAGTTGCAGTGACAGATGATGTGAACAGATTTGCTACTACAGGATTACGTGGTACTTTCTTTGAAGGTGCAGGATTCTATTCTGTCTTTGTAGAAGACGAAGGCAATATTCTTAAGTCTATTGTAAGAGAAATGATTATCAGAGCAATGTTAGGTAAGCTGAATATGAAAGAAGGAGCTAAGTTAGTTGAATCTGATGATTTAGTGAAAGCATTTGTATTACATAAACTCAAACCTGTTACATACACTAAAGTTAATAACAGTCCTGATAAACTAACAACTGATGAAGTCCTTACAATGTTAAGTAAGAATCATTTTGATGAACTTTAAACAGCCGAGAGGTTTTACCCAATGTTAAGTGAAAGTGAAGCCTCTCGTTTAAAGCGAGAGGCTAAAGAGGGTCAGGCAAAGTCTGGCAAAGAGAATCTGATTAATGAATTGAGGAAGAAACTTTTTCTCAAAATGATATTGAGGAAATAGCAAATGAGCATTGTAGTGTACAAACGCCTCAACGAAAGTACATCTGAATTAATATCAAACGTAGATGAATTAGTCAAGATATCCGGTTATCAACCTACCAGCCAGAATAATGCCAACCAATATAAAGTCTTCATGCTCGGAGATCTTACTGGCTTTACTGAGAATAAATTAGTTAATTTACCTCAGTCCGAAGTCTCAGCTAACTCTACATTCTTGAGAAAAAGTATTGGATTAGCACCTGTATACGGAAGAGATACTTATGTTGAAAAGATAGTTGAATTACCTGCTCTTATTAAAGACAGAGCTGCTACTATACAATCAAATTTTAACTCAATAATGAGTTCAGTTAACAGTCTTAGTGTAGAGATTGCTAGACTAGGTAACTATCAGCTAAGTGAAACATTACTTAGTAATTTCAAGATTAGCATTACTGCAAGTCTGATAAACTACGCATTATTCAATTTAGCAAATTTTTTAAAGACAGGGAATTTTAATATAAACCTACATTCATATCTCTTAGATAATCTGAAGAAACTCCAAGAATGGATTGTGAAGCCCCTTCTCGACTTCATCCCTGATGCCTTCATATCTGGGTCATTGAGTTCAGGGAGTAATCAATCGACCTATACCTATGACTCTGAGGGAGTATACGGAACGTTCTTTCCAGGTGGGTATGAGATGGAATTTCAGCGCGGTAAGATGATAGAGATGGGTTCATTAAGCCAGACGGCTGACGAAATGCTCGAAACACTTATCATCAACAAAGCGTTAGATAAGATCAATTGCTCGCTGATTGTTCCTAATCCTATTACTAACACGTTAAGCTTTTCCTTACCAATAACATTTAATAAGTTACCAGTAGGGAAAGTTGTTATTCCTTTTAATTCACCATCATCAATCAGGTTTATATCACCATGACCAATCCAACTGCACCTATTACTACTTACGAAGACGAGCGCATTGAAGCCGCTCGCGAGTTACAACAACTGAAATCGATTATTGACTTAGACGCTTTAGTTGAATTCTTGAAAGAGAGTGTAGAAGAGAGTGAAATCTTCTCATTCTTGAATAATCGTGTTAAACGAAAGATGAATACGAAAGATATTCAACTACAACTGTATCTAGACTTTGATACAGCTAATACTGCTTATCCACTGACTGCTATTGAAAAATCTGAAGATGCGATTGTTAATTGGAAAACAAAGGTGTTCCAAAATGAGATCATGTCTAAGTTATCTAATCAATTGACTCAGGAGATTGAAAATGCTGAAGAACCTACTCGTATCCTCAAAAAGAATATAACGGGCGATGACGATTTTGATGAGACATTCGTTACTTCTTTATTCCTCCTTTCAGCTGACGGTGACATTGATCAACCATCTATGGTTGTCGCTCGGATGTTATTCGGATGGTAAAACATGAGAAAACCCTGTAAATCAACAGGGTTTTCTCAATATTTATTACATTACATTCTTGTCAATACCGAAACATTCGAGTGCTTTAATCACACTGAATGTGAAGAATGCAGCAGGTACATCCATGTTATCTTCAACACCTTCAGTTAAGTTAGATTGAGTGATATCAGCTAAGATAATCTCAACACTACTTGTAGGTTTTTGAGCGTGTGTTAGTTTCTTTCGAACCACTACGTTAGACTGCTCCATTAACGTCTTGTCTTCCGCTGCCTTCCGCTTACATTCAGCAATAAGCTCATATTCAGCTTGAAATGATTCAAAAATATGAACAGCGAAATCATCAATTGCAGTCTCTAACAAAGGATGATCTCTTAGCAACATGTTACTTTCAGTAACAGCCTTGACAGCATGTACTATGTTGATCCCTTCATCAGTACAGAAGTCAGAGATACTTAGAAGATCATTCTCGAATAAGAAGTTAACATGATCCTTAACTTCATCGATTGATAGGTCTTCAAAGATTTCAGCTTCAGTAATGCATACACCGATTAACTGACTCAACCCAGTTTTAATCATTGCTGCTTCTGCATCTCGCTGCACTCGTTTTTGAGCAATCATGCGATTAACAGGCTTACGCATTTTACTCTCAACGATAGCGTTATTAGCAGCCCACCGACGAGTCTCAATACTCGGTTTAATGACCAGAGAAGACTCGTATAACGCCTTATTTGCTTTTGCGGCACTGAGACGCTTTACTTTACTGAAGAAGTCAGTATTCTCGACCTTAGTTCTTTTAAGTTTCATGTGATAATCACCAGATAAATAGTTAATAGTTGATTAGACATACGTAATCGTAATGTCTTGCTCAATCAGATCAAGGCCGGAAGCTTGTCTAAAGTTAAGCGTAATCAGTTCAGGAGGCGCGGTGGCATACCGTTCCTCCAGTTCGCTCGCGCCATAGATAGAATAGACTTCTTGAACTGCCAGATCATTCAACGATACGAAGGTGATACTCTTTACTGAACTGAAAGCCCCATGTATTGAGTCCATCAATCTTGATATACTCAAGAAGTTATCTTCAACTGAGTAAATGAAAGAGGCGATATGCGCCCGTATGTTGGTATCTAACGTTTTGTTGTAAGAAGTGTGCAATTTTATCTTAAACTCTAATCTAATATTCGTGGAACCGATATTGAGATGCTGAGATACTCCATACGTATTAAAGAATTTTAGATTGATTGATGTATTATTACGAATCTTATCAAACGCCGATCTGATATAAGTTGCTAGACTTTTGTATTGATTTGAGAATGTAGTATACTTAGTCTCATTGAAAAAGGTATTAGCACCTATCAATGGGACTGATTCTAATACAACTGAATCGGATTTTATAACAGGATCTATACTCAATAAATCACTGTTTGACGTAAACAAATTAAGATTACTCTCAGTTACAGCAGTAACATGATATAAGCTAGTTCTGTACTCGGGTATATCTAGTGCAGTAAGATCCTCATCATTAGTCGCAATCGAAATAGATCGGTTCGTTATCGATGATTCTTGGAATACTGCTATATTCACACTAATCTCATCAGGGAGTTCAGTGATCGAGAAATATGACGACGTTCGAATGTTTTTGATCGAATTGACAATTTCGATAGTATCATCTATAGTAAAATTGTCATCAGTGTTCAGTAGACCGACAAATGTATTCCCTGTGTCACCTGTATCTTCATAAGCAAGTTCAATGTAACCAATAGGTACATTTGATTTAGCGCCCTTAATGACAGCAACTACTTTCAATGTATCGACACTAATGTCATTATCGTTATCAGAGATCGACATATTACATGTGAGAGTATAGTAATTCTCTGATATAACCTTACGTGTCAGTTCTACTGAATTCAGAATAAAGTTAGATGACGTAACTGATTCAATGCGCTGATACTTGAGACTGGACTTAATGTTTACATTATTATCATACACAGCCATTCTGATGAATGGTTCGGTCTTCATCCGAAGAGTAAAGGGCATGGCGTAAACGAAGCTGTTGGAGTCATTAATCAGATCTTCAGGAAATTCGTCTGCTCTTACTAGGCGATAAGACTGCGTTTGTGGTTCATATACGACTAGACTACCGTAATTAAGAGAGTACCCGTTTAAGGCCAATTCAGTCATAGATGTGGTAATGTCAACGGTATTAGTCTGTAGAGGAGTTCCACCTTCATCAGCTAATTGCATGTAGGCAAGGTACTCTCGTTTAATGACATCATCTCTTGATTTAATAAAAGAAACTTTGTTATTATTAGCAATTACCGCACTACCAGCTTGATTCAAATGTGAGTTCAAATCATCAAGTGTAGCTAATGCACTAGTCTTTTTTATCTCAGCAAACAACTTAGTCTTCAGTTCTTTAACTGTAGACTGATCGCTTCCTCCACTAGGATTACTCAACAGTTGCATTACAGGAGTAATATCTGATAATGTTGAATCAGTATCATTCAAACTAAATCCAATGGAACCAGTATAAGTAAAGTTACCGGACACCCCTAATGAGGTATATACGGGAACCTCTAAGATTGAATTGAAAGATGGTTGAAATTCACCTGATGCTGAAGGAAAGAATAACTGAATTTGATTATCTGTGCTAAACGTGTATAGAGCATAATCTTCATCTTCTTCGTTTGTCTTTGTATTAAGGTATACAGGTAACTCCGTTGATGTTGTAGAACCACCGACGTAATAATCAACTGCGAAATTAACTAATTGGTCTTCTACTGGGAATGTAAAGAAGATACGTTCAGATAGATTATTTGTCAGAACTTCAAACTCATACGTGTTAAGTTCCATCTGATAAAAATCACACTCAATTATGAGATACGACTCTCCATTAAACGTAGCCGTAGTATATCGCGCGAACGGAAAGCTTTTATGATCGGAATCAATAATGGAGCGTTCATTAGTAACATTATACGTAACGTTAATAACTGATGTAGATGTATCTTCCTCAATAAAGAGTGAATACGGTAGCATGAATGGAATCGATTCCATTAATATAGAGAAGTCCTCTCTGTCGATTTTGAATACACTATTCACCATACGTGATTGGATTTCAGCGTATGGTAGTGCTACCGACACTTTACATGAAGCTGGTGTAGATCGTGTGATGTCTACCTGATAATCTACAGCTCGTGAATAAATAGTACTAGGGAGAGATGCTGTATTAATTGCAAATTCTCCATGAATTAAGTTTCTTGAGAAGATAGATTTCTTGATCGCGTCGGCCATAGCTGTGCGATTCCAGCCAAACAGACCAGTCTTCAACGTATCTTCAGATACATCAAAGAACTCACCTGCTATCTCCATCATACCAGCATCTATTTCAGCTGATGAGCCTAACAGCTCGTCTATTTTAGCCATGATTATAGCTCCTATTAATTAATCATATTGTAATTTATATGAATTGTTGGTTGTATTCTTGTAGATGTATGGTAACTTACTAGATTGATATGGTATCTTATAATTGAAATGGTTCGCATTTGTCTTAGTGTCAAATCTATCACTACGAGCATCCATTCCTGATGCTGAATCGCGTCCTTTGCTACCATCTAAGTTATGGAGTTTCTTTTTACCTAATTTGTAGATGTCTTCAAGACTGATGTCATTCCATATCTTACTAACATCGATATCTTTAACTCGTGTAGTCTCAGTACCAAATTGCTGAGAAAATAATAATGCTAATTCAGATAACACATGTGTTTTCATCGACTCTCTATAAGAATACGCCCATGATGTAGCTAAGTTTACGATACTACCATCACCGACTAGTGCGCTATAAGGTAATTTGGTCGGAAATATGCCTGTATATTTAGCCCAATAAATGATAGTCTCATTATCGGGTTCAGTTACTAATACATACAGAGATGCACCATAATCTAATCGATTTTGAGTAGTGTTAATAGCAGATCGTAAAATAGATCCTTTCTTACAACCAGCAATATATTTTGACCACATCTTTAAGAGATTAAGGATAGGTAAGCCTCTTAACTCTAGAAACTCTAAATCGAATTCACCTCCTTTCGTTTCATGTTTAGTACCCTTACCATATTTCAGCATACCTCCATTCTGAACTTTAAACCCTTCAGTGGCATCACCTTCTTCATCTACAACTAAACTAGTACCATCACCAGTATATAAATTATTAATGATAGGGATGAATAACTGAGTAGAATCAGATGGTGCTGAATGAGATAGATTCCCAATAAGCCAATTATTAGGACTTGTATCAGGACTTGATATACTTAATGCTTTTTGGTTCTGCGATGCTGAAGTACTGTTATCTGCGTCACCTATATGTAAATTCAAGTCAGGTTTTGTCATGAATAGATGAACTCGGCCTTTTGTCTGACCTTCTGTATCTCCACCTAGTAAAAACTTTTTTGTAGGAACAAAACTATCAAATATATCCCGACCGTTACTATTAAGGTAATCCTCAAACATTGGTTTCAATTTAGGTTCAATGAGAATATCATCTAAAGATTCAATTATAGTATTCTTTATTTCAGCCATGTTAGGTTCCTTGTGTTATGTATTTTCATATGATTATCAACATTCAAATGTTGGTCTAGTATTTCTAGCCGTAAATATTTAAACACAGGAATTTATTATGATAACTGCAACTATTTTAAATGGGTTTGCTCAGTTCACTCTAAAGCGTTTTATCAGCAATAGTACGCAGAAAGAGTTAACTGCCCGAGAAAAAGCAATTGAGAAAAGCAAAGTTCTTAAAAGAAGCGAAAGTGTATTCGCTCGCAGTACAGGATACTTGTCTTATTTTCCTATTGTCATGTCAACTGATTTAGCTGAAGTAGGTCATGACATGGTTCAACTTATTGAAAATCGCATTGCTGAACAAATTGTCTATATCTTTGATGGTAACGTCATTGAAATCGACAAGAAAGATTTACGTGAATGGTTATCCGGTACTATTGGTGGAGATAAGATTGATATTGATACTTATATCGACCCTTCTAGATTGATGGAGCAAGTTCGCGCACAGTTACCTTCTGGGGCTGAGATTGTGGCTTTATCTAATATCGACTTTATTAGTGAAGATAAAGCAGAAAGAAAACAAACTAAAGCAAACAAAGATACAATTAATGTTATCAAAAGTACAAGAGAACTAGGTGATTTGAATGATCCTACTGGTACTAAAATTACAAAAGATCGTATCGCTCGTATCAAAGGCCAAAGTGAACTAGATGCGTTACGAGACCCTAATAGCACTCAAAATAGAAAGGATCAAGTTACTTCTATCAAAACTAGACGTGAACTGGATGCGTTACGAGACCCTAATAGCACTCAAAATAGAAAGGATAGAGCTGACTCTATCAAAACTAGACGTGAGTTGCAAAGCTTGGGAAGAACTAAAGGTACTCAGAAAGCAAAAGACAAAGCTGATTCTATTAAAAGTAAACGTGATCTACGAAGCTTGAAGAGAACTAAAGGTCTTCAGAAAGTAAAAGATGAGATTGATCTCATTAAAGCGAAAGATGATCTTAATGCTTTGAATAGTCCTCAGAGACAACAGTTAGTCGCTAAAGTATTAAAAGATACTAGCCGTATGTTGCCTAAACAAGTTGAAATCACTCTTCAAGTTAAGATGGATGATACTTCTCCGCCAGTTGAGACTCGTACTCGTATTGCTATCAAGGCACCATTGCATATGGTGGAAACCAGTGAAATCGTAGCTGCTTTAGCTGAAGTTCGTTCAGGTCATGGTAATCTATTAGCTAAACTTGTTCGTTGGAAAACTGGGGAACTTCGCTGGTGGAGTGACATTGTATTCAATGTTAAAAAGCTTAAGAAAGAAAATTCAGCAGCACGTAACTTTGCTGACTTCTTGATAAAGCAACTAGCTACAGATAAGACTAAAGCTAATGCAATTAACAAGGCTCGTTGGTTATTTCCTTCAGCTGAAATCACTCCTGAGTTAGAGAAATTTGAGAATAGCAAGAGCCTCATCCCATCATCCAGTATCATTATCTCAATGGCTGAAGCTCGTGAGATTGAATCTCTTACCCATTCGAATCTTCTGAAAGGTAAAGATATGTATCGTTTCATTGAGACACTACATATTAGTGGTTTCTACATCGTGGATGAAATCGCAGATACAATTCATTACATGGATGATTCAAGTACTGACTTGATGACGACTTCTTTGAGTGGCTTAACTAAGCTTGAAAAGGATAAGAACAAACGTGCTGAAGCTACAATGTCAGCAATTTTCAAATAATCAACTGGGATTAACCTAAATGTCTATTATCGACCCAAAAACTATTAAGCATCTTCGAGAAGATGCTAATGCAATCGGAATTCCTGTTGCTCATGACTTCTTCACTGCTAAGAATGGTTCATTGTTGGAGAGTCCAGCTAATGCTATGGCTTCATCAACAGCGGATGCGGTAAAAAGTGTTACTAAAACGTTTAAATCTTCTCCATTTAAGCCCTTATATACACTGGCCACTGAGAGCAATGGAGACATCACGACTAACCGTACAGTTAATGATTATATACAGCACAATACTGCAATGATCAACACTTTAACAACACAATTCAGATCAATCGCACTTGCAGCTAACTTCGAATCTACTGGATTCAGTAAAGAAGAGTTCACTGTGTTTAAGGGTAATCTTGAAGACCTCCGGTTGTATAACAACCAACTGGTTCAAATCATTCGTGAGTATCGTGAAATTTTACATAACGTAAAAGATAAAGGTGAGAGTGCTAACTCAGCGGAAGCAATTGATGTTGCTGATCTCATTAATACCATTCTGATCTCAAAAGTAATTGCAGTATCACAAGCGGTTAATATTCTAGCTGTGATCACCTTTACTAATGGAGAATTCATTG
>Ga0055584_100005437_pt1 | contig 12487 bp, 7 predicted proteins | sample OSDHelmetaG_FD_58716 | JGI IMG/M metagenome (GOLD analysis project Ga0055584, IMG submission 58716) | Pelagic marine sediment microbial communities from the LTER site Helgoland, North Sea, for post-phytoplankton bloom and carbon turnover... | ecosystem: Environmental > Aquatic > Marine >... | reverse complement strand
GTCAACAGCCCCGGACGCAGTCCGTTCAATCCGGCCGCCGCGAATGCCGTCGGGCCAGAAGAAGATTCCGGGCGAGCGCAAACCGCCTTGGAAATTCGAACCCTTGTTGCCATTCAAACCGCCATTGCGATCCGGTCGATAGCTTCCGTGGTCGGAGGAATAGATGATCACGGTATTGTCGAGCTTGCCCATCGCCTTGAGCTTCGCGACGAGCCGTCCGATGGCGCAATCGGTGTTGTCGATCGTGGCGGAATAAATCGCGGCTTCATCCTTCAGGTCGCCGTAAATCGAAACAATGTCGTCCGGGGCGGCAATCTTGGCGTGCGGCTCATTGAACCAGATATTCAGGAAGAACGGCTGATCGGGGTCGTCCTTCGTTGCGAGCCAGTTGATCGCGTCGCTGACCACGAGCTGGCAGGAGTAGCCTTTCATCGGGCCGACCCGCTGGCCGTTGCGCAGGAAGTTGGTCGGATCCTTGTGATTGGGATGCGCGCCATTGGACAGACCGAACCAGTAGTCAAAGCCGTGTTCGGTGGGCGACGGCTTCTTGCGCTTGCCCGAAGTCATCCCGATGTGCCACTTGCCGAAATGCGCCGTTCCGTATCCGGCCTTTTGGAGCACTTCCGCAATCGTCACTTCGCGCTCCAGCAGATGCATGATGTGCATGTGATCCTGCAGCACGCCGTAGATCCCGGTGCGCACATGCTGCCGCCCGGTGAGAAGGGTCGCCCGCGAAGGCGAACAAATCGCCGCGCCCGCGTGAAAGTCAGTGAACTTCACGCCCCGGGCCGCGAGTCCATCCAACACGGGTGTCTTCACCGGCCCGCCGTAGCAGCCGAGGTCCTTGGAACCCAGATCGTCCGCGAGGAGAATGACGACATTCGGACGGGCAGCGGACCACGCGGCCAAATGGGTCAGAAATAGGACGGTGAGGATCGAGCGGAGTTGTATCATGTGGTGTGGAGTGAACGGTTTTGGCAGTCAATACCGAGAAGCGGTGGATCAACCACGGAAGTCACTGAAGGCACGGAACGGGAGAGCTGCAACTGAAGAACAGGCACAGGAATGGGGGCAGAGGAATTTTGTTATGTAGCGGAAGATGCAAAATCTTCCGACCAGAACTCTGGCGGAAGTAGGGGAGTCGGAATTCTTCGCGAATTCCGCTACGTTGGGGATGCAAATGCAAAACGACGTTTTGATCATTCCTTCGCCAAAATTCCTTTGCCCACATTCCTCTGCCTACTTTCTTGGCTGCGAGTCCGCTGCTCCGTGTATTCCGTTACTTCCGTGGTTGAATCCTATTTATCTCCGGGTTTGAACGTGAAGTTGAGCTCGGCGGATCCGTCGACCTTGAGCGTGACACGTTTGTCGCCGAATTCTTCGTGCCAGGCTTCGAAGGTGTATTCACCGGGTGGGAGTCCGTTGATCTCGAAGTGGCCGTTTTCATCCGTGACGGCGAAGAAGGGGTGATCCACAACGAAGATGAAGGCGGCCATCCACTTGTGGAAATCGCAGCCGAGTCGGATGGGGCCTTCCGCGCGTTTGAACACGCGTTCGCGATCGGCGGACTTGGGAGGTTGGCCAATATTGAAAGCGCGATTGCGTAGGGAGAGTGAACGGGTGTTGTGGATGTAGGGATCGCTGTTGCGAATGATGAAATTCTGGCCGACACGCACGCCTTGGATCCGTGGACGGAACATCGACTTCGCCTGGTCGAGCAATGCCGGTTTGTCAGGCATGGGATATTCCTTTCGTTCCACTCCGCGCTTGGCGTAGACAAAGACATTGGCGAGACCACCGTTCTTGCCGGCGATGACTTTTTCGTCGAGCGGTTGCTTGTCGTACATCCGCTTGCTTTCCGGAGTCATGTTCAGGCCGAGACGTCGGGGGACTTTGCCTTCGAATCGGACTGAGCCGGAAACAACGGGTTGATTCTTTCCGGCTTTCTTTGAGCCACTCTCGCGGACGTATTTGAGTATCTTGACGAAGGAATTTCCCCTGTTGGGCATATTGGGATCCGTGCGCATCTTCTCCGCCCAAAGCGTGCCGAGTTGGCCACGTTGTTTTTCAGAGAACTTCTTCATCCAGCTTTCGACCCAAGGCTGGTGACCTTTGCCACCGGGGTAGTCCTTTGGCGTGGAGCTGGCGTCAATCTTGGCAAGAAGCACCGCGTTCGGGCCGTTCATCTTTTTCTTTGGCTTGGCGGTGAGTTTCGGAAGCTTCGATTCGTTCACGCCTTGGAGCGCCACCACCTTGGGTTTCTTGTCGCCGCCTTTGTTGGAAAGGCAGTAGAGGAAATTGCGTCCACGCAGGAAGAGTTGGTCGCCGGCCAGAGCGGGCGAGGCATTGATGTTGTCGTCGAGGCGATTGCGGGCGAGCAGCTTGAATTCCTTGTCTCGCTTGAGCACGAGGCTGACACCGTTGCGAGCGGTGACGTAGATCCGTCCGTCGGCCCCGACGGGCGACGCGTATATGTTGAAGACACCGGGAAGTCGTTCGCGGTCCAGGTAAACCTCGCCGGTCTTGGAGTCGACACAGGTCCACATCGACTGGTTTGATTGGTTGAACCAGATCATGCCGTCGTACTGTAGCGGCGACGGAATGTAGGGCGTGCCGCGGTCGACCGACCAGATGACCTTGTTCGAGCCGGTGACGTCGCCTTTCGAGTCGAGCTTGATGGCCATGGCCTTGTGCCCCTTGTAGCCGGTCATGCAGATAACGGTGTCGCCCTCGATCAGCGGACAGGGAATGGCGTTGCCCGTGAGGCCACCGCACTGCCAGATCAGGTCGCCGGTATGCAGATCGTAACTGCGGATCTTGTTCGAACCGGGAGTGATGACCTGGGTGTGGCCGCTGTGTTTGACGATGGCCGGAGTTGCCCAGGTGTTTGGCTCGTCGCGGTCCTTTTTCCAGAGCGTCTTGCCCGTCTTGGCGTCGAGCGTCTCGATGTAGGACTGGCGTTGATGATCGCGAACGATGACAAGCTTGTCCTCGAACAATGCGGGAGATGTTCCCTCGCCAAGACTGGCTCCCATGCGCACCTTGCCGAGGTTTCGTTCCCACAGAAGTTTGCCGTCGAGGTCATAGCAGAACAGACCGGAGGAACCGAACCAGCAGTAGAGTCGTTTGCCATCGGTGATCGGTGAGGCAGAGGCGAAGTTGTTGTCCTTGTGAGTACCTTCATGCGGAATCAGATGAGTGGGTTCGTGCCGCCAGATTTCTTTCCCGGTGTTTCGATCCAAGCATAGGACCAAGAATGTGTAGGTCGTGTTCGGATGGGTGATATCGAAAACCCGCTTGGGCTGATCCTCAGGTCGTGGCAACGAAGGATCAACCTTGCCGGTGTTGACAGCGGTCAACAGAAAGACCTTGCCACCCCAGATGATCGGCGTGGAAAGGCCGTTCCCGGGAATGGCGGTCTTCCATTGGACGTTCTTTTCCTCGCTCCACTCAAGGGGTGGATTGGCTGAGCGGGAAACACCGTTGTGCTCCGGGCCGCGCCAGTTGGGCCAGTTGTCAGCGGCGGACGCCGCGGGAGTGCTGAAGATCCCACAAAGTGTGCCAATTGTTAGAAGTGTTATTGTTAGTGTTCTCATAGGTGCAATGGGTTTGATATGGCAAATTGGATGTGTGCGGTCGTATGCTCGCAGCTGTAGTGCGAATAGCTGCGACCAAAGAAAAGATCCGAAGTTTGATCCGAGAACTTGGAGCGAGAGCCACCGGCCCGGGTAGGGTCATCTGGTTGGTGGTTCTTCGATTGTGCTTTTGGGGGCCGGGCGCGACTCCACCATCGACGTGGACCTGAAGCTCGATCCAGAACCTGCAGGAATCTTTGAAGCGATTGCCGAGCTTAAGAATTCCTTGGACCTCAACATCGAACTGGCCTCGCCCGATCAATTCATCCCGACACTTCCGCGATGGCAGGAACGTTGCCTGTTCATTGAGAAGATTGGTGAAGTGGAGTTCTTGCATTATGATTTCTATGGTCAGGCCTTGGCCAAACTCGAACGTGGTCACCGACGAGATCTAGGTGACGTAGAACAGATGATCGAACGGGAAATAGTCCAGCGCGAAGAGTTGTTGATTCTGTTCCGGCAGATCGAACCGGAATTGATCCGCCATCCCGCGATCGATATTCCAAAGTTTCGCCAATCTGTGGAAGCGACCTGCAAAGCGTCATGACGCCGAACGAAGCCATTGAAATTAGCGAGGGATTGCCGGGTGAAGAACTGATAGTTCCGGGGATCTCTGATGTCGTGGCGGGTAACTGGACACCGGAGGCGTTGTTGCTTCTGGTGGCTCAAGGGCGCTTGACTAGTGCTGGCTTTGACTTTTTGGAGCGGATTGTTCCCCCGGCGCAGGAAATTGAACCGCTGCTGTACGAAGCTCTGGGAAATCGAGAGACCGACGCTTACGGTGCTTATAACAGTTGGAAGCGGAGACTCGATTCGTTCATCCGAGCTTTGGAGCGGCGAACATCCCCTCTCGTGAAATAACTGAGCTGACACTTGTTTCTTCGCGCGACAGCGTCTTGGAGTGTGCCGTCGCACGGCGCTTTGTTGGAGGTGATAGGATCGAAAATTCTGAGAAAAAAGATTCTCCCACAGATTCAGTTCACCACAGATGGGGAATTCAAATCTGTGGTGAACTGAATCTGTGGGAAGTTGAATCATCGGATCAGCCTTGGGATCCGTTCGCCCGACACGCTTCACAAAGCGGTCTGCAAGACCGCACTCCAGGACGCTTTCGCGATGTTCGTGAGTCACCATGAAAGCGTTCCGGAACTGGTGGCAAATTTGTCGGCTTCGATGTCCATATTCTGAAGCATCGTCACAAATAGATTGGAGAGTGGTGTGTTGTCGTGTCGGTTGTGCGCGATGTAGCGGCCGTGCTTGAAATTGCCGCCGGCGAGGAAAATCGGGAGGTTGCGCGGATCGTGGGCATTGGCGTTGCCGAGGTTGCTGCCGAACAGGGTCGTCGTGTTGTCGAGCAACGAGCTGCCGGCTTCCTTCTTGGCTTTCAACTGCGTGAGCAGATTCCCGTATTGCGACAGGATTTCGGTCTCAATCTTCTTCAATTGCGCGATCTTTTTCGGGTCGCGGCCATGGTGAGAAAGATTGTGATGCTCGCTTTCGACACCGGCGACTTGCGGGATGGAAAGGTGGTCCTGGATCACCACACTGATGACGCGGGATGAATCGGTCTGCACGATCAGCGGGACGAGATTCATGAGCAGACGGATGCGACCGATCATGTCGGTCTTGTCGTAGATGTCCTGCGGTTGCTCGGCATCGACTTTAGGCTTCGGGCGATCCATCCAGGCGCGGGCTTCGCGCAGATCGCGTTCGGTCTTGCGAACGGATTCGAAATACTCGTCCAACTTCTCCCGGTCACCGCTGGTGCTGCGCTTGCGCAGAAGCCTTGCCTGGGACATCAGCTCGTCCAACACGCTGCGACCATCAGCAAGCTTCTGCTTCTGCTTCGCAATCTCGTGCGGTTTGCCCTGCAGGAACATTTTGGCGAACATCCGCGAGGGACTAGACTCCGCCGGGAGCATCACGCCGCCAACGGTGAACGACTGGCTCTTCGGTCCGTTGGAGCTGAGCGAGATTGACGGGAAGCGGGTGACATAACCCAGCTTTTCGGCGACCAACTGGTCGATGGACAGGGAATTTCGAAACCCATCCTGCTGCGGGTTTCGCGCCGCGGTGAGGAAGGTCTTTTCGGTTTCGTGTTCACCGCCTTGATCTGGGTGCGACAGTCCGGAGAAGAGCGTGTAATCTCCGCGATGCTCCTTCAGCAGTGAAAGGTATTCCGTCGTCTCATAATCCTTGCCGGTTGTCTTCGGATACAGATAGGGAGCGTGCAATCCAAGGGCAGTTCCGATGAACACGGCGCGTTTCGGCGGGACGTCCGCGTTGGCGTCTGCGAATGATTCAATCCATGGCAGCGCCAAGGTTACCCCGGTGGCGCGAAGGAAATGGCGGCGGTTTGTCGTGGGAGTCATGAGAGATTAGGGCCGCCCACTTCGGGGCTTGCTGTTGGGCGTTGGTGAACCCAGGGCGTTGCCCTGGGCTGGCATAGGGACGGCCCGTTGGGCCTGAAAGCCGTTTGGGCGTGTTCGATAAGCCTCTAGTCCCCAAGAGAACGTATCCGGTCTTTTCCTGGCGGTTGACTGTATTGAAACGTGAAGACATAGATCTGCTGGCCTCCCTGAATCTGCTGGAGAGCAAGTTTTTGAACGGATCCGGATGGGATAAGTGTCAGGGAAAAAACGATCGAGAAATTTAGCAAATACGGTGCGGGAATCACCTGGCGTGTTGCATGCAGTTGATTCGGCCCAAGGGGCCAGCACTATGTCAGCCCAGGGCAACGCCCTGGGGAGGCAATCAACACGCGATGAAGCCCCGAAGTGGGCGGCTCTAATCCCAGACATATCGTTCGTCCAATTCTACGTTGTGGCGTTTGCAGAAGGCTCGGAATTCGTCTTGGAAGGATACCTTCTTATGATGTTCTTCCTGGCTGGCGATGTATTCCTTCACTTGTTCGACATTCGATTCGCTCACGGAGAAGGCTCCGTAGCCGGATTGCCAAGCGAAGTCCGTCGTGTCTTTCGATTTGGTTTTCAGCCATTTGCTGGTTTCGGTCTTCATTTCCTGGATCACATCCATGATCGCGAATTTTCGGCTCAGGTTGATCAGGGCGTGGATGTGGTCTTCTACGCCGTTGATGATAATGGCCGGGGAATCGACGTTGTCTTTCAGGACGGCTGCCATGTAGGCGTTGAGTTCTTGGCGCAGGCCAGCGTCGCGTAGGGAGGGGCGACGGTCCTTCGTCGAGAAGACGATGTGGAGGCTGACTTTGGCGAGGGATTGGGGCATGGGTTGGCGTGCGGTTAGGGCCGCCCACTTCGGGGCTTGGTGCTGGGCGTTTGTGAACCCAGGGCGTTGCCCTGGGCTGGCTTAGCGCTGGCCCTTTGGGCCGTTACTTTGGCGCTGCGCGCAAGTTGTTGGGATTGCTGGGGCATTGGTTAATGCACTACTTGTTTCGGAAGATCTGGCTTTGGACGACGTGGTGAATCATTGAACGGACCGCGTAGTCGTCGGCTTCCAGGTTGGCGACGATCTGTTCGATTACCCTGCGGTCGGCGAATTGGATTTTGCCGCCGGTGGAGTATTCGATCAGGTTGGAAACGAGGTTTCTCGCTACGTCCTCCTCGCGGGTCATGAGCAGGCGTTTATAGTCACGGATGCCGGCAAATTTCTGTCCGTCTTCGGTCACGCCGCTGCTGTCAACCGAACGTCCGAGTTTGTATTCGTGTACCCAGCGGCCGCGGAACTTGTGTCCTGAATGCTTTCCTTTGTCGGTGGAGCGGTAGCGGGTGCGGAAGCCGCCGATCGGGTCAAAACTTTCGAGAGCGAATCCGGGTGGGTCGATGTGGCGATGGCAACTGGCGCAGGTTTCGTTGTTGCGATGTTTGTCCAGGGTTTCGCGGATGGTGGTTGTGCCGCGGGTGTCCGGTTCGATGGAACTGATATCCGGTGGTGGCGAGCTTGGCGGAGTTCCAAGCAAGGTGGTGAGGACAAAGGCACCGCGTTTTACGGGGCTGGTTGTCGTTCCGTTGGCGGTGATCTTGAGGATGCTGGCTTGAGTCATGAGTCCGCCGCGAACCCGTGAACGCGGTAGGGCGACACGACGGAATTCTTCGCCTTCGATGCCGGGGATTTCGTAGTGCCTGGCAAGCCGGCGGTTGAGGAAGGTGAAGCTGGAATCGATCAGGTTTCGCGCCGGGAGGTTTTCAACTATGAGCTCCCGGAAGAAAAGTCGGGTTTCCTTCAGCATCGCCTGGCGTAGAATGTCGTCGTATTCGAGGTAGAGTTTGTCGTCGGGGGTGGTGGCGTCGATGTTCTTGAGGCCGGCCCACTGGTCGAGGAAGTCATTGATGAAACGTTGGGCTTTCGGATCGTTCAACATGCGATCCACCTGGGCGGCAAGGACTTTGGGATCGGTCAGTCGATTCGCATCCGCCAGCTTGAAGAGTTCATGGTCGGGCAGACTTTTCCATAGGAAATACGAAAGCCGGGTAGCGAGCGCATGGTTGTTGAGCGGACCAGGGTTGGCATTGTGAAAGAGAAACTGTGGCGAGCTGAAGAGGGCGCGGAAGGAGACACGGACAAGTTCGTCGAATCCGCGCTTCGCTTCCAAAGCAGGCTTGGCGAGATCGGTGAAGGCCTGGGCTTCGCCTTCGCGTAGTGGTCGGCGAAGGGCCTTGGGACCGATTTGACTGATCATCTCCTTCAAGTGATCAAGAGGAGCTTCGCTCATGCGGAAGTCGTGAATGCGCCACTGGGCTCCATCTCGGCTCCAGGCGCGACGCCATTCCTGCGAGTTCAACTGGCGGTGCTGCAGTTTCACGCCCGCAAAGAATTCCCTCGTTCGTTGGGGTGGCCAGGTTTCTTCCAGAGGTCCGGTGATCTTCACGTCTTTCACTCCCAAGCCCTCGCCGAGATACGTCTTTGCGCCGTAAGCGTAGATGCCCGCGATCGCACGTGGATTCGGAACGTCGTCGTCCATCGGGATCGGATAGAAATAATGTTCCGGCGTGAAGTAGGTGGTGAAGGAGATACGCCGTGGTTTGCCGGGGTAGAGGTCGAAAGAACCTACGGACGCGGAACTGCCGTCTTTGTCACTCGCCTTCATTACGACCATCGTGACCGGGGTCTTGGCCTGGTAGGCGCGGGCGGTCATTTCGATGCGATACATACCGGGATGATCCGGGCGGAAACCGGCGTGGTCCGAACGCATGGCGTGGTTGCGTTTCTCGTAGGTGATCAGTTCATCGCCGATCGGCTTGAGCGTGCTGCCACCGTTGCGGAGGGGGCGGTCGAACCACATCTTGATGTAGGAGCGGTTCACGTAGTCGAGGCGCAGCGGCTTTTTCCAATGACGCGGAGCGCGACCGAGTAGCATCACCTCGTCCAAGGCACGATCGGCGGCCGCCAGATAACTCTGGATGTGAACCGGGGAAAGTCCTTGTCCGGTGGCGATGGTGTCGAAACCGACCGCGTCGTTCTCGGCCGGCAACAGTTTTGCCAGTCCGCTGCGAATGCCGAGCAGATCATGCATGGTGTATTCGTATTCCGTCCGGGTAAGGCGACGGACCGGGATGCGACCATTGCGTTTCTGTCGCGCGGCGCTGGTGGCGTGAAGATCGTCCTGCAAGGCGGTGAGTGAGGAATCGAGCAAGGTCTGGTTCGGGCGCTTTTTCTTCGCGGGAGGCATTTCGCCTTTGGTCACCCGATCGAAGATTTTTACCCAGGCCTTGAAGGTTTGGCCGTCATCGAGATCGAATCCGAGGGATTCGAAGTTCAGCGGGGTTTTCGTGTCCGCGCCGTGACAGTCAATGCAGTGGTTCTCGATAAGGGGCGAGACGGCTGCTCGAAGTGTTGCACCTGAAGCCACGGCGCTGTGGAAAGCGAACGCGAACACAATCGCAATGTGACAAAAGGCCCAAAGGGCCGGGCCTATGTCAGCCCAGGGCAACGCCCTGGGTATGCGATTGGTCAACCGGGGAGCCCCGAAGTGGGCGGTGCTAAGGGTTGGTGAGTTAGGGTCGCCCACTTCGGGGCTTGGATCTACACCGTTGAGGTAACCCAGGGCGTTGCCCTGGGCTGGCATAGGGTTGGCCCGTTGGGCCGTCCATTGATTGCGTGCGTAGCCGTTACTCATATCGCAGGGCGTTGTTGGGACTGACGCGCATGGCGCGGACGGCGGGGACGATGCAGGCCAGGATGCCGACCGCCGCAAGAACCACTGCAACCGCTACGAAAGTGAGCGGGTCGGTGGTGGAAATGTTGTAGAGCTGGCTGGCGAGGAGTCGCATGACGGCCAATCCACCGGCGAGGCCGATGACGACGCCGAGGAGGGTGAGCTGCAGGCCTTGCTTGAGAATCAGTTTCATGAGGTCGCCGCGTTGTGCGCCGAGGGCCATGCGGATTCCCATCTCGTTGGTGCGTTGGGCGACGGAATAGGAAACCACGCCGTAGATGCCGACACTGGCAAGAATCAGCGCCGCCAGGGCAAACATGGTGATCAGCAGGGAACGAAAGCGGTCGATGGCGCGACCGGCATCGACGAATTGCTGCATGACGATGAAACCGTTGAGCGGTTGGTCGGGATTCAGCTTGCGGATCTTCTCCGTGACGATGGGTTGGAGGCCTTGGGGGTTGTTTTCCGTACGGACGGTGAGGAAGACCGATAGGGCGTCGGCATGTGGCCATTGGGCGAGCGGGACATTGGCTTCGGGCGCGGCCTTCTTGGTGAGACCCCGGTTCTTGAAGTCATCGAAGACACCGATGATGCGGTAATCGACGCCGCTGATATTGAGGATCTTGTCGAGAACGTCCTCTTCCGGATACTCGAGATTGGCAAAGGCCTGGTTGACCATCACCACACGTTCGGAGGTCCAATCGTCGCGGGAGTCGATCTCACGGCCGCGCAGAAGCGGGATGCCATAAGCCTGATGATAGCCGGGGCCGACGGCGCGGGTGCCGAGTTTCTTCCACTGGGACTTGTCACTCGGAGGTCCCTGATCCTTGCGATAGAAGTTGTGCGGCCATCCCTCGCGGATGGGGAGGAGAGAAGTGGCGGCGCAAGCCCCGACGCCGGGGGTGGCCGCCATTTCTTCCACGGCCCGGTTGATGAAGTTGACGCGCTGTTCGCGGTTTGGGTAGGCGGCGCCGGCGAGGTTCATCTCGACGATGAGCAGCTCCTCGGCAGCGTAACCGGGTTTGACACTTTGGAGATGGTTGAAGCTTTGGATCAACAGGCCCGCGCCGATCAGCAGGACCAAGGCGAGCGCGATCTGGGTGACGGTGAAACCGTTGCGGAGGTAGTGTTGCGAGCGGTTGCCAGTCAACCGGTTGGCTCCTTCGCGAAGAGCATCGTTGAGGTTCGCTTTGGAAGATTGCAGCGCGGGAACGAGACCGAAGAGCGTTCCCGTGATGACGGAAACGACCAGGGTGAACGCCAGCACCCGCCAATCCATGCCGACGTCGCCCGCGCGGGGGATGGCGCCGGCGCTGAACTGCAACACGAACCTGGTTCCCCACCAGGCCAGTGCCGAGCCGGCGATGCCCGCGATGACAGACAATACGGCGCTTTCGGTGAGCAGTTGTCGGATCAGGTGCCAGCGACTCGCGCCTTGCGCGGCGCGGATGGACATCTCGCGTTGGCGGGTCAGGGCTCGGGACAGGAGCAGGTTGGCCACGTTGGCGCAGGCGATCAGCAGGAGCAGGGCAACCGCTCCGGAGAAGAGAATCAGCGACGGGCGCACGCCGGAGACGACGGAATCGAGCAGCGGTTCGAGGGCGATATTCTTGCCGATTGCCCAACCCGGTCCCTGCAATTCGAGCCCCTTGTGTTCCTCATAGATTCCTTTCTGCAGCGCGTTCATCTCGGCGGTGGCGCGTTCCAGCGAGACGCCATCCTTGAGGCGGGCAACAACGCGCACGATCGTTCCGCCGCGTTGGGCCATCAGGACGTCTTTGCGACTTGGATTGCGAAACGCCGGAGCGTGCGCCAGCGATACCCAGACATCAGCGCGGGGATAACGGAAACCCGGCGGCATCACGCCGATGATGGTGTAAGTGTGCTTGCCGGCGTTTTCAAGTGTCATGGTCCTGCCGATCACGTCCGGGTTCTGATTGAACTCCCGGTTCCAAAAGGAGTGACTGATCACCGCGAGTCGGGCAGAACCCCGACGTTCCTCATTCGGGGCAAAGGTCCGCCCCAGGATCGGCGTCACTCCGAAGACCTTGAAGAAGTTCGTTGATATGAAACGACCGTTCAACCGGCGCGGAGTGTCGCCGCCGGTGTAGATGAAATTGCGGGTGACGGATTCCTTGAAGTTGGCGTAGGTCGCCATGCTCTCGAAAACCGTGTTCTTTTCCCGCCAGTCGAGGAAGTTCTGGGGCGAGGTCTGATTCTGGTAGTTGTAGGTGAAGCCATCTTGCTCGTCGCCTTCGAATACCTGGACGATCCGGTCCGCATCGGGATATTCCAAGGGCTGCAGCAACACCCCGTTGACGATGCTGAAGACGATCGTGGTCGCACCGATCCCCAACGCCAAGGTCAGTACGGATACTGCCGTGAAGCCGGGATTGCGTCGCAAAATCCGCAGTGCGTATTTGATGTCGTTCATGAACCTTCGATGAAACTACTCGCCGTCGTTTACGCCAAAATGCGTCACACCGAGCCCCACATGATTGAAGAGTGTGTGACACCAGATTGCGTCGATCACCAATCCGTCCGGTCGCGCCGGCAACTCCGCCTGCACGTGTTTCAGAGACGGGTCCAGTTGAAAATCCCTGAGTGGCAGTACGATTTCGAATTCTTTGCCGGGAGCGATTTCGTTCACCGGCTTGTAGACCTGAAAGCGCCCGGCAAATTCCCCGTTGGGTTTGCGCAGGCTCAGGCCGACGTAGAC
>Ga0055584_100005435_pt1 | contig 12490 bp, 7 predicted proteins | sample OSDHelmetaG_FD_58716 | JGI IMG/M metagenome (GOLD analysis project Ga0055584, IMG submission 58716) | Pelagic marine sediment microbial communities from the LTER site Helgoland, North Sea, for post-phytoplankton bloom and carbon turnover... | ecosystem: Environmental > Aquatic > Marine >... | reverse complement strand
CCATGGCACGTCGTTCTTCTGCCTTAGCCTGCGCAACTTTCAGGTCGGCACTGGCTTGCTCAGTTTGCAGTTTAGCGCCTATATTCTCACCAACATCAATATCTGCAATATCAATTGACAGGATCTCAAAAGCAGTTCCGGCATCCAATCCTTTTTCTAGTACAAGTTTTGATATCTCATCGGGATTTTCTAACACTGCTTTATGATCGAGTGCGCTACCAATATTGGTAACAATACCCTCGCCTACTCTGGCGAGGATGGTATCTTCTCCAGCTCCACCAACCAGTTGATTAATATTTGTTCTTACAGTAACCCTTGCTTTTACCAAGAGTTGGATACCATTTTTAGCCATGGCCGAAACAGGTGGTGTATCAATGACCCTTGGGTTCACTGATAATTGAACCGCATCAAATACATCTCTACCAGCAAGATCGATTGCTGTAGCTATTTTAAAATTCAATGGAATATTAGCCTTATCGGCTGAGATCAGCGCTTTAATTACATTATTAACATTACCTCCAGCGAGGAAATGGGTTTCAATTTCATTTGTTTTTATATCAAGTCCTGCCTTGGTACTATTAATGAGGGCACTTACTACTATTGATGGTGGAACTTTTCTAAGACGCATCAGGATCAGATCCAGGATGCTGATCTTGACCCCGGAAAATACAGCAGTGATCCAAAGGTTTACAGGAACAAAATACAAGAACAGAAAAAATACTACTACTGATGCAACGATAATGAGTATTAAAAATGGTAATGACATATTAATATGGGTTTAACTTATAGATTTAACAATTACTTTATTTGGGAGAATTTTTATTACTTCGATCGAGGTATTGGTGTCGATCCATTCACCTAAGGATTGAGCCTCAATTATCTTATCATTTATTTCCACAGATCCAGAGGGTCGTAATGCTGAAACAGCCAAACCTTTTGTTCCAATTTCTATCCCTGAATCTCTCACTTCATTAACATGGGAGTCAATAGTTTTCTGTAAACTAAATCTCTTCCAAGACCCTCTTTTGAACGACCAGTATATGGAGAACAGCGTTCCCAGAATAGAACCAATCAGAGTAATATTTCCTCCTATGACACCAAACTCATCGTAACTCATCCAAATTCCGGATAAGATCAGTAGTACCCCTATGATCCCGGATATAAGACCGGGTATAACAAGTATCTCAAGGACCACTAAAATGATCCCTAAAATGATCATACCAATAATTAAGATTGCCATCTGATTTAGGAGTTCCTCAAAGATAGAATTTCCATCATTGATATTGATGATATTCATGTGAAGCAGGGATTAATGGCAAATGCTGACTCGCGGGTTATGTCAAAGGCCGAACCGGTACTGTAGTCCGCCTAAGAATTGTGTTCGCGAACCCAGAAAACCACCTTCTGCCCGTATCATCCATCTTGGATTGATCTGATATTGAGAACCAATTACAAAATTCCACATGTTCTTTTGTTTCTTATCCAATGAATACTCTACAGATGAGTTTGCAATCCCATTCAAAGCATCGGATGCGTTGATCAGAAAGTCATTGACTTTACCAATGGCCGCATTTGCTGCCTGGTACTTGACCAGGTTTTGAGCCTGTTCCAATGGAGTGAGGTTATTCCACCAATCGGTGAGCATGGATTGAGCATCTCCAACTTTTTCCAAGCCATTATTAATCCTATCATTCAAGTTATTATCGGGTATGAAATCTGCCAGAGGTAATGAACCGTTTGTTCCGGAATTAAGTTTCACCCTGAATCCTCCAACCCAAAGTGCAATGTTTGATTCTGGATTCTTCAACTTCAAAGACTTTCCAAATCTGGGACCAAATACAAATGAAAATGCAGGCTTTTCAAGTTCTGCTATATCCGACCACGTAAAATTCATATCCAATGCCATCCAGCCACCACCAATCCCAATGGTTGGGGTAATGCCGAATCCTGCAGTAGTAGCATCAAAGACAGCTTCTGTATTGAACGTTTCTACTTCGGTGAATCCGGTACCGTTTGGTACGTAAACTGTAAAGTCTACGTTGGTAGAAGCTTCAGTTTTAGCAAATATTCCATAAACGTTTAAAAATGGAAATAGCCAGAAGTCGGGACGGAAGTTTATTGAGTTCGTTCTGGAAATGGCATTGTTGAACCTGATGATATCGTCAAGACTATATAATGTACCACCATTGAATCCAATTTTAAGATTATTTATTACCAGGTCAGATTCCTGCCAAAGATAATTTAAACCCAACCCGGCCGATAATGGAAGCTTGAAGCCTAAGGCAGTAGCTTTCTTTCCCCATATTGGTAAAACGTAAGGGTATTCAGAATTCTTGAGGCTGTCAATTGCGTCAGTGTTCTTCTTGCCTACCTCTTTATTTGAATATACCTGACCAAAACTATGTGAGCTACCGATCATCACTATTAACCCCAAAAGAAAAAGTCGAATCATAATTATATATACGTTAAAAATGGTTATTCAATTTCAGCATTAAGCCCCCTATCAAGCAATGCCTCACATAATGGTCGGAGTTTTTCAAAATCACCACTCTTTACATCGCACTTTCCTTTAAAGTGGATCAAAAGCGAACATTGTTCAGCTTGCATTTCTGTATGATCGCAGACCTCGACCAATGATGATATGACATGATCAAATGTATTTACATCATCATTGTATATAATAATCCTGTGACCTGGCTTGATTTTTTCTTCAATCGCCACATCAATTTGTTCCTGAGAATCGTGCTTAGAAAATGATACAGTCATTTGTCCCGATAGTTATATCATGACAAATGTAATGATTTCAATAAAAAATGACTGTGATATTACTCAGTAACCGCCAATTGGAGCACTTCAGAGACGTTCAATCGGGTTTTTTCTGAATACACTACTACAAAAGCATCCTTAAAGCCCTCTTCACGAATCTTTTCCCGCTGTATTCTGGCATCGTTATAACTGGTAAATGATCCCGACATAACTGTAGTGATGCCATCATTTACTGCGTTTGAAACGAGTTGAAGACCTTTTGATTCATATAATGCAACAAGTTTTTGCGCTTCACTCTTTTGGAACGCACCTACCTGAACTTTAAACACTATATTAGGGTATGCTGCTTTTGCCTCTGCAGAAATCATATATTCTGATTCAGCAGACCTTTCTACTGAAGATGGCACCTCTTCTTTTATTTTCGATTTACTTTTCAGTTTATTGGCTTCCGTTGAAGATGGAATCTCATTTTCAGATCCAATTATTTCATTATTATTCTTTGATTGATCCTCTTCTGCATTTAAAGCTGATAACTCAGCATCGAACTCCCCATCCACTACTGATCTATCAATACTGTTGCCACTAACTTCGGTTGATCCTGAAAGTGCAACCTGGTCTATGTTATTGAGTCGGTCAATTTCTGAACCTGACTGCTGATTGCTTTTTACAACGTCGGTCTTTGGTTGATTCTGATTGGGAACAGCACTTGAATTTTGAGTAGCTGAACTGACTCCTAACCTCGAACCTTCGTTATCGTATTCGACCGATGTTCCATCGTTTGTATTTACATCATGCTGTTCATCCTGATTGAGATCAACTCCTGATTCCTGTTTTGACAGAGAAGGTAACTTTTGTGTGTATGACTCATCTTGAACTTCGAAATTGACATTGCCTGTTTTGGACCCTTTTTCAAGTGAAATAGCATTCGTGTTTTCCAGATCAGATTTTTTTGCTGTGCTGTTAAATGCGTCTTCACTTTGTGAATCCACCTGACTTTGTAGACCTGCATTATCCTTATTATGAGCTGCTAACTCATTACTTTCAACAGCAGATGTAGCTGATGCACTGGAGTTATCAGGATCTTCATCCGGAATACTGGCCTCTGAAGCCATGAATTCACCTGTAATGACTCCATCTTCGGAGGTAGTATTGATAGCATTAGTGCCAGTAGCGCTTAAAGAGCTCATGCCATCTCTGCTAGTGTTGCTACTCCCTTTCTTACTACCATTACTTGAATTTTTAATTAGTGGAGTAGTATTCACATCAGCAGTTGTTTCAGAAACTTTTTGGCCGCTCGATGCCTCTTCAACATTTACCAAGCGATTAGAATCCGATACTTGAGAGTCATCAGCTATGGTAAGTTGATTATCGGTTGAATTAATTTCTGACGATACTAAATCCGAATTCTTCTCATCAAAAACATTCGCATCAGTATTATTATCAGCAGTTGCTGCATTGGTCTCAAAGTCACCGGTAATAATTCCATTTTCATTTTGAACTTCAAGTAATTCAATTGTACTGGCAGTAACCTGATTTACTTGTTCAACATTTCTCTGAAGATCTGCTGAAGCAATCTGACCTTGTTCTTTTTCAGAATCATTTGTTGAAGCTCCTAATGTTTTATTAGTTTCATGATCTACATTTATCTCTGGTAGGCTTTGTTCTGCAATCTCCAAAGATTTTTCATCAGATCCGGTTGTGTTTGTATTTGCTTTCGCTGATGAATGTGCATCATTAGACTCAATTGGTGTATCAACATCATTGCTGGTTGCTGATGAACCTGTAGCAACAATCCTCATCGATCCCGAATTGGTAGTTTCATGATCAATATTTACCTCAGGAAGGCTAGGCTCAGCAACTTCCAGAGCTGTTTCATCAGACCTAGTTGTACCTGGGTTTTCACCCATTGATGATTGAGCACCATTTGATTCACTATTATCGGCATCAACACCATTACTGCTGGCAGGTGCAGCAGAAACCACACTCACCATCGATTCCGTTTGTTTTTGCTTTTCGGAATTCTGATCTGAATTAGCTGAATTCCCAGTTATTTCAATACCAGAAAGTTCATGTTGACCATTTTTATCATTAGCTGATAATTTCGAATCAGGATCCTGATCATCTTCATCAATACCTGATATTAATTCCTTGTTCAATGATTCGGTATCAGGATCAGATGTGATACCTGACAGGTCGTTATTCATATTTGATGGTTGGGCAGCGAGCATTTCATTATTTAATTCACTGGTTATGATCTTCATCTCCTCTTGCCCGGTAGAGTTACGTGTAATAAGAATGTGTTGTGAATAGCCCGCCTTTAAAACTTTTTTTAAATCAACTACATCAGTATATATCGGAAATCCAGGTGCACTAACGGTGAACACGTACTTTTCTGGTGCATTGAGCCATAGTGTATATTCGGGTTCGGAAGGCAGGACCTTGATCTCCTGAAGTAAAGAATTGTCTGAAACTGAATTAATGGAAATCTTAATCTCCATATTGGAAGGGCATGATTTACAATCTATCTTACCATTGATAACTGTAGAATTATTATCCAGATCACGAATACTTGCTTTCACAACCTGGTAATTGTCTTGTGAAGAATTCCTGTCAGTCAGGAAGTAACAATATGAATTGTCGGATGATGGGAGGTAATAATATTCATTGCCAGGTGAATTCACAGGCGTTCCCAAATTTTGTGGTGGTGACCACAGACCGGTTTGAGTATTCAAGTCCGATCTGAAGATATCATATCCGCCGATACTTGTCTTACCCTTCTTACTGAAATAGATGGTCCTTCCACCATTCGTAATAGTGGCAAATGCTTCATTATTAGTCGAATTAATAGGCGAATTCATTTTCACAGGATCATTGAAAGTGCCGGTAAACTCTTTTCTCGCATTCCATATATCGAATCCGTGATCATTTTTGAAATCCTTTCGAGACAAGACCATGATCTTGTCATCTCCTGATATAAAAAGATATTCAGCTTCAGTATAACCTACAGAATTTTTTGATTCATACTCTTTCGGGAGTTTTAGAAACTTACCCTGAGAATTCTCAAATACATACTTCTGGGAAAAATTATTGAAGCTAACATCAGAACTTTTTAATATCCTATGTTCAGTAGTGTTAGTAGGCACCCTGTTTGTGATGCCGGTATTACAATTTCCATTTAACTCTTCAGCGATCGACTGACTCCAATCTGAACGGCTTGTAACATTTTTAAAATCATCGAGAGCAACTAATGCTTCCTCGAAATGCCCACCGGCATGTAAAGCTCTTGCCAAATAAAGTGAAACATTTGAGGGAGTTTGCGGAGAAGTAGATGCCAGTTTGAGATACCTGACAGCATTATCCTTTTCAGCACCCGCTTCAACAATGCAAACACCAAAACAATAATTGTAATGTGCATTATCAGGGCGATTACTTACAATATTTGAAAATAACGGTAAGGCTTTACTAAACTGATCAGCATTAAAATATTTTTCAGCTTGCTTTATTTGATCCGCTTCTGATTTAAAACTGTTCTGAGCAATCGAAACACTACTATACCCTAAGAGTAAAACAAGTCCAACAACCACACAGCATATCAATTGTCTCATATCAATTGGTTTACAATGTATTAGCCTTTTACGAAATCTGACTGGGAGGGTTGCGTCTAGCGTGATTTCTTTCCGGTAAGTGCAACTTTTGATTCTGTACCGTTCAGCAATCTCTCAATATTTTTTTGATGAGTTACCAAAACCAAAATAGCCACTGCCATTGCAAATATATTAACTGTAGGGATAGTTTCCTTGAAAATCAGCATAATAGATAACGGATAAACAAAAGAAGCAAGGATAGAACTCAATGACACATAATTAGTTATGAGTAAAGTGAGCACAAAAACAGCAGTACATATCAGTGCCGCTTCAGGATGAACACCTAAAAGGATGCCCGTAAGAGTAGCCACCCCCTTACCGCCTCTGAAACCAGCAAAAACAGGGAATATATGCCCTAATAAGGCTGCGATTCCAAGTGCCAGCTTGAAATTAATGAACTGCTGGGTGCCTTCCATAAAATCACCAAAAACTCCAGCAAGTTGCAATGCAAAATAACCTTTTGCTATATCAAGTATGAGTACTGGTATCCCAGCATTCTTTCCCAGTGTCCGGAATGTATTTGTAGCGCCTGCATTACCACTCCCATACTCTCGTACATCAATGCCATATAGGGATTTACCTATCCATACGGCTGATGGGATTGATCCTATCAGATATGCAGTGATTATGGCTAAGACTGTAGCACTATTTATCAAAAATGTCCTCCTATTTAAATCAAAAATATAAATTTCACACAGAACAGACTTACAACATCATTCTTCATTAAACTCCGGATCCAACCCTTCACCTCTGAATCGTGATAAGAATTGGTTCTTTTTCCTGTCGGTCGATAATAGGAATTGGTAAGGTGCTTTCCCACCTTTAGTTGGAGCGACCCTCTTGTCAGGCTTCATATTATTAATTAAATCATTGAATTTTCCTTCGGAAGATACCGCTTGCATCACACCACGTGAATAATTAAAATAGAACCAGGTTATCCCATCTAACTCGAAAAAGAAGTTGAATACATCTCCACTCCTTTTCCTGGCGATTTCCACATATCCTTTAACCATTCTATTCACATTATTTTTGGCAACAAGGCCTACACCTATCAGGCCTTCCGATCTAAAACTTAAACTTTCACGATTCCAATTCATTTTTACATCAGATAAAAAGATTGAATGCTGCAGCTCTGACGGAACCTTTTTTGCCAATCCGAATAAACTTAACTCAGAGATGAATTTCTCGGCATCTTCCTTGCCTAACAGTACGCGCATACCCTCCTGATAAACCGGTCGGTTATCATTGGTAGGCGGTAAAGTTGGGTACGACATGATAAGGTCTGCCATGGCTTTCAGGGCTTCATCGTTAAAGAAAAAGTCGAGATCGAGCATCACATCAAAAGTAGTATTACCGTTTGAAGGATTGAATTCTATATCACCGATCGTCTTTAAACCAAACTGTCCGAAGTTTGCTCCAAGGTTCATGTTACCATTACCCTTGAATGTACACCTTTTATCATCAAGAGCGAAAGAGTTTCCATAGTTGAATGGTAATTCTTCATTCCCTTTTTTATCTTTCTTTACTATGGGCTGATCAGATGGTGCGATCTTGAATATACGTTCGCTAGGATCGAATGAGAGTAATCCTTCAGCAGATAATATCTCGGTATCAGATGCCCTGTGCTTAACAGACAGGAATGTTGCGTATACATTCGCACTATCTTTATCAAACACTATGGCCGAGGTAAGTGGTGCCCTGCTTTCGTTAACAGGATTCACGATTGGAATACTTACACCTTTGGGATCGATCTCTGAAGAGAAACTAAACCAATTACGACTTATCAGGTCGCCACAATCATGATTGGCACGGGCAAAGCCAGTGAAAAATGGATTCTGGCGGGCCGCCATTATCGAGAATGTTCCCTTGTATTGGATATTAGGGCTAAGGAGGAAGTTCAAAGAATCGGGTACCTCCCCTTTCGCGAATGTTTGATACGAAGTGTCTACACCAATATTCGTTAATCGCAAAAGGTGTTTCACCTGCAGCTGATCAATATATTCGTAATCACCATTTCCGTTATAGTTTTTTCTTCCCAACACGTTAACGCTGGCATTGATCATCGTATGATATCTGGTGGCGATGTTTGCAATCACTTTTGCCTGATGCAGTGTGTTCATTTTTGCGTTCTTGTCAATTACTAACTCACCATCACCTGGAATGACACTTGCATCAGCTACGAGGATCTCATTCACTTCGTGTGCATTTATTTTATAATCGACCAGGTTGTAATTCGCATATGGCGAGAACCATCGTAATGAATCCTGTGATGGATTAATTGAAATGAATTCGGAACCACTAATGTTCATACCTCCGGCTACCTGACCTTCGGCAGTAGGCGCACCAAACTGAACATCTTTTTCATCCATGTTCCATTTGAAATTCTCTATAAAACAGATGTACTGATTTAAAGGAAACGTAACATAGGAGCCATCTCCATTGGATTTGAATTCACCGAACCGATTTTCAAGATCGATGAACGAATTCATGTTGGTTGTTTCAAGAGCAAGCAAACCTGCTTCCTGACTAGCAAGTTTAAAGTCGGCTGTATCTGCCGCGAATGTGATCTGTTTAAATCTAAAGTCCTGAGAGAGCAGCTGGGCCTCTTCAAATTTAGCATTACCATTTCCAGATAAGCCGGTATTCGCCAGTATCAGGTTACCATCCAATAACGTCTGGCCAACATACATATCAAAATCATTTGTCTTCTTATACGCAAACATCTTATCATCCTTCGGCCTCCAGTTAATGAAAACATCCCTACCTGCTACCTGCGGATATTCTACATTATTAAGAACTGTTCTTGCAATTGTGAAATCATGTACGTCGGCATTTGTTGAATCGGGGAAGAATATAAAATCCTTTGACAAGGAAACAGAACTTAAGTATTCAATTTTACCACCTCCACGAAGACCGGCGTTACTTAATGTTAACTTATCATAATATTTGCCTTTACCTCCATAAGCCACCAGCCCTTGATCATCAAGCTGACGTTTAAAACCAAGAGAGTAATCACTTTGGATCTTCAAACTCTCATCGATATTGGGGAAAATACCTGCTGAAACAAGTCTGCCTCCATACTCCATTGATTCAGGAACGAAGTTGTCAAGGCTATCCATTGTAAATGGATCTATTTCGAAATAAAAAGTATTTCTATTGTATACACTATCAAATATAAAAGGATAGTCGTAGTAAACATAAGATTCCACATCACTTGTGAACAAAGGAAATGCAGGGTTCTTTTTTCTTGAAGATTTATTGTCGGGCAACTCAATCCTAACAGTCCCTGAAAGGTTCTGCAACACACTCGAAAGTTTTATCAACCGGTATTTACCTGCTTCATCAGGCGTATCTGAAGGCACACCAATACTGATCGAATCAATGGATGTCATTTTAATATTAAAGTCATCATAACTAAAACTAAAACCTGTCCCTCTGAAATCGAATCTGCCTGCTCTCAATCTACCGTCGAAATGAAAATCACGATTCTTTTTCAATGTCAATTCCTGCTCATTCGGGACAACATAAACAAACTGTGTGTCACTTAACATTACCCGAGGCACTCCTCTCATATTAATATTATATGAAGTCAGGTCCATCGTAGCATTTGATACAGCTGATATCTGGGAGCCGAATTCAAGAATATCATAATCTGTTTTACCTACGCTTGCGCTCAGGTAATAATACAGCCGGTCTTTAAGCACAGCGATCTCTGTTGAAGGATCGTAGGCTATAAACCCCTGAGTATTCAACCACTGAAATAGCCCCCGGATCTGATCTACATTGGTTTTTAGGTGTTGGGAATATTCCTGAACCGTGATCACCCTGGTATTATACCGCTCACCATAATCCTTTAATTTATATAATGGATTAGTATCGGAAATACCCTGCAACTTCTGGTATCTCTGATCACGATAATAGTTGGTAGACTCAAATATTAGTTTTACCTGACTTGCGCCACTCAACATTTTCATATCAAGTTCCAATTCTTCAACCTTCCATGTTAGCAGATCAAAAAACATATCCACTTCATGATAGGAACTATAGTATGGTGTTCCTGAACTTTTACCACTTGGTCGTATGAGTGATAATTCTTTATCTTTTACGATGTACTTAAACTCAACTGAGGGATGATAGATAGAATCATCATCAAGATAAAAGGTGACAGATGTACTTTGAGAAACGATTCGTTCAGGACGAATCACGAAACTTTGGGCAGCGGCCTCGAGGAACAATTTATTATTCTTATAGAATTTAAGCTTCGCTTTCTGCTTAGCATTTCCTGAACCGATGATCTTTGCACCCTGCATTGAAAAACCTCCCTCGTAGGCAGCTTCACTTATAAGCTTTTCGATTTTCAGGTTTACATCATAAGAAATGAACCTGGGGTAAGATGCGTTATCTGCTTTGATGTTGGCGAGGATCTTTTCGCTTAACCGGCCCAACAATGGTGCACTGAACAGAGAAGAGTTGTGGAATCGAACTGAATCAGCAATATAATCAGAACCTGATATGTCAATAGAGTAATTGGCCAGCTCGGCATAAACCTCTGATGATGACAAGGCTGCACGCTCCCAATAAACTTTACCACCAGTACCTTTGAATCGTTTTAAACTTGGATAATAAGTACCACTTGTATTATAAATCACAGAACTATCCCGTTTTGCCAGGCAAGTGAGATCGATTCCTGAAAACACGATCTTAGGCAATGAATCAAATCCAAAAGAATAATTATTATTGCTTGATCTCCATATTGTTGATGGTGATGAATACAAAGTATTAGAAGAAAAGAGGTCATAACAAACAACAAGATAATTACTGAATCTTCTAGTAGATCCTTTTAAAAATTTGTTGATCCCTGTATGCCAATTGGTAAAACTTTCTGCCGACTGGGTACTTTCAGAAAACCCTATCAATGCATTGAGGTAGTTACTGAAATCCGGAAATGCCTTCAATCTTTTCCCAAGCATTGCATCACAGGTCTGGTAAATAAGCTCTTTTTGAGATGAGTTCAGTGTGCCGGTGGTCCATGGGATCTCAAATCGTTCCATGAGCTTTACCGCCTCTTTTTTGTTGGTAGCTTCAAGAAATGAACTTATTTCCTCAATAAACTTTACTTCATCACGGGTGAAATTTTTAGGAGCTTGGGCATGTAGATCTATTCCACAGCAAAATAGTAGCAGCATCACAAAAAGCGACCTGATAAAAATTGGCATGTAAATCAGATTATATTTTTTGAAAACGGGCACAGCACCAATCATTTTGTATCGAGTGTTTTAAGTATTTGAATCCTTGTTGATGCGCTTCATGTTTGATCTTGTCAAGGTCTGAATGGTAGAATCCTGACAATAATAAAACACCATCGACAGTGAGGTATTCTGCATATAACGAAAGATCTTCAAGGATAATATTTCTGTTAATATTGGCCAGTACAAAGTCATAAATGTTGCCAACATTAGTGTGTGCATTACCTGTTACAACATTCATATTGGTTATACCATTGACCCTCAGGTTTTCTATTGCATTTTCAGTGGCATTTTCGTCAATATCCACTCCGTCAACTGATTTTGCACCTAACCGAGAGGCAACCATTCCCAAGATCCCGGTACCGCTTCCCATATCGAGGACGTTCTTATCAGCAAAGGAATAATCAAGAATCGCTTCTACCATCAGAGAGGTTGTAGCATGGTGACCTGTTCCGAACGACATACGGGGTGTAATGATCAATTCATGATCAACACCATCAACAGGTTGATGATGCTGAGCTCTGATAGCCACCTTATCTCTGATGATCACCGGCTCGAAGCTGGATTCCCACTTAGCGTTCCAATTCTGATCATCTGCATCGGCTATTGACCACTTAAACTGAGTCTCAAAAGTACTTTTGTGAATAGGCAATTCCAGAAATGAGGATTCATCAAAGTCTTCTTTTAAAATATATGCTTTAAGGCCTGATTTGTTTTCCTGAAACATTGAAAATCCCACTGTAGAAAGGTATGCGATCACAATTTCGTTATAAACGCTTACCGACCCGATCTCACAGTTTAATTCCAGAAACTTCATTTCTTAAATTCAGATAA
>Ga0055584_100005434_pt1 | contig 12493 bp, 13 predicted proteins | sample OSDHelmetaG_FD_58716 | JGI IMG/M metagenome (GOLD analysis project Ga0055584, IMG submission 58716) | Pelagic marine sediment microbial communities from the LTER site Helgoland, North Sea, for post-phytoplankton bloom and carbon turnover... | ecosystem: Environmental > Aquatic > Marine >... | reverse complement strand
TGGAGCCGCGCGGCGATGCGGGCGAGCTTCTCGGGGTCGTGCTCGTGGACTGCTCGTTCGATCCCGTGGCTCTCGACGAGGTGCGACAGCAGCGCCGGCACCGGCGACAGCTCCGTCCAGACCCGCGGGCGGTTGCGCACCAGCCAGGTGACCCGGGACAAGAGCAGGTCCAGGGCTTCCAGCAGCGTGGGGTCCCCGGCGGCCTGGGCCTCCTGCGCGGCCTGCACCAGCGCCGGCGGCAGGAACTTGCCCAGCGCGATCCCGGCGAACTGCTCGCCGTCGGACTGCCAGTGGTCGCGGGCGGGGTCGATGGTGGCATCGACCCACTCGGCGGCGGGCAGATCGCCGGCCGCAGCTCGGTGAGACCACTGAAGCTCGGGGGTGCGGGCGGTCAACCGTCGTACTCCTCGACTTCGACCGCCGCCGCGTTGAGCAGGATGCCGTGGTCCGGCGCCGGCGCCTCGCGGCCGTTGGGATCCCGCAGCAACCCGCCGGCGCCCGCCAGATCGAAGGCCGGCAAGCCCTCGGCCCCGGGCATGCCGCCGACCCACACCAGCGGCCACAGACGCGTCACCAGCGCGGAGCGAATGGCCGGCACCCGGCGGCGAACGCGATTGACCAGCCCATCCACGACGCTGCGCGCCCAGTCCAACTGGCCCTCGTCGAGCAGCGCGTCGGGCGGCCCCAGTACCACCAGCAGGCGGTCCGGCCCCGCCGACGTCAGCGCCGCTCGCAGGCGCTCGGTCTCCTCGTCGACGCCCAATGCGGTGGGGGGCCAAAGCCGATGGGACAGAAGGCTGCGCTCAGCGTAGGTCCAGACCCGAACGGTCCAATCGCCCCCGCGCTCACCGAGCTCGACGTGGATGGCCCGTTCCCAGTCCGCGGCCAGCACCGGGACGTCGCCCGCGGGGCCGAAGAGGCGCTCCTGGGCTGCGTCCTCGGACTCCCGGTCGGAGCCGAAGAACGTCCCCACCGGGTTGCGAGCCCCCACCAGCTGCGGCGAGGCCCCCGGCGGTGCTTCCACGAACTGAATCGCGCCGGCCGGAACGTCGCCGGCGGCGCCGTCGGTCCGCCGGTACCAGTCCAGCGTGATCTCCGTGCCGGGCCGCAGCCGGCGGACGCGCCCTCCCTCGTCGGGGGCGTTGAACGTCAGCTCGCCCGACGACGGGTCGACCCCGACGCCCGAGAAGTTCTCGATGGCGGCTCGCCGCGGCACGCTGAACCGCGCCAGGGGCAAGGACTCCAGCAGCTCGCGGATCGCGTCGGGGATGGGCTGCTCGCGCACGTCCTCGACCACCGCAGGGGTGACCAGATCTTCGAACTGCAGCGAAGCCGCTTCGGGCACCGCGCGCTCGATGGTCACGCCGCGCCCATCGGGCACGACAGGGGCGTTGATGATGGCGACGGCGTTGAGCAGCACGGCCTCGACGTCGCCGGCGACGGCCACGACCAGCGACTCGTGCCGCGCGCCCACCCGCACGTCGAAGGCAACGACGCGGCCCATGGCCCGCCCGTCCCCCGCCGGCACGGGCAGCGTCCACGCGGCCTGAGCCGGCAGCTCCAGGCCGGTCAGCGCGCCAGCCTCCATCCCGAATGCATGGATCGGCGGCACATCCCCCTGCGACGGCACGATCAGCGCCACCCGCATCGTCCCCGGGCCCCGACCCGCGGGGCGAATCCCGAGGTGGGCGACGGTGGTGGTCCCGAACGTCAGCAGGCGCTCCCAGACCGGCCCCGCGACGGCGGCGCTCACCCAGGCCGGCTCGGACTTCCCGGCCCCAGGCAGCTCACGCCGGATGGCCGGCCGCAGCTTCGCCAGGGCGGTGTCCAGGTAGGTCAGGTTCCGCCAGATCGCGTCGATCACGGCCTGGGGCATGGGGCTCGCGACCCGGTGCAGCAGGCCACTGAGTTCGAGCTGGGCGGGCAGATCGGGGATGACGATGGTGCCGTCCACGCGCCCCGGAAGCGGGGTCCGACCGCGCAGGAACACAGGCACGACGGGGTGGTCCGCGACCCGCACCGGCGGGGTCCAGGCCGTGCCGTCGAGCGACGCCCACGGCGCCTCCAGGTCGCCGCCGGCGGACACCGTGGAGTCAGCGCCTTGCTCCAGCGCCGCCGTCGGATCGACGCGGGCGGTCATGACCACCTCGTTGGTGCCCCGGGCCTTCGCGTCGAGGACCAGCCAACCGAGCTTCTTTTCGGCGAGCGCCGCGATGGCGCCCCGCAGCTGCTCCAGCAACGCCTTGCTGTTGGCGCTCGTCAGCGTGAACTCGATGCGCTCGCCGTCGAACGCGCCCGAGCGCTGCCCTTCGCCGACCCACCCCGCCAGGCCCGCCACCCCCGACTTCGCGTCGCCCACCCGCTGAAGCTGGCCGTCCACGATGCGCACGAGGCTCTCGATGGCGCCCGGCCGCACCGGGGCCTCGGCCTCGAGCAAGGAAAACTCGATCAGATCGCGGTCTTCGGTCTGGGGCGAGAAGAACCGCCACGGCGCCGGCGACTCCGAGGAGCCGCGCAGGACGCCGGCCTCCGCCGGATCGACCACCACCACCCCCATCGCGGGACGCGCGGGGCGCAGGTGGGCGCCGAGAAGGTGCACGAACTGCTGCACGACCTTGAAGGGGTACTCGTTGAGCTGCTCGCTCAGCAGCTCGACCATCCAGGCGGCTTCCTCGAGCAGCAGCCACGCGGGATCGGTGGGGTCGGGCGAGCCGTCCCAGCCGGGAACACGGTGCGCGAGGCGGTCGCGCACGTCGTCCAGCAGCGACTGGGCGTCGAGCTTCAACTCTTCGGGAGGCGAGGGGCGCATGCCGGGCTACTCCGAAAGCGTCATGCCGAAGTCGATGGGCCCCTCGGGGCTCACGACGTCGAGTTGGATCTCGACGCGCCCGCCCGCCCCGTAGGGAAGCAAGGCCGACTCGGCGATGGGGATGGTTCGGTCGCGCATGCCCCGGGCCCGCATGTGGTCGGACACCACGCGGACGGTGAGGTTGCGGACCTCCAACTGGGGAAGCCAGTCGGTGATCGCGGCGCGCACGCGCCACTTGAGGAGGTTCAGGTTCGTGCCCGTCAGGGGCTGCCCCAGGAGCCAGTCGACATCGACGCCGAAGCCCCGCCGCCAGGGCATCGTGCCCGGGCGGGTGCTCAACAGGATGCGCAGCCGTTCGGCCCAGGCCTGACCGGGGGTCAGCGTGCGGGCGGGCTCGGCGAAGCGCGCCGCGGGGCTCAGGGAGTTGGCCATCAGGTCAGCTTCGGCAGGGAGTCGGAGAAGAACTCGATGCGCGTCTCGCTGCCGGCGCCGGGGCCGAACGAGTGCAGCGAGGAGCGAATGCGAAAGGGCCCGAGGAACGGCCACGGCGCGCCCGCGACCTTGAGTTCGCACGACGGCAGGGCGTCGGGCGTCAGGTCGGTGACGAGCTCGCCCGTCAGGAACCGCTCCGCGTGGCGCTGCAACTCACCCACGGCGCGGTCCTTCACGTCGGACGTCGTGGTCGACCCGAATCGCTCTTCGATGGCCACGTCCAACGCGCCCCAGGCCTTGCTGCGCATGCCCACCGCCGTCGACGTGTCCGAGATCTTGCCGAGGTCCTTTTCGGCGGCCTTGTACTTGAACTCCTCGTCCTTGAGGTAGTCGTAGCCACGCACCTCGACGGTCGTGGGCATCCCCGTCAGGTCTGCCGTGATGTCGACCGACTCCAGTTCCGAGAAGTACAGCTCGACGGCCTTGCCCTTCGTGTTCCGGGCGGCGAAGGCGACCTTGCCCTTGTCGTCGACCCGCAGCGCGAAGTTCCGCTCCGCGGCCATGGCCTTGAGGGTCCCCAACGCCGACGCGTCGAACAGCACCAGCTCGCGGGCCGTCGCACCCACCGCCGTCACGGCCGCGGACGCCTTCGACTTCTTGATCAAGGTCTCGACGATCTTGTGCTTCGCGGTCTCGTTGAGCTCGGAGACGCCCAGGTTGCGGAGGCGATGCAAGGGCTCCAGCCCCTGCACGATCCACTGGCCGGCGCCGCCCGCGGAGTGGCTCCAGCGCACCCTCACCACATCGCCCTCGACCGTGCGGCCGCCGAACTCCAGCTTCCAGGTCGTGCCCGGCTGCACCAGCTTCGCGAGCTTCGTGCGGTCGCCGTAGCCCGCCGGGATCTCCAACCAGGCCGTCAGCGAGTCGAGATCGTCCAGCGACTCGTGGAACTCCACGTGCGCCAACACGGGCGTCGCCGTGTCGGAATCCGCTTTGAAGGTCAGCTCGCAGGCCTCGACGCCCATGGGTGGTGCTCGGCTCCAAGGTCAGGGCTAGAAGAGGCTGATGCCGGTGGCGTCGCCGGGCACGCCGCTCGACGTCTTGCCGGCCTTCGGCTTGTCGCCCTTGTCGGTGAACAGCTCGTACAGCTTCGACAGCTTGCTGTCGGTCGGGCCCTCGCGGCGCCCGACCAGCGTGACGTTGCCTTCGGCGCGCACGGGGGTTCCGTCGCCGTCGAACAAGGTCAGGTTGAAGCTCAGGTCCTTGATGGCCCCGAAGAACTTGATGTGGTCGCCCCAGATGAACGCGACCGCCGGCGGCCGCAGGAGACTGCCCGCCGTGCCGTCCGCGAGGGTGCCGGGCAGGGCCTCGTACGCGGGGTAGGTCCACTCGACCAGCTGGTCGACGGTGTCCAGGACCGAGTCGGGCGAGCTCTTGAGCAGCAGGTCCATGATCGAGCCCGGCTGCGCGCCGGGCACCATGAGCGCCAGCTGGGTCGCCGCCGACCGCAGACCGAACATGTCGCTGGGGATGGTGGTGTCGATGATCATCCGCACGGACAGGCTGTCGTGGCCGCTGCCGGCGTAGGCGAGCGCCTTGTAGGCCTTCGGCACCTTCGTCTTTTCGCTGTTCCACGACACCGACCGTTGGATGCGCAGCGAGTCGGGGTTGAACTGGAACTCCACGCGCTTGGAGAAGCTGCTCTCCGCGACGAGGTACGCCTTCTCCGGGGGAGACGGGTCGAGGAGGGAGGAAAGTCCTGGGATCATCGAGCCCTCCCGTCAGCCAGACCACTGGCGCTTTGCAGCACCCAGGTCGAACGGCATGGTCATCATGTTGAAGCGGTCGTAGACGAGCGTGAGCGACTGCAGCGCCCAGGACGACCCGCCGGTGTCCAGGTCCGCGCCGTCCCAGGCCGTGGGCCAGCAGCCCGCGAAGCGCATGATCCGCGTCGGCCAACCGTCGCGCGCCAGCTGGATCACGTACACGGTGCGGTCGAAGTTCCACCCGATTCGCACGGCCTCGATCCACTTGTAGAGCGAGGTCGTGGAGACCGCGCCCCACCGCAGCTGCAGGCTGGAGCGGCGCCCCGGGCCGTCGAACGGCAGGTAGTGCGGCGAGTGGTGCCGCCCGCCCTCGTTGACGGTCTTGGCGGGCACGTCGAAGCCGATGCCGCTGACGGACTGGAACTCGCCCAGGAAGTCTAGGCCGGCCAGCACCACGAAGTTGAAGTTCACTTCCGGGAACCGCCGCTGGGGCGGGAACCACTTGAAGAAGGTGCTGCCGAGCGCGTCGATCAGCAGGTGCCGGTCCGAGTAGACGCCCATGAGACCGTGCTCTTCCCAGTCCTCTTCCAACTGCTCCAGTGACGAGAGCTGCTCGAACTCGTAGTCCGACTCGCCGTAACCGACTTCTTCGGAGCGCGCCGCCAGCGCGGCCTCGAGCTCCAGGAGTTCAGCCTTCTCCTCGTCGGTCAGGCCCGAGTCGGCCTGCTTGGCCTCGAGCTCCGCCTGCCGGGCCTCCTGGGCGTCGACCAGAGAGGCGTCGTCGGACTTCGCCTTCTCCTCGGCCGCGAGCTGCTCCTGGCCCTTCTGCAAGGCATCGAGCTCCGCCTCGTAGGCGGCCTGCTGCTCCGCGAGGGCTTCCTCCCGGGCCTCCTGGTCGGCCTCCATGGCGGCCTGGGACTCAGCGCGAGCGGCGTCCTCGGCGTCCTGCGCCTTCTTTGCCTCCGCGTCGCGGGCCTCGTTTTCGGCCTGGATCGCTTCGCGCTGCTCGTCGTAGTTCGGGTCGTCCTCTTCGGTGCTCACGAGGTCACCTCCATTCCGACTCGACCGCCGTCGCGGACTTCGACGTTGAGTTTGACCGTGGTGCACCAGGGCTTGAGCTGGCCGGTGATCGTCGCGACGAGCCCGGGTGCGGTGGGGTTCGCGACCACGTCCGACTCGAGCTCGGGGGCGCCGCTGCCGTTGGGGCCCAACAGGATCCCGTGCGTGACGAACGGCCGGATCGCGTCGTCGATGGCGGCCACCAGGGCGAAGGCGTGGGCTTCGTTGGCGGGCCGGAAGACCACCTGCTCAGCCGCCTGCACGACCTTGCGGTGGATGATCTTCGCCGTCCGCAGGGCCGCCAGGCTCCAGACTCCGCGCGGCCGCCGCAGCGACGGTTCCGAAACCACCCGCGCAGACACGCCGTCGGGCTGGATCTGCAGACCGACCAGGCTGTGCTCCAGCAAGTCCGCCGGCACCCGCCGCGCCGCCGCCGTGGGATCGAGGCGCCGCGCGGGTCGCGCTCGTCGGCCGGCCCCGAGGGGGACCCGGTTGCCGCTGGGCCCCCGGTAGATCTCGTCGCCAAAGGAGAGCATCAACCCGACGACCGCGGCGCTGGCGCTGCGCCAGCCGTGGCGTCGCAGCTGGTCGTCGTCGCCCAGCCAGCAGCAGATGGCGGCGTCGACGCCCTGGGCCCGACTCAGGTGCTCCGCCCCGAAGCGACCGGGCTCGGGCGGGCAATCCAGCAACACCACCTGGTAGCGCTCGGACCAGCCGCGCCCGTGGATTCGGACGAAGCGCCGCAAGCGGAGCCAGGCGTCCTCGGGCTCCTCGGGCGGCGTCGGGCCGATGGCGCAGGGCCCGAGCATGTCCGGGTATAGCAGGATCGTGCCGAACAGGTGCTCCAGGAACGGCGCGAGCACGGGCGTCAGCGCTTCCCGGTCGAGCTCCCAGGGCTTCAGCCCGGTCTCGTGGATCAACACCACGTCCAGGAACGGCGCGCCCGAGTCCATGGCGAGCACCGCCGAGTCCCGGAGCCGGCTCGGCGCAGAGCCGTCCAGCCCCGGAAGGCACCGCAGCTCGTTCTGGGAACTGAACCGGAGCTGCTCGACCACGACGGCCGAGCGTCCCAGCTTCGTCTTGCGCACCAGCGCCGAGGGGCGCTCGTCCGAGACCAGGCCCCACCCCTGGGGAACCAGCGCGATCAGCGCGAGCGGCACCGGCAGCGTCGGCGCGGGCGCACGCGACGCCACACCGACGTCCACCTGGACGCGGTCGCGGGAGCCGGGCTGGACGGGCGGCAACACCTGGGTGGACCCCTAACCGGTCGTGGTTCCGTGGTCCCGCCAAGAGCAGGGTGCCCTGCCGGGCCCACGGTTCCTCATTCCTGCGATTCCATGATTCGCCGGTTGATGGTGCTGACCTGGCCTACCCACTCAACGCGCTCTCGGTGCGGAAGGGAGAGGAGGTCGGCCATGCCCCAGTGCAAGTGGTAGGCAATGAACGCGATCTCCTCCCGGAGCTTGTCGAACGGGTAGGCCAGGGTCACCCCCCCGGCGAGTCGGGATCCTCATCTGGCAGCGCCTCCTTGCCGTACGTCAGCCGATAGATGGCGTACTCAAGGGCGCGGACGTCTGCCGCATGGAGTTTGTTGATGTCCGCGACGCTGATGGTCTTGCGGTCCCCGATGCGGGTCGTGCAGCGAGCCAAAAGCAGAGTCTTGTAGACGAGGTCGTTCGGGCTCCGCCGGTACTCCGGCGACATCCCGATGTGGAACTCATCTCCGCCGGTGACTGCGCGCACTTCCGCGTCGCGCACCACCTCATCGGTACCCGGGAGCTGAAAGCCCACGGGCAACTCGACGAACTCACGGTGATCGGGGAACGCTCGATCCGCCACGGATCAGCCCCTCTCTTGCCTACTCGTTGGTGACGCGCTCGACGGTCATCGAGATCGTCTCGATCGCGCCTTCCGAACCGGACGCGTCCATGGGGGGGAGCTCCCAGCGCGAGGGCCAGGCACCGCGGCACATCATCGTGCGGCTGACCTGTCCGTCGGGGCGAAGCAGCTCGATCTTGACGTCGCGGCGGGTGACCGTCCCGGCCTCCACCTCGAGGCGCCAGTCGTAGAACGCGTCGCTTCCGTTGTAGATGCGCTGCAGGGACACATCCTCGTAGAACGTCCGACCCACGCCCTTGCGCTGGTACGGGTCGGTGCCCTGCATGAATTCCATCTTCTCGGATTCGGACACGACGCCCGAAACCGACGTGAACGCCTGGTTCACGTCGCCGGACACGTCCGGGATCGTGACGCGGAAGTTGAATGCACCAACGTACGAGTTGGTGTCGAGCTCGGGGTAAAGGGCCATGGCCTCTGCTCCTCCTGGCCGCCCGGACGGGCGGCTCCGTGTTGGTTCTCAATCGCCGGTCGCGCCGGCGCCTAGATGTCGTCTTCGTAGATGTCGGCCACCGCCAACGTGATCTTCTCAATGGCCAGATTCGACGACGTAGCGTCCATCTCCGGCATTTCCCAGCGCTTGGGCCAGGCATTGGCACACACCACTCGGCGCACCACCTGTCCCCCTCGATCGAGCATCTCGATCGTGAGGTTGCCCAGCTCCATTTCCCCGTTCTCGATGCGACGCCGCCACGCGTAGAAGTGGTCGGTGCCGTTGAAGATCCGCTCCATCTGCAGGTCGTCGAACTTCGTCCGACCCGGAGCCGATCCCACCGAGGTGTCGGTCCCTTGCATGTACTCGATGTCCTCGGACGTGGTGACGACGCCGCTGATGCGAACGAACGCCTGGTTCACGTCGCTGGCGACCCCCCCGAACTCCGTGGCGATGAAGACCCGGAACTGGTAGCTGCCGTAGGCGTTGAGCCCCTGGCCAGCCATGTTCGGGTACGCAGCCCGTGCCTCTTCGGTGTCCGAGTCGGCGGTGCTGAGCGTCTCCGCTTCTGCCATGGGGACCTCCAGACGCTGCGGGGCAAAGGCGAACCCTCACCCCGCAGCGCGGAACGAGTCGCTACTCGGGAACCTCCATCGGGGTCTGCCGGAAGCGGATCCGCACGAACTCCGCCGGGTAGGGCGGGCGGAATTCCACGTCCACCGTGAGGATGCCGCTGCGGACGTCCACATCGGGGTTGTTCTCGGCGTCGCACTGCACCTTGTAGGCGTCGGAGTGCGAGGCGCCGTCGAGCATCCCCTGGTTCCACAGCGAGTACAGGAACGACTTGATGGTCGTCGCCAGGTCGCGGCGGGTGACCTCCGTGTTGGGCATGAAGACGGCCCAGTTCACGGCGTCGCGGACGGACCGCTCGACGAAGAGGAACAGCCGGCGAACGTTGACGTAGCGCCAGTTGGCGTCGGCCGCCGTGGTGCGCGCGCCCCAGACGCGGATGCCCGCGCCCGGCCGGTGCCGGATGATGTTGATGGACTTCATGTTCAGCGCGCCCTGCTCGCGGTCCGAGACGGACGTGGCGAGCTCGGCGACGCCGAGCACCTGCTCGTTGGCCGGGGCCTTGTGGACGCCGCCGCCCGCACGCAAGTCGGTCGACGCGATGACGCCGGCGACGTGGCCCGACGGGGGCGCGACCACGAAGCGGTCGTGCGGCCCGGTGGACAGCGGGTTGTCGACGATGAGCCAGGGGCCGTAGGCGCCGCCGTAGCCGGCGTCGTCGCGCGGGACCACGCGGTCCAGCAGCTCGTCGTTGGCGTAGCCGAGGAAGCGCTGCTCCACGGACTGCGGCGTGTCCTGGGTGTCCAGGACCGAGACCTCGTACGGCGAGTCGCCCTGCACCCAGCGGAACGGCCCGAGCTTGGTGCTCCGGGGCTCGCGGGTCAGGAGGTACCGCGGGGTCTCCATGATGGCGAAGAGGTCGGCGCGGCCCTTCTGGCCGGCGTACTCCAGGAGCGCCTGCTGCCAGGACTGCTCCAGGCCGGGGGCGGCGACCATCGCAACCGAAGGCTGCGAGTCAAATGAGACCTCCATGTGGCCGCGCTTGTTCGGACCCGCGGCGCCGTGCGCCTGCACGATCATCGCGATGTAGGCGGTCGCGCCGCCGTTCTCAAAGAAGCCCTGCAGGGCCAGCTCGAGGCGATGCAGGCCCGGGTGGCTGCGAAGCCAGTTGTCCCAGCTGCCGCGCGCCTTGCCGGAGAGACCGTCCCAGAGAGCCTGGGCCTTCATCTCGTTGCCGCCGATGCCGTTGCTCAGCGCGATCTCCTTGAAGAGATCCTCGCCGAACTCACGACGCCAGGCGTGGTAGCCGGACATGGCCGTGATCGACGGCGCGGGCCCGGTCAGGCGGTCGTGGATGGAGGCCACGTCCAGGGACAGCGGCTTGGCCTTGGTGTCGACGCAGCCCAGGTTCCCGCTGTGCTTGACGGCGTACTGCTTGGCGTACGCGCCCAGCGTCTGCAGGACCTTGCTTTCGTCGGCGCCCCAGGCGAGCTCCCAGGAGGGAGCCTGGCCCGCGGCTTCCTTCACCGACATCAGCGTGCGGCTGATGGGGAAGCGAACGACGTCGCCGCTGCCGGAGACCAGGGAGACCGTGTTCTCGCCGTTGGGGGGCTGCACCGTCCACGCGCCCGGAAGCACGTCGGAGATGAGCGAACCCAGGCGGGAATCGCTGGCCGGCGCGGCCGGCGCGGCCTTCGCGTCCTTCTTGCCGTCCTTGGACGGAGCGGGCGCGGCCGCCGCGGGGGCAGCCAGGGACCGGAACGCCAGGGCGCGGTTCCAGCCGAGGAGCAGGTCCTCTTCTTGCGCGGGGAGGTACATCCCCGACGCTTCGCCAGCGCCTGCGACGAACGAGGCCGGCAGCGTCAGAACGCCCACAAAGCCAGTGTTGGTGGTCGACGACGGCTGAACCGGGCGAGGTCCTCCAGAGACCTCCTCGATGTAGACGCCAGGAGTGCGGTACTCGGGCACAGACACCTCCGCTGGGGCCGCGCTCGGCGACCCGGGATTAGATCAAACTCAAGAAATTGTCGGCCCCGGGTGGCCCCACCCTTGGAGTCCGGGGATGCGGAGCATACATGCCAGCGGGCCGATCCCCCAACCGCTCCCCTCAACCCTTTTTGTAAGGCTTTCTTTGCAATTCGTCGGGGCCGAAGGTGGTGTGAACCTCCATGGTTCCCGCAACCACCCGCTGAGCGAGGGCGTGGCGACACGGGCCGAGTTCCTGGGACGTCATGAGCGAGACCAGCGGGTACTTGATCCGGCGGTTCGGGGGGCCGTACAGCAGCTGCCGGTACTCGTGCTCCCGGGGGATGTGGCGCTGGATGCCGAAGGTCCGAACCCAGGCGTGCTCCTTGTCGAAGGGAGAGTCGCCCATCAGTCCCACTCCGACGCCGCGGCCTCATTGAACAGGCGGACCGTCTCGGCCACCAACGCTTCGGCCGCCGCACCGTCGTCGAGGGTAGCCAGTCCCTGTTCTTCGTCGTCGTCGGTCAGCAGGACGACCGCGTAGACGACCTGGTTGTTCTCGCGGCGAACCCGGACCCGCACGCCCTTGATGCCGTCGGGCCGAACGGCGAAACCGCCGGGCAGCGCCACAAGTTGCTCGTCCTCGTCCGTGCCTTCGTTGAGCGCGTCGATGGCCTTCTTCGCGGCGGCGACGGCCTCTTCTTCGGTGGCCGCGCGCGCGAGGGTCAGTCGCCGCGGGAGGCTCTGCACCTTGAGCAACGCGACGTAGACCGGGCTGCCGTCGGGCTTGCGGTCCCCGCGCACCTCGACCCGCTGGACCTTTCGCTTCTTGATCGTGTTTCCCCGCGCGAGCGCGACGAAGTCATCGCCGAGCCCTTCGGCGCACGCCTCGGACAGCGCGATGGCGTCGGCGCCCGACGCGAAGGTCGCCAGCTCCAGGGGCCGCTCGTCGCTCTCGATCTTGATGCGGGTCACGAAGACCCTGCCGGCCGGCGTCTTTTCAGGCGACACCTCCACGAACACGGCCTCGTCCGAGCGCACGACGAGGGAGCGCGGGAGGCGGACCAGCTCGCCGTCGCCGGCCTCCGCGATCAGAGCCAGGCAGGCGTCGAGGCGCTCTTCGGCGGCGGCCGCGTTCGGCTCCAGGGCCAGCGGAATGGGCTGATTGAAGCCCTGCACCCGCAGCAACAAGGAGTGGGGGGATTCCGCGCCGGAGCCCTGGGCCCCGTCGGCGCTCGCCCGGAGGTACACGACTTGTTCCGCGGCAATGGCAGCCCCGCCGGGCAGGGCAGCAAGCTTGGGCATGGTTCGACCTCCGGGCGGCATCGTAGTGCACCGCGGGCCGGGAACCCACGGGCAGCAACGACCCTACCTTCGCTGACCAGTCGGTGCCTGAATTTCGGTGCTGGCGTCGGGCTCTCCGGCCCTCCGAGCCGCTACTCTTCTTGGCCCGGAGGAACTCAATGACGCCCGAACTCGCCCAGGCCCTCGAGCTGCAATCCCTTGTACCTGCTCACCCGTGAGTTGACGCTCACGCCCTCTTGAAATCGGTTGGTGCTCACG
>Ga0055584_100005431_pt1 | contig 12495 bp, 12 predicted proteins | sample OSDHelmetaG_FD_58716 | JGI IMG/M metagenome (GOLD analysis project Ga0055584, IMG submission 58716) | Pelagic marine sediment microbial communities from the LTER site Helgoland, North Sea, for post-phytoplankton bloom and carbon turnover... | ecosystem: Environmental > Aquatic > Marine >... | reverse complement strand
CTGACACCAAATTCCCTCCCCCAAATTCCCTGACACCAAATTTCACAAATTCTTTTATTCGTGATCTGCGATCCGGTGCTCATAGACAAGCTGCACGCTTGGTCGGGCCATAACCGCATCGGCAATTCGCCTAACATTGGGAAACTCGTCTGTTGAGGGATGACCGCGCGACGGCCGCAGCCAGGTAGTCAGCATGAAAAGATAAATATCGACAGAGCTGAAGCGCTCCCCCAGGATCCACTTGTTGCTACCAATCTGATCGTCGATTACTTTCCAGGTCTCGCGCAATCGCCGAATGCCGCGCCGCTGGGCGCTCGGTTCGTCAGCGGGCGTATCGGCAAAACGGTCCGGATAATAGTTGAGCTGGAAAGCGTTCTGCACGGAGTTGGAAAAATACACCAGGGTCTGTAAATACAGTCCCCGCTCCGGCGCATCAAACCCGGGTGCCAGATTTGCCTGGGGGTGGCGATCGCACAGGAACACGGTAATCGCCGCGCATTCGTACATGGCGTGATCGTCCCAGATGAGAACCGGTACCCAGCCATTGGGGTTGAGCGCCAGCTGCTCGGGTGGTCGTGGTCTGGCCATGTCGATAGTGGTTGGTATCAGCTCATAGGGAACTCCAATTTCTTCGAGGATCACCCGGATCCCCATCGCCGCACTGCCTGTTGCATAATATAGTTTGTAGGTCACAGGTGCCTCCATCTGTCGGTTTTATCGGATTAACGCGTTAGTTGTCAGTAGGTCCATATTTCGTTGCCCGGCCTTATCTCAACTTCATTGCTCCATGCCCCCGAGGGCTGCAGATAAGTCAGCCAATAGGTTTCCGCCACATCGTCAGGGTTGGCCAGCTTTTCCGGATCATAGCTGTGGCCATAAAGATCGCGCATGACGGCAACGTCGAGATCGCAATCCAGTCTGAAATGCACGATGTGCACACCGTCTTTTGCGTATGCTTTAGCCAGGCTTTGGGATAATGCCCGCAAGCCGAACTTGCCGATAGCGTACAGAGGATAGGTGGCTGATCCCCGGAATGCAGCGGTGGCGCTTGAAAAGAACACGCTGCCGCTTGATCGCCTGATCATGGATGGCATTACTGATTTGGCGGCGGCGAAGGCACCGATTACCTCCACCCGGTAGATGTCTTCAAGGGCAGTATAGGACATGTCGAGCGGCGCACACGCGGTAAAGTTCCCTCTTACGTTGTAGATGAGGACATCTATTTCACCCATGTCGCCTGCAATGGTTAAAAGCGCGGATGCCAAGGTTTCCGGTTTGGTGGCATCGGCGGAAAAGAATCGCACGTCCACCGTATCGCTGGCGGCTTGTGCGGCCTCAATGGCAGCAACACTGCTGGCTTCGGAGCGCGAGATCAGCGCGATATTGAATCCCTGGGTCGCGAACTTTGCGGCCAGGGCACGACCGAGTCCTTCACCAGCACCAACAATCGCACACACACGTCGCGACATTTTCTCTCTCCTGTTTCACGCGGCAGCGAGTACCATAACAAAATTCAGGGTCCTCCACCAAAGTAAAATGGAGCCCGCCCATAGAGGTTAAATATTACCCCCCATTGATGCCCCGGCAAAGTATTTGATTCAGAAAACATTTGAGCCGGGCATTTTATATTTATATTATCTGCACAGATAACAGGAGATTGACATGTCAGCTTATGAGTCTTTGATGAAAAGGATCAAAAACGGGGAACGGATTCTCATTGACGGCGCCACCGGCACTGAAGTTCAGCTCAGGGGCGTTCCTTTACTGGAACATGCATGGAATGGCGGTGGTGCATTAACCCACCCGGAAGTAGTGAGGTCGGTACACGAAGACTATATCCGCCATGGTGCAGAAATCATTATTTCCAATACGTTTGGCAATAGCTTTCATGCGCTGGAGGATGCCGGAATGGCGGATAAATTTGATTTTTTCAATCGTCGCGGCGTGGAACTGGCAGTAGAAGTGAGGGAATCCCTGGCTAAACCCAATGTTCTTGTGGCCGGGGGGATTACCCATTGGTCCTGGACAGGCCGTCATCCCGGCCTCCAGCAGCTAGGTGCTAAGGTAGCGCAGCAGGCACAGATCATGGCGGAGGCCGGTGCTGATCTGATCATGCTGGAAATGATGGCCTTTATAGACCGTACCAGAGTGCTGATCGAAGCCTCACTGGCAAGCGGCTTACCTGTCTGGGTGGGGGTCAGTTGTAAAAAAGATTATTCGGGAAATATTGTTCTGCAGGAAGGAGAACTGCTTGCTGACATGATTGAAGTGATTAAAGAGTACGATATTCCGCTAGTGAGTATTATGCATACCGAAGTGGAAGATATTGATGATTGCCTGGATGTGTTGATGAAAAACTGGCAAGGCGCTGTGGGTGTTTATGCACACTCGGGGAAATGGGATGGCGATAACATAATCTATAACTCAATGATCTCTCCCCTTGATTATGCCGAGGCGTCAAAACGGTGGCTGGGTCGCGGTGTTCAGGTCATTGGTGGGTGCTGCGGTATCGGGCCTGATCATATTCACTCCCTGGCTGCAATCATGAGTACATAGAACTGATGAACAATACTGCTCAGATTGAAATAGATTTGTCCCCGCAACCGCAATCACCCTGATCGGTGTAATGTCCGCGCAGAGGTCTCTCCTTTTGAGATTACCTCACGGCAACACCGCCAGATTACCGAAAAACTTTTTAGCCATAAAATCTGTCTGCGCCTGGTGGATTTCCGAGAGCGGGTAGGTGGCGTACAGCAACGGTCTGATCTGGCCGGCTTTTAACCTCTCCAGCACTTTCTCAAAATGCCACGGCATGCCGCAGCTTACGCCATAAAATGTGAGGTGTTTCAGGTACAACGTGCGAACATCGAACGGAACCACCGCGCCACCAATTGCGCCTGCGGTGACATAACGACCATGGTTCCGTAACATCGACAGATAATGCGGGAACCGCTTGCCGGCAACCACATCGGCGACGACATCGACCTGCTCCTCGCCGAGATTTGCATACAATGATTCACCGAGGCTGGCACAATCACGATCAATAATGGCTGCAGGGTTCAGTGACTTCACCGCGTCGAATTTCGACTTGCTGGTCAACGCAACTACGCGGCCGCCACGGGCATGAATCAGTTGTATCAGCGCCGTGCCGACGCCGCCGGATGCCCCGGTGACCAGCACCGTATCATTTGCCTCCACACCAGCGGTCTCAAGCATATTCTCGGCGGTCATATAGGCGCATACAAAGGTCGCCAACTCAGCGTCCGAATAGTCGCTTTCAATCAGGTAAGCGTTTTCGTTCGGCACAGCACAGTATTGCGCGTATCCACCGGGTCGTGAACTACCGAGTCCACCGGACATCTGCAGACCGTTGTCGCCTTGGCTATAGGTCATGAAGTTGCAGATAACACGCTCACCGATTCGCGATGGAGATACGCCGGAACCGACCGCAGTAATCTGGCCGACAATATCAGCGCCCTGGATAAGCGGGAATGGATGGGGCACCCGGCCTGTACCTGTCACAGCATCGGGATCGTCGTCGCTGCCATAAGCGCCCTGACGCACCCAGATGTCGGTGTTGTTGAGTCCGCAGGCGCCTACCCGGATCAGCACTTCGCCGTCATCCGGTCGGGGGACGGGTATCTCTCGTAGTTCAAGTTTCTCCAGGCCACCGTGACCGGTTGTGACGGCGGCAGTCATCATTTGTTGTGTCATGGGGCAATTTCCGAGGGTAAAAGTAGTGTGGAATTGTAATTAAAGTACAACAAGTCTAAATGGCGAGGGAATAATTTACAGTTCACAGCGTTTGAATACCATCATATAACGCAGCAATACCAGAGTCAGTAAATCCATCACCTCAGTTTTAAGCAGGGGTTTCATAGATTTAACAACAACAGAAACAGGACTTAATCATGCTGGGCAAACAAGAATTTCTGCTTGCCTGGCAGCCACAACAAAGAAGGCAGTGATATTGATACACTCACTTGTGATGTCAAAGGTGCCGACCGTTACAGGGTAATGCCGAGAAGTGCGACACATTCAGCGCGGTATCCGGCCGCAGCTGATGACATGGGTTTTTCATTGTACGTCAATCGGGGTAAAGCTTTTCCACCGGTGCAACTCTGGTACAACAGTCATTGGGAAGCCAACTACCTGATAGCAGGTGTGATCAGGGTAACAGACATGACCAGGGGGCCTCATGCATTGAGCATTCTGAATACAACAGATACTTTGCAACCTGTCGCTGCTTTGACGTCAGCAGCCAGATATCGTGCTACCACTTAACAGGTACGCTGTACCCCTGATTCTCTATCATCTGCTATGAAAGGCTTGCTTTTATATTGCGTCAGCCGCAGGCTTCGCCCAGGATTGGCCCGCTCCTGAGAAAAGTGGCTGAATTCATCGAGTCGGATAATAGAGCACGCGCTTGAACACAACACCTGTTAACAATCTGCGGGGCATTGCCTGCCTGGTATCGGCTGGATTATTTCTGACGACTAATGACGCGATCACCAAATGGCTGGTGCCGCATTATCCGGTGGGTCAGATATTGTTCATTCAGGCAACCTTGATCACGCTGATGACGGCAATCATAATGCGTTTTCGAGGCGAAGCACCGCTCGCGGCGACATGCTGGCGACCGCATTTCTATCGTGGCGGTTTGTATGCGATCGGCGCTTTTGCATTTGTATTCGCGCTGCGCTATCTGCCGTTTGCCGAGGTAGTGGCAATCGCCTTTGCCGGGCCGATGTTCATGACTTTATTCGGTCGATTTTTTCTCGGAGAACCTGTGGGCTGGCATCGGCTGGGAGCCGTACTGGTTGGTTTTGTTGGCGTCCTGTTTATCATTCGTCCCGGCACAGAAGCGATGCATTGGGCGGTTGTTCTGCCCTTGATCGTTGCACTGTCGGACGCGACACGTGATCTGGTGACGCGGCAAATGGCGGGAGGGGAATCCAGTCTGCGTATTGTATTTTCCACCGGCATTATTCTGGCACTTTCGGGACTGATTACCCTGGTCGGCGGTTGGCAGGCGCTGCGTGTCGAAGATTTCGTCTGGTTCGTTATCAGCGCGAGCGCTTTTGTTATCGCACACTATCTGATGGTAGAAGCATTTCGTCACGGCCAGCTGGCTGCCATCGCGCCGTTTCGCTATGTGCAGATCGTCTGGACAATTCTGCTCGGACTGGTGTTCTGGGATGAGATTCCGACACCTGCAGTATTTCTGGGCATCGGTATTATTTGCGCCTCGGGCGTTTATATCGCCTGGCGTGAAGCCAATGTCGCCAGGATGGGGCGAAGTTGCCAATTAAAGTAACAATTATCATGTCGCTCCATAAGTAAAAAACGTCTGGGTTCAGAGGCGTCATTTGAATAAACTGAGCGAGTTTCGGGTCAGCGTAAAAATGTCGGTACTCTATGTTTGTATATACCGCGCTGTGCTGGAAGCTGATTGAGATGACTGAGGCGTTATTTATATCCTGCACCGCGATACCAGCAGTTGATGTGGTTGAGCAAATCGAACAGAAGCCCGGCAAGTCCGTGGTGACGGCTGTTCAGGCAATCTTCTGGCAGGCGTGAAGATTATCCGGATACAGCGAAAAAGTATCCGGTTATGGTCGATTGCTGGCAGCTAAATGACCACCCGGTGTAGAGATAACGGGGTGGAAAACAGTTGCTTTATCGGTCAGGGGGCTTTACTAAAGTAAGTTCAAATAGATTCAATCTATTTAATTCAATCTATTTAATTAGTTACCGAATCTATGCGTATCCGGCTGCCCACCAGAAAAATCAGGTTTATTCTGGCATGAAAACCGGGGGCCAGGTCATCAGTGCTCGCTGGTCACGCTAAGGATAGCAAGGCTCGTAGCAAAGAATTACTTTTGGTGTCAATCGAGAAAGGTTTCTCCCTTGTTTAATTTGCCGAAGTCCCTCAGGTAGGGAAGTCGTGTTCGCGCAGCCTTGACCTTTTGCAGATCGATTTCTGCGGATATCAGATTCTCTTCTGTGCCTGCGTCCACGATTGTGTTGCCGTCAGGTGCAACGATCCTGCTGCGGCCGAGGTAGTTGAAGCCATTTTCATCCCCTGCGTGATTGGCGTAGGCGATCCATATCCCGTTTTCAAAAGCCCTGGTTGGAACAACCTTTGAGGCAACGACATCCCATTGATCGACCAGGGCCGTAGGAACAACTATCAGGTCAGCGCCGGTAATAGCGGCATTACGTACTGATTCGGGAAACTCCACCTCGTAGCAGATCAACACAGCAATATTGATGCCGCCGTAGTGCAGTGCTGTTGTCCCATTGCCAGGAGTGAAGTAGTCCTCTTCAAAGCTGCCGGGGGAGTTGAGCTGTTTCCGGTGGTTTGCAAGCAATTCCCCGTCGGCACCTATAAATGCTGCGGCATTGTAAATTTTATCGCCAGATCGTTGCGGGTAGCCATAGCAAAAGGCCGTATCATGCTGGCGAGCCAGCGCAGCGAACGCCTGGTAAGAAGGGCCGTTTTCGGTTTCAGCACATGCAATGAGTTTATCGCCTACGTTATAACCTGAAGCAAACAGCTCGGGACATACAACCAGATCAAGTTTGGTTTCCACTGAGTCGCTGTGTTCAGTGATCGCAGCAGATAGTCTGCTCAGCTTGTCGGAGAAACCGTAGCTCCCGCCTGCGCCTTGAAATATACCTACTCGCATAGACCTTTCCGTTAACGTACAACCAAGGTTGACGGTGACTGAGAGGTGAGTATCTCAGCGCCATTTTCAGTCAGCATCACCGTATTGGATATAAAGTAGTCAACGCAATCGGTGTTGGTAAACCATGAATGGGCATGGAATGTCATTCCGGTTTTCAGTTCGCGGGTGCCGCCCGGCTGCAAGCTGGTCACCATGCTGCCACCGGTCCAGCTGGGTGGAAAACCAATGCTGACCAGATAACCGCAATGATGACGGTGGTAATCAACCAAGCCCGCGCTATTGGCAACATCTTTCCATGCCTGATAAACCGAGCCAGTGGTTGCGCCAGGTTTCAATGCTTTACAGATCGCGTCCATGCCGGTGATTGCGAGCTGCGCCGACTGCTCTGCGCCTTCTGGTGCATCTCCTACATAAATGAGTCGACCCATTGGCGCCTGATATTTGCGATAAGCACCACCGATCTCCAGGAACACGGCGTCGCCGTTGCGAAAAATGTCACCGCGCCAGGTTGTGTGCTCTTCTCCGAGTCGAGTGGTGGGTCGGATAAACGGACCGAAGCCCGGATATTCGCTTCCGGCAAGGGTCATCGCCCGTTGACATTCAGCGGCTACTTCATAGTCGCTGGCGCCGTCATGAATTGCTTCGATTGCAGCAAGTGTGCCGGCATCCGCGGAGATTGCAGCCTTGCGGGTATATTCCTGTTCAAGCGGCGATTTAACCAAGCGCAACTCGTCCACCAATCCAGAGCAGTCCTGCCAATTGATATTTGGCGTACCAGTCTGGGTCATTTCGGCGATACGAGCTGTCAGAAACAGACTGCGTTTTTCAAGCCCGACCCGCGCATTGCCCAGACCGCGGGCGTCGAGCATCTTGATGATGTAGTCTGAAGGCTCTTCAGTATCGCTATGACCAAAGAACTCTGCATTGGTAACCTGATTTTCCACGGTGATACGTTCCATCTCGCGGCACATCAACCCCATTTCCCCTTCCAAAGGCACCAACAGAGCATGGCAGGCGAAGAAACCCCAGTGATCCAGCCCGGTGAGGTAATAGATATTCTCCGGAACGGTGATGACAATGCCATCGAGACTTTGCTCACGCATAAGGGCGTGAACGCTAGTTAGTCGATTCTCAAGTTCGGCTGCAGGGAATGCATTCTGTGACATGGTAAGGGTAGCCTCTAAAGTAGGTTTGTGATGTTATTTATTCCTGTTTTACTAGTCATATTTTATCTCCGGTGGTATTCAGAATCTCATCCATGCGAATAAGCCCGGCAGAGTTGTTGTTTCTAGTGATGAATCCAACTGCCTTTACATCACCTCGACGTAAGGCGCGCAAGGTCTGATCTACGTCATCAGAGACGGTTTTGAATTCGACTGAAAGTTTTATTCGAGGTAAAAGAGAAAACCATAATCGCGTTGTGCGGTGATACAGCTCATCATATATATCATGCAAGACTTCATTGCCTATGAGTCGGCATTTACAGGCGTGCAGTCTTATATCAACAGAAGCCATTTTTTCGGGAGTAAGGTCTTCATTAATAAGGCCGCACTCGGTCTGTAATTCTTCAAGCAAGCGAAATAATGTTTCATCAGGATGATTAGGGCTCAGAGACCCAACCAGCTCGGCCAGCCCGATGCGCAACTGCATGACTCTTCTTACATAATCAACATCGATCTCGGTGACAATGGTGCCGACACCGTGGCGGGTAACAGCAAGACCTTCGTGTTCCAGTCTCTGTAATACCGAGCGAATCGGAGTGCGGCTGACCTTGAACTCTATGGCGAGTGCATCCAGGTCCAGACGCGTCCCGGGCGGAAATTGCAGCAGTGTGATGCGAACGCGCAGTGAATGATAGATAGCCATAAACCGTTGTCGCCAGGGACTTTGGTCGAGGTTATCCGCCTGTTGCGACAATGACTCAATGGTTGCTTGAATGATGTCATTGGAGCTGTGATTCAACATATTTTGGCTGGTTTCGAGCGAGGGTAAGTGCAGATCCTACGCGTTGTCATTTATTAGTGATATATATCTTAAATTGCCGCTCATAAAGATAAGTTACTAAACTGCTGGAGTTTTTGAAAAAAATCTCGTAGAGTTTGTCGATTATATATCGAGACATATATATCTGATCAATATATCAATAATTACCATTCCACAGCAATAACCTCAGGAGTTCTATATGAAAACAGTATTAAAAGCACTATCCAGCGGTTTCACCGCAATCGCATTAGCAGCAGCAACGAGCGGGGCTAGTTTTGCTGACAGCGATACTCTGCTTAATAGCGCCAAGGCGGGTGGCAAAGTCAGGCTTGGCTTCGCCAACGAAGTGCCCTGGGCTTACCCAGGTGAAGCCAATGCACCATTGGGTTTTGTAAATACAATCGTCATCAATACATTGAAATCCATGGGAATCGAGAATCTTGAACCCGTAGTCACAGACTGGGCGGGGCTCATTCCCGGGATCAAAGCCAGTCGCTACGATATCGTAACCGGCGGTATGTACATATTAAAGAAGCGATGCGAGAACATGGATTTTTCGGACCCGATTGGCGTGTTCGGTGATGTTCTTGTTGTGCCCACAGGAAACCCGAAAAACCTGCATAACTATCAGGATGTGATCAAGAGTAAATCGATTCTGGTGACCGGAACCGGCTACAACACAATTGATGTTGCCAAGTCCGAAGGCGTCCCGGACGCGGATCTCATGTTGGTGCCAGGTCCGACCGAGATGCTGGCTGCACTCCTTGCCGGGCGCGCAGATGCTATCGTAACCAACACATTTACTGCGCAAGAGCTGGCTGATCAAAGTGATGGCAAGGCGGTACTTTCAGATCCGTCAAAGATGCCAGAGTTCACTCTGAACTGGGTAGGTATCGGTTTCCGCTCTGAAGATGCCGGTTTTCGTGAAGCCTACAATGAGGCACAGGCCAAGTATATAGGCACAGAAGAGATGCTGGCTGCCGTGGCCGAGTACGGTTACACCAAAGATCAGCTGCCAGGCGCCGATGCATCAACCGAATTTGCATGCGCTAATCGATAACGGCTTGTTCCTTGTCTGAACGTGGCGACCCGATTCGGGTCGCCCGTTCATCAGGAATAAAACAGGATGCAGCAATATTTTGATTATCTTCAACAATACGGGCCGCGGTTTGTTGATGGCACATTAGTTACGATTCAGCAAACCTTTGTCGCTGGATTTTTGGCGATCGCAATTTCCATTGTGGTGGGGCTGATGAAGCTTTCTACCAACAAGGCTATCCGCTGGCCGGCCATCGCATATATAGAGTTTTTTCGTGGTACGTCATTGTTGGTCCAGCTTTACTGGATTTTCTACGTTCTGCCGCTATTTGGTGTCACCCTCGAAAAATTTACCGCAGGCTTTATCGCCGTCGGACTGAATCTGGGTGCCTACGGTGCCGAGTTGGTACGTGGCTCTATCCAGTCAGTATCGCGAGGGCAGTACGAAGCTGCCCTGGCGCTGAATATGTCACCGTACAAGAAAATGACACGAATTATCTTGCCCCAGGCGTTACTGATCATGTTGCCGCCATGGGGCAATTTATTGATTGAGCTGCTCAAGGGAACGGCGCTCGTTTCGCTGATTTCTGTTGCCGATTTGATGTTCGAAGCGAAGCAGATAAACGGCTCTACATATCTTTCTGCGGAAAGCTTTGGTACCGCCTTAATCATTTATTACCTGATGGCTCGACTGGTGGTTTCGCCAAGCATGCGTGCGTTTGAAAAGTTCTGGGCACGCAAAATGGGCAGGTTCGGGAACCATGTTTGATTGGAAGCTGGAATACAGCGTCGAGATTTTACCGCGACTGCTATCGGCCACCGTCAACACACTGTTAGCGGCAGGGTTCGGTTATCTCATCGCTCTGGTAGTCGGTCTCGTCTTTGCGTTGTTGCAGCGTACCGGCGTTCGCCCGGTTACATTTGTTGTACGGGAGATTGTGGAATTTATTCGATCAACTCCTCTGGTAGTCCAGATCTTTTTCATATTTTATGTTGGACCGCAGTTTGGCATTCGTCTGTCTCCCTGGACCTCGGGGATGATTGCCATTGGCTTGCACTATGCATCCTATTTGTCTGAAGTCTATAGGGCCGGCTTGGACAATGTGCCCAAAGGTCAATGGGAGGCATGCAGGGCACTCAATATGAGTCCGGTTCGAACTTATTTTCGGATCATTATCCCCCAGGCAATCCCACCCAGCTTGCCGGGAATGGGAAATTATTTGATCAGTATCTTCAAAGATACGCCAATGCTGTCTGTGATTGGTGTAGCAGAGTTAATGCATACGGCAACGACCATCGGTACTGAGACATATCGTTACGTCGAGCCTTACACTATGGTTGGTCTGATCTTTCTCGCGATTTCTCTGCCGACCGCCATGGCATTGCGCGGATTAGAGGCGTGGGTGCGTCGAAAAATGGGTATGGATCGATGAATTTAATTAAACCAACATCTAACTTAATGAGGCCAGAGTGAACGCGAGCACGTATCCCGTAAAACTGGAGGGTGATGTCCCTCTGGTTCGATTCCAGAATGTGACGAAACGTTACGGACCGCTTACGGTATTAGATAATCTGGACCTGGATGTTAAAGCCAATGAGATGGTTTCTATCATCGGTCCATCCGGTTCCGGTAAGACAACCGTGTTACGCATGTTGATGACGCTGGAAACGATTGATGAAGGTGTGATCTACGTAGATGGTGAACCACTGACACATATGGCACAGGGCGATAAGCTGGTGCGTGCCAATGAAAAATACTTACGTAAGGTGCGCGGAAATGTTGGTATGTGCTTTCAGCATTTCAACCTTTTTCCGCATATGACGGCATTGGAGAATTGCATTGAAGCGCCGATTCACGTGTTGGGTATGAATCGGGCTGAGGCCGAGGAACGTGCTCTCGATCTGCTCGACATGGTCGGCCTTGCAGATAAGAAAGACGAGCATCCCATTCGCCTGTCTGGTGGACAGCAACAGCGGGTGGCGATAGCTCGTGCCCTTGCCATGCGACCTAAAGTGATGCTGCTGGATGAAGTCACCTCTGCATTAGACCCGGAAGTCATTGGAGAAGTGCTGAATGTGATCCGCAAGCTGAACAGTGAACACAATTTGACGATGCTGATGGTCACACACCAGATGGGTTTTGCTAAAGAAATTTCTGACCGGGTCTGTTTCTTCTCCGAGGGAAAGATTGCTGAACAGGGTCCGCCAGAACAAATCTTTGGCGATCCCCAGAACCAGCGAACCCAGCAGTTTCTGAATGCAGTTCTGGATGCCGGATAGGCTGAGAGCTCGATACTGCACAGCTTTAGATCAAGAGATTAGAATTGATGATGGATAGTCCTGTTACACCAACCGTTGATTTTGAAAAAGACGGCGTTCAACACGGTTTTCTGAAATTACCGCACTCCCATGACGATTCCGCTTGGGGTTCCATTATGATTCCCATCACAGTGGCTAAAAACGGTGATGGCCCAACCGTTCTTTTCACCGGCGCCAATCACGGTGATGAGTATGAGGGGCCCATTGCCCTTTACGATCTGGCGCATCGAATCAATGCCGAGGAATTGTCGGGTCGTGTCATTATTGTGCCCGGTATGAATTTTCCGGCATTCCTCAGCGGTCGGCGCACTTCACCTATTGATGGAGGCAACATGAATCGGGTGTTTCCTGGAAACCCCGGTGGAACCCTGACAGAGAAGATCGCAGATTTTTTTTACCGCACGCTGTTGCCACTTGCTGACTATGTTGTGGACTTTCACTCGGGTGGAAGAACCATGGAGTT
>Ga0055584_100005430_pt1 | contig 12495 bp, 9 predicted proteins | sample OSDHelmetaG_FD_58716 | JGI IMG/M metagenome (GOLD analysis project Ga0055584, IMG submission 58716) | Pelagic marine sediment microbial communities from the LTER site Helgoland, North Sea, for post-phytoplankton bloom and carbon turnover... | ecosystem: Environmental > Aquatic > Marine >... | reverse complement strand
AATTTTTGTAAAGATAACAAAGTCAGGCATTGGACTTAATCAGCTGGTTCAACCTTTCAACAAACAGATCAGGATTCTGAGAACCTATCACATAGTGCGGTTGGTCTTTAATCTGAATTTTCACTGCATATTTACCACCTGTAAAGAATCTGATATCATTTTTTGTATGTAGATTATATGCAGGGTAGTTGATCTTATACCTGCTGTACTCGACCTTTTCAACACTGATCAATTTCGACAGATCAATTTCGATCCGATAAGTTCCTAATATTCTTGTTAGAAGTAGCTTTCCATCTTTCAGCTGAGTTTTTAAATGGGTAACAAACAGAAGCAATACTGAGATAACAAGAATTGTAATTCCCAAAAGGAAAAGTAGGCCTCCGTTTACTACAGGAGAATCGGAGAACCATGCCAAAACAAAACAAAAGATAGCCATAAATATCCTAAGGCTCAACGAACTCTTATTATATCCCAAATATTGCTTCTCTTCGTATGTACTCTCCATGCTCTATCTTTTTAGTAACTTAAGCTTGATGGTATTCTCCGTTTCAGGCGTCACCTTATATCTTTCATCTATACGCTGACCTGATACCCAAATAATATCATTGCCTGATAGCACAAGATAAGTTTTAGATTTGATGTGTGCAGGTAATTTTATATCTGTATAATAATCGCTTAGAAGTTTCTTCCCTTTCATACCCAAGGGCTTGAAATGATCGCCTTGCTTCCATGTTCTCACAGTTAGCGGATAATTGATCTTGTCCATATCCAGGATTGCAATATCTTTATTGCTGAATTCAGGCTTGGCTATCCAGTTGCTGATAGATGTATCAGGGAATTTTGTGATATCCAAAGACCCAAAACGCATTAGCATACCATCATCATCAGTATGAATTTGATATTCCTCATCATCAGATGTAACAGTCATTTTCTGAATGATTAAACGATCGCGATCATGGATTGCTTTATGACTTTGTGAATAAAACATTTCTCCTGTCTTCCTCGAAATGATTGCCCTGTAAATATCAGTACAAACTGAGGGATTGAATCCAAAAGGGTTCATGATCCTAAAAAGAAGATATCGGGCACCGGGAGACGCAAGTAAAACTCTGGCGTCTATAAGCATCTCCTCATCAGCAGAATGACTTACCATATTAGACGATAGAAAATTCTTACAATACTGATCAATGATGGCTTCTACGTCTGTTATGATCTCAGCATGTTTACCAATAGAATCCACGAGTGCAGGATTCAGTTCCTTTAACACAGGGATCACTTTCTGACGAATTAGGTTTCTTGAATATTTCAGATCAGCATTGGAGCTATCTTCCCGGAATTTAATTTTTTGTTCTACAGCAAATGACTCTACCTCTGATCTTTTAGCAAACAACATTGGCCGGATAATTTTACCTCTTCGACTGAGAATACCATGAAGCCCTGCGATTCCAGTCCCTCTGGTGATATTCAATAAAACCGTTTCTGCAAGGTCATCAGCATGATGTGCAGTTACTATATGATCGTACCCATTCTCCTGATCGAGCTGATCGAACCACTTATACCGCAGCACCCTGGCAGATTCCTGAATTCCCATCCCATTACTATCAGCAAAACTTTTGGTGCTAAAGCTTTTAACATGACATGTGATATTGAAGTTTTTCGCAGATTCCCTTACAAATTTCTCATCCTCATCTGATTCAGAATCTCTCAAATTAAAGTTGCAATGAGCAATATCAAAAGCAAGATTCATTGAATACATGAGATGCATCAGTACCATTGAATCAACGCCGCCGCTAACAGCTAATAGCATTTTGCTATTACTACCTATCAGTTGATGCTCTTTGATATATTTATTAAAACGGTCAATCATTTTATTGATTAAGTGTTTGCGATTCTACACCAAGCAACTCGAATATCAAGCCTAATTTAGTAAGACTCTCTCGATATTCATCTTCAGGTGAACTGTTGGAGGTGATCGCACCACCGGCCATTATCGAGATCGTTCTTTTATTCTGGTTGTATAAAATGCTCCGTATGACCACATTCCAGTCGAAGTCGCCATCAGGGTCTATAAACCCAACTGAACCTGAAAAAAGCCCTCTTTTCATAACTTCATATTGCTCAATAATCTCCATGGCTCGCAATTTTGGTGCTCCTGTCATAGAACCCATTGGGAATGTTGCTCTGACTATTTCACTGAACGATGAATTACCTTTAAGCATGCACGAAACTGTAGATATCATTTGATGTACACCCGGGAATGAGTGGATTCCAAAGAGCTCTTCGACATTTACACTACCTCGTGCGGCCACTCTTGAGAGGTCGTTTCGAACCAGATCCACTATCATAACATTCTCAGATCTGTCCTTAGTACTTTGATAAAGTTCATCTTTCAACTTTTCATCCATTACCGGATCATCAGACCTTGGCCTGGTACCTTTGATAGGTTGAGAAGTCAGTTTTAACCCTTCTTTTTTTAAGAATCTTTCCGGACTTGCACTGAGCAAATACTTATCATCATGTTTCAAAAAGCATCCAAAAGGATTTGGTGATCGCTCACTGAGTTCCTGGTAAAGTTGAACGGGGTCTAATTGAATATCATGTTGAAAGAACTCATGACAAAAATTTACTTCATATATATCACCACGTTGTATATGATTTAGTATGTTTCTAATTTTTTCTAAATACCCATCTCGTGTGATCGAAGGCTCCAAACCAATCTTTAATTTTAAATTTTCCGCACCAGTTAAAACATCAATAGATTCTATGATATTTATTATTTCAGAAGCATCGCATTCTACTGAATTCAATTCCACATATTCCTTATCAAGTTTTATCAGGATTTGAGGGATGAATAAACAAATATTCGGAAATTCAATGCGATCAATATTATTAGATTCGAGGTCTTCAATTGAATTCTTCAGATCATAGCTCATAAAGCCAAAAACCCAAGATCGGTTAGCTCTTGCATCATTTAAAAAGGTATCTAATTCATCCCAAGAGAGATCGTCCTGTCTGAATTTCTTTACTGATCCTAAAGCAGCCATGAATGGCTGTTCTCTTTTATAATTTTTATCCGAGATAGATGTTAAAAAAGAATCTAAGATCACCACGTCTTCAAATGAAGATGAATAGGCGATCACCTGTTGCCTCAAAAGAGAAGCGTTAGATATTTTTTTACGAATTGAATTCATTTCCGGGATATGGCTAAGTTAGCAAATGCCCGGAGTTGAAAAGCGTTCAGCTTACAGAAAAAACTGAATCATCATGGCTAACTTCGTCCCAAACCATTTTAATTCCTTCTTCAAGAGAAATGGAATGCTTCCAACCAAGTTGATGTAATTTCCCAACATCTAATAACTTCCTTGGAGTACCATCTGGTTTTGTAGAATCAAACACAAGTTCTCCGGAATAAGCACTAATCTTCTTTATCAAATGGGCCAGATCAAGGATCGACAAATCAGTCCCCGTACCAATGTTAAGCGCCTCAGTTCCATCATAGTTCATCATCAGGAAAAAACAAGCATCGGCAAGGTCATCAACATGAAGAAACTCGCGCATGGGCTTGCCACTACCCCATATTTCAACAGTAGGGTGATTCTGCTTAACTGCTTCATAGAACTTCCTTATAAGGGCAGGTAGTACATGAGAATTATTAAGATCATAATTGTCATTTGGACCATACAAGTTGGTTGGCATGACAGATATAAATTTACTTCCGTACTGACTTCTGAATGTCTCGCACATCTTGAGACCTGCAATCTTGGCGATAGCATATGGCTCATTGGTGATTTCAAGCGGACCAGTTAATAGGTATTCCTCTTTAATTGGTTGAGGACACATTTTAGGGTAAATACATGAAGATCCAAGAAACATTAGTTTTTGAACATCATTATCATGAGCAGCTTTAATGACATTCGACTGGATCATCAAATTCTCATAAAGGAAGTCGGCCCTGTAAGTATTGTTAGCAACAATACCCCCCACTTTAGCTGCAGCTAGAAATACATGATCGGGCTTTTCAGCTTGAAAAAAATCATTCACTTCATTCTGATTTCTCAGATCCAGTTCTTTAGAAGTTCGAACTATAATATTATTATACCCTGATCGATTCAGCTTCCTAACTATTGCGGACCCTACCATTCCTCTGTGGCCTGCCACAAATATCTTGTTATCCTTTTGCACTTATTTATTGTATTTGTTCAGTAAATTATTCTTCGTTATAATTGATCACTTCATGACCGCCTTCCTTCAGATATTTATCACGTTGGAACAGCTTAACATCTGCCTCTACCATTTCACTAACTATAGAATTAAGATTGTGTTTGGGTTTCCAGCCTAACTTTTCAAATGCTTTCGAAGGATCGCCTATGAGCAACTCTACCTCGGCAGGTCTGTAGTAATTGGGATCCACCCTCATTACAATTGACCCTGGATTAACTTTATAAGCAGAGTTTGTTGAACTCTTAACCTTTGCGATTTCATCTGCACCTTTCCCTTCAAATTCCAACTCGATACCTACTTCCTTAAATGCCATAACAATAAAATCACGAACTGAAGTCATCTCGCCAGTAGCTACTACAAAATCTTCGGCTGTTTCCTGTTGCAACATCAACCACATCGCTTCAACATAGTCTTCGGCATGACCCCAATCTCGTTTAGCATCGATGTTACCCATATATACACATTCCTGTAATCCTAATGCAATCCTTGCCACTGCCCGAGTTACCTTCCTGGTAACAAAGGTTTCTCCTCTTAGTGGAGATTCATGGTTAAAAAGAATCCCATTTGTAGTATACATATTATAAGACTCCCGGTAATTAACCACAATCCAGTAAGCATATAACTTAGCTACTGCATAAGGTGATCTGGGGTAAAATGGTGTAGTTTCTTTTTGAGGGATCTCCTGCACCAGGCCATATAACTCGGATGTGGAGGCCTGATAGATCCTGGTCTTTTCAGATAAACCCAATAGCCTGACTGCTTCAAGAATCCTTAAGGCACCCAAAGCATCAGTGTTTGCGGTATATTCAGGTGTTTCAAAGCTCACTTTTACATGCGACATGGCACCTAGGTTATAGATTTCATCGGGCTGAACCTCCTGAATGATCCTGATGATATTGGCAGAATCGGTCAGATCGCCATAATGCAGTTTAAATCTTACATTTTTCTCATGTTGGTCATGATAGAGATGATCTACCCTCTGGGTATTGAAAAGGGAGCTACGACGCTTGATCCCATGAACCATATATCCTTTTTTCAATAGCAGTTCTGCTAAATAGGCACCATCTTGACCCGTAATTCCAGTAATTAAAGCTGTTTTCATCAATTTTATTTTCTGCTTTTATCGATAATCTAAATTATTTCGGCAAAGTTAACGTTGTTATTTTGGTTTGGATACATAAAATTTACATCTTTAATCTCATACTTAAATTTCTGGTTCTCAATCAGAAAGGATAGAAAAGTTTGACAAGCAGAGGTACTTATCCTTACCTTTGTGCAAAATTTCTATTAAGAAAGTCGTAATTGTTAACTCATTGTATAACTATACTTTACATTTTTGAGTTTGCAAAAACAAAATTGATCGGCGACAAGCAAAAACAATAAATGAGTACACCAGGAACCAATACCGCAATAATAGATCATAAGGACATTAAGAAAACCATTTTAACAGTTCTGAAAAACTGGTACTGGTTTATACTTTTTATTAGTCTGGGAGTTGGGATTTCGGTTGCCTATTTATACAAGGCGACTAACTACTATGGTGCTTCGTCAAAAATTCTTGTAAAAACTCAAAAGAATGCTTTTAAAGATGCATTAAGTGAATCGTTGAGCGCTGGCGGGCCATCGAAAGATGAAATTGCCAATGAAATTGAAATTCTATCTTCTTCCAGATTGATCTCGGATGTGATCACAGAATTAAACCTTGATATAAGCTACTACATTGAAGGACGACTAAAAACTGGAGAGATCTATAAAGGAAAGCCGTTCATAGTTGAGGGTAGTGTACTCGACGAGAATTTTTATGGCGCCGCATTCAATCTAAAAATTTTAGGTGAAAAAGAATACCAATTAAGAGTTGAACATAATGGCTTTAAATATGATGAGGTAAATGAATTTGGCACGCCGGTAGTGAATGATAAATTTTCCCTTATTATTAATAGCGATACTACGGTTATAAAAAGCATCAAACAATTTGGTGATACCGAGTATCTTTTTCGTATCAACAATCATGGCTATCTGATCTCTCAATATCAAGAGGCATTGAAATTATCGCGTAGTGATGAAGCTTCAGTTATAATATTGACAATTGAAGATCAGGTTGAAGAAAAAGCTGTAGACTTCTTAAAGGTTCTTACTCGAAAGTATATTAAAAACAGTATTTCTGTTCAAAAGGAGATCAATGAAAATACGCTTGCATTCATTGATGAACAATTGAAAGAAGTAGAATCCGTTCTAAATGGGGTTGAATCCAACCTTGAAAAATTTCAAAAACAAAAGACCACTGTAAATCCTCAGGATGAACAAGGTGAATATCTTAAACGCAAAGTGGAGTTTGAATCAGAAAAAGCCAGATTGCAAATTCAATTAAAGTCGGTCGATTACCTTTATCAGCAATTGACCTCAGGAAATGATGTAGGTGGTATATCACCCGCATTGATGGGCGAATCTCCCGGATTGACAAATGCGTTCTCTGAGCTAAGTGCAATGCAACAAAAGAGAACTAATCTTCTTTTTAGTAACACACCTAACAGTCCGATAGTAAAAGAAACTGAAGCACAAATTGTAATTGCCCGAAGGAGTGTGATATCCATTGTGATGAACATGCGCCGTAACCTGGTGGTGCAGATCAACAGCTTAAGTTCGCAACTGGCTCAGTTTAAAGGTGCCATGAGTCAGATGCCATCAACAATTAGAGGTTTGGTAAATATAGAACGTAAGGTTGCAATCAATGAAAAAATATACCTGTTCTTATTAGAGACTAGAGCAGAGACAGTCATAGAAAAAGCTGCGATAGTAGCCTCTAAGTTCTTACTAGAGCCAGCAAAACAAACGGGGTTACAACGCCCAATCAAGATACGTGTTATACTTGCAGGTTTAGCCGGTGGCATAGCACTCGCTTTAGCTCTGATATTCTTCAAAAGCATATTCTATAATTATATATTTACGAAGGACGATCTTGCAGAGCTTACAAACATGCCTATAATTGGTGTTGTTGGTAAGAGCAAAGAAGGAAAGAAAGATTATCTCGTGGTTGATAAACATCCGCAATCAATTACCAGCGAAGCCTTCAGGGTCATTCGAACCAACATGGCTTATTTCAGTCCTAAGTCGCAATCCAAAGTTATACTTTTCACATCCTCAGTGGCGGGTGAAGGAAAAACGTTCTCGGCGATCAACACTGCAACTATATTGGCTAAAGCAAAGAAAAAAGTCATTGTTCTCGACCTTGATCTTCACAAGCCCAAACAAGCTAATGCCTTCGATCTAAAAAATGATGTTGGAATTTCATCATACCTTGTTGGTAAAGCAAGTTTAGATGAAGCCATTAAACCATCAGGTATAGATAATCTGGATGTTATATTATCAGGACCACGTTCACCAAATGCTTCTGAACTCCTGCTCGATCCGATTCTAGAGGAATTGATACAGGTGCTAAAGACCAAATACGACTATGTCATCCTTGACACACCACCTGTTGGATTATTATCGGATGCACTGGTACTAATGAAGGAAGCAGACCTTAATGTGTACGTGCTAAAAGCAAACTTCTCAAAGAAAGATTTTGTGGAAATTGCACATCATCTGGTAGAAAAAAACAATATAAAACATCTGTCGTTCCTGCTGAATAGCGTAAATGCCAAGAATATCCCGGTAGGATACGGGGGAGGATATTACAAATAAAATTCATTCGATGCAACATGCTGTCTAGTGATACTATACAGCAGTTGAATGAAGCAAATAATGAATAACTCAAACATCATATCCAACTCCATCAGGAGTTTGATCAAATACACTTCACCTTCTCAGAAAAAAAGATTGATGCTTTTAAGTGTCTTCATATTTTTATCTGCAGTTTTTGATGTGGTAGGCTTGGCTGCCGTACTACCACTTATAAAGGCCGGAACTGACCCAGAGGTGATTCATTCCAACTATTATCTCAACACCCTCTTCACAAGTTTTGGGTTTGATTCGGAAAAACACTTTGTACTTTTCCTAATCAGTGTATTGTTCGGGTATTTTATTTTCAAAACGATCTTTGGAATCTTTGTTAATTGGTTGCAGGCAAGATTGAGTTCTGATATCACTGTTTCAATTGCTCGTAAACAATTCTCAAAATATTTCATGCTCGACTATATTGATTACAGCAGCATCAAGTCGTCATTGATGATCAGAAATATATTATACAACCCCACTTCTTACACTCAGTGGATCATTCAACCATTAATGATGCTATTGAGCGAATCCATTATTTTAATCCTGATCATAAGTGCCATAGCTTATTATAATATATTCTTATTTGTTTTTGTTTTGGTGACAATTGGTCCTGCAACCTATGTTGTTTACCGAGGTCTTAAAAACCAAAGCAGTAAAGTAGGTATTGGGATCGATCAGGTTTTCCCAATCTCACTTTCCAGCCTTACTGAATCGATCAATGGATATATTGACATTAAGCTTGCCAATAAACTTGGAAGGTATCGTGATAGGTATCTACGGCATTTCAAGGACTACCAGGATTTGCAACAGAAGGCATATTTGCTGAATCAGATCCCTTTAAGAACCAATGAGGTGATCGCAGTACTTGGTATCATATTAATATTCTTGTATGCTATGTTTCTGGCAGAACCTGGAACAGATGTGATCATTCTTGTTGGAGCATTTGCGGCAGCAGCTTACCGCCTAATGCCTTCGATCAATAGGATCTTGAATTCACTTATGTATATCAACAAGAACCAGGTATCCATTAATAACCTATATGTATACGATGACCTTATTAAAGAAGAATCCAAATCTGAAATGAATAAGGAGGTCAGTTTTAAAAATAATATCGAGTTCAAAGATCTTTCATTTTCCTTTCCTGGAGTCGGCAATCCAGTTCTGAATAAAATATCATGTGATATTAAAAAAGGTGAAAAGATCGGCTTTATAGGTAGTTCCGGTTCCGGTAAAACTACCCTGATGAATGTTTTGCTGAGGTTTTACAAAGAAAGCTCTGGTCATATTTCAGTTGATGGAATAACACTTACTAGTGACCACACTGGACACTGGAGAAATCTGATTGGCTATGTTAAGCAAGATGTATTTCTGATCGATTCAACAATTCGTGATAATATCACATTAGGTGACCCCGATTACGATGAACAACAGGTAAGGCTGGCAATCAAACAAGCATCTCTTGAAACTTTCATTAACAGCCTACCCAATGGTTTGGATTCTCCGGTAGGAGAACGCGGAAGTAGTTTATCGGGTGGACAGAGGCAGCGAATCGGAATTGCAAGATCACTATACAGAAAAGCCGAGATCCTTGTTTTTGATGAAGCAACCAGTGCTCTTGACTCTGATACCGAAAATGAGGTTACAGAAGCTATAAATTCTCTTTCAACAACAAATAAGACCATATTTATTATTGCACATAGAGTTACTACATTGAAGAATTGTAACAGGATCTATGAGCTGAAGAATGGAAAAATTGATGGTGAATATTCTTACGAACAGATAATTAAAAGAACAATTTAATGTAAGATTTTTACTAATCAATACGTACATAAATGTCAAGTTTTACGTATCAAGTTTATTATAAATAAGCATTTAAATCAATTCATGAGTAAAATACTAATCGTTGTCGGTACAAGACCAAATTTCATCAAGATAACTCAGTTCAAAAAAGAAAATGAGGAACTGGGAAATCCTTTCGAGATAAAGATCGTTCATACAGGGCAGCATTATGATGAAAAGATGGCAGCAGTCTTTTTTCAACAATTTGAGTTGGTACCCGATTACTTCCTGAACATACCAGTAGCTTCTGCCAACAAGCAAATGGCAGAGATCATGATCCGGTTAGAAGAGGTCATTGAAAAATATAACCCCGACCTTATAATGGTTGCGGGAGATGTGAATTCCACCTTTGCTGCAGCACTTGCTGCCAACAAACTAAATATTCGAATAGCACACATAGAAAGTGGACTACGCAGTTTCGACCGTGGAATGCCTGAGGAGATTAATAGAATATTGACTGACGAGATAACTGATTATTTCTTTGTTACAGAACAGAGTGGAATTGACAATCTTTTAAAAGAAGGGAAGAATAAAGAAAATATATTCTTTGTTGGAAATACCATGCTTGATACACTCGTGGCTTTTGAGTCAAAGATCCAGAAAAGTGATATTCTTGATCAACTTAAACTTGAAAAAGATGGATATGCGTTGATGACCATGCACCGTCCGGCAACAGTTGATTTTGAGGAGGGATTACAGAAACTCATTGACATCATAGAATTCATTACTAAAGATCAATTTCTCATATTTCCAATTCACCCGCGTACCACAGCAAAGCTTAAAAGCTATGGATTATTAGAGGGGATAGAATCGAACAAGAAAGTGATACTCACTGAACCAATGGACTATTTCAGTTTCCAGAAGTTGTGTTCCGATTGTAATTTCGTTATCACTGATAGCGGTGGGATACAAGAAGAAACTACATTCAGAAAAATCCCATGCCTTACACTGCGGCCTAACACCGAAAGACCTTCTACTATTGAAATCGGAACAAACGAACTAGTGCCCTTTGAGGTCAATGAAGTAAAATCAAAGATTGAAGATATAGTTGGCGGCACTTTTAAGCAAGGTGATCTTCCTCCATTATGGGACGGTAATAGTACGCGAAGAATTCTAGAATCCTGTATGGCCATATTCTCAGAAGATCTTGAAAAGAAAAAATCGTATAGTATTTGAGTAAAATGCACATCAATAATCATTTAGTGCCTGCTGATCATTCTCAGCTTGAAAAAATCGATGACCACTGGCCATACCAGTTTCTTTCAGAGTACACCAGGTATCAAAAACATGTATCCCGTAGCGATTACTATATAATCCATGATGAAATAACTGATGCATTCATTCCACTAAAAATATATAAGGTTCGTGGTTTTCATTTCGGACAAATAAAACATGCCCCATTACGAAATGGTATTGAGATCAATGAAAGTGAACAACTTGATTTTTTTAACCGACTGATCAGCTTTTTAAAAGAGAATAAATTTTGCACTAAACTAGTACAACCTCCCCCTTCCGGTATACTATCTGCCGTTCCGGCAGGTGCCACTTCATGTGAATTTGGTTCTTATATCATAGATCTGGAAAATCAAACTGAAGAACAGATATTTAATAAATTCCATCCAAAATATCAAAAAGCTATTTCTCATTCGTTCCGAAACAATGCAAGAATTGAAGTTGGAAGACATACTCTGGAAGACTTCCATGATCTTTATCTTCAAACAATGTCAAGAGCAGGACTTCACCCAGTACCACTGTACCAATTTGCTCGTTTGTATGACTATCTTGGAGAAAACAGAGTATTCAGTGCAGTAGTACACGACTCCGAAAAACCTATAGGTGCAGTATTTATCATGAGTTCCAAATACGCCGCATTCGTTGCTCATGCAGGAAGTAATGGTAAAAATAAACTATATGGAGCCATGAAATTTTTGAATTATGAAATGATGAAGCTAATGAAATCGAATGGCGTAAAAAGGTACGACTTTGTAGGAGTAAGGATCAATAATAAAAATCCTGAACTTGAAGGAATATTTAAATTTAAAAAGAGATTTGGTGGTGATCTAAAAAGAGGTTACTTGTGGAAGATTGATATAAATACAGGTTCAGCAGCAACATTCGATATATTGAAAAAAGTTAGAATCGGCAATGCCCCTATGCCTGATATAATTGATCAGGTAACACTAGAGTCGAAACAATTCAATAATGGCTAAAAAGGATAAGCTACATATCCTGATCATGCCTTCATGGTATAAGTCAGTCGACACTCCTGTTTTAGGAACATTTTTTGAAGAGCAGGCCCGCGCACTTCAACATGATGGGCATAAGGTTGGTATCATTTATCCAGAATATACTCCTCCTGCCGACTTTTTTGTTAAAAAGCCTGGCAAATTCAACGATTTCTATATGGATAAAGGAATCCCAACATTTCATATCCGAAAACATAAGGGTGTTCCTAAGATGCGGAAGCTAAGTTATAGTCAATTCAGCGAAACTGCTAATAACATCTTCCAGGAATATTGTTCTGTCTTTGGCAAACCAGACATCATCCATGCTCACTCAGTTTTTCATGCGGGAATCGCTGCATTACACATCAGCAAAAAGAACAACATTCCGCTTGTTATAACCGAACACCTGACTGCTTATCTTATGGGTTATATAAATAATCCAGTTGACATTAGAGTTGCAAAAGAAATATTCAATAATGCTGAAGGCGCTCTAATT
>Ga0055584_100005428_pt1 | contig 12496 bp, 8 predicted proteins | sample OSDHelmetaG_FD_58716 | JGI IMG/M metagenome (GOLD analysis project Ga0055584, IMG submission 58716) | Pelagic marine sediment microbial communities from the LTER site Helgoland, North Sea, for post-phytoplankton bloom and carbon turnover... | ecosystem: Environmental > Aquatic > Marine >... | reverse complement strand
CGCAATATAGCTTTGCTAAAAAAATCACTATCTGATTTTAATCCTGATCTAATTTTTCATTTAGCGGCACAACCTTTGGTTCGATTCTCTTATCTTGATCCAATCACTACATATGAAACTAATGTAATTGGTACGTTGAATTTGCTTGAAGCCTCGAGGCAATTAAAGAATCTTTGCGCAGTTGTAAATGTTACAACTGACAAATGTTATGAAAATAATGAGCAAAAAGACGGTTTTAAGGAAACTGATCCAATGGGCGGGTTCGATCCGTATAGCAATAGCAAGGCATGTTCTGAGCTTGTCAGTAGTTGTTATTTTCAATCCTTTTATCAAACAGAAAAAATTGGTCTAGCTACAGCCAGATCGGGGAATGTTTTGGGTGGTGGTGATTGGGCTCAGGATAGACTGCTTCCTGATCTTTTCAGGGCATACGAAAATCAACATACTCTTAAGATAAGGAATCCTAATTCTACTAGACCATGGCAACATGTATTAGAACCTTTGGCAGGATATCTTTTGCTTGCAGAGAGACTTTACGAAGAACCTTTAAGATGGTCAGAAAGCTGGAATTTTGGGCCAGAAGCTGAAGATGCAAAAGAAGTAGGTTGGATAGTTAATTTCGTATCAGATCAATTAGAGATTACTGAAAAATGGGAAACAGATAAAACTGATAATCCGCACGAAGCTAATTTCCTTCATTTAAATATAGAAAAAGCAAAAAAAGAACTTGGGTGGTATCCAAAATGGAATTTGGCTGAATCTTTGAATAAGGTCGTAGAGTGGAATGTTTATTATCAGAACGGTTCTAGTGCCCTCGATCTTTGTAGAAATCAGATTAAAGAATATCAGGAGTAAGAAATGGAAAATGTTGAAAAAATTTCATATGCGAAAACCGTTTATGGTAAAGAAGAAGTTGAGGCAGTTATTAAGTGTCTTACAGAGTCAACCCAAATGGGAAATTACTCTAGAAAGTTTGAGTCACAAATTGCTGATATATTTGAAAAAAAGCACTGTCTGTATGTTAACTCTGGGTCTTCAGCCCTCTATATTGGAATGGAGGCTTATGATTTTCCTGACAACGGAGAAGTCATTACTCCTACATTAACATTTTCTTCAACTGTTGGTTGCATACTAAAAAATAACCTCAGGCCTGTATTTGTCGATGTTGAACCTCTATCATACTGCATAGACCATGAACAAATAGAAGACAAAATAACAGATAATACAGTTGCAATTCTTGCACCAAATCTACTCGGTAATTTGTGTGATTGGAAGAAGATAAAAGACATTGCAAATAAATATAACTTAGTTGTAATCGAAGATTCTGCAGATACATTAGGCGCTACCCTTTACGGTAAGAATTCTGGTTTTTATACAGACATGTCCATAACAAGTTTTTATGGTTCACATATTATTAACTGTGCTGGTAATGGAGGAGCTTTAGCCTTGAACAACGAGAAGGTTGTTGAAAAATCTAAACTCTTAAGATCATGGGGGCGAAGCTCTTCTCTATTTGATGAAGAAAGTGAATCTATTCAAAATCGATTTAATATCGACCTTGAAGGCATAGAGTATGATGCAAAGTTTGTCTTTGAGATTGTTGGTTATAACCTAGAAGGAAATGAATTAGGGGCTGCTTTTGGGCTAGAACAATTGAAAAAGCTAGAAACCAACATAAAAACAAGGCAAAAAAATTTAGAAATCCAAAATAATTTCTTTCTAAACTATCCAGATTTATTTTCTATTCCTGCAGAACACCCGAATGCAAATACCGCCTGGCTAGCTTACCCAATTCTGATTAAAGATGAAGCACCATTTACTAGGAGAGAATTTCAGATATTTCTAGAAGAAAGAGATATTCAAACTAGAGTAGTTTTTACTGGCAACATACTTAGACAGCCTATGTGTCAAGGAGTTACTGATGCGAAAGCAAGTGACTTCCCTAATTCTGATAGAGTTATGAAAAATGGTGTTTTGCTGCCTGTTCATCACGGAATGACCGAACAGATGTTTGGAAGACTACACGACACTATTATTGAGTTTGTTCGTCAACACTAGGCTTATGTATGAAAGTTCTTTTGACAGGTTCTTCAGGTTTTTTAGGAAAAAATATCCTAAAGCATTTACTTTCTAAAAATTATTCAGTTGCGATTCTTTTAAGAAAAGAGTATTCGACATTAAAAGATTACAAAACCTCACAAGCTTGCATCCATCTCTCCTCGAAAAGCAAAGATGATATAAATTACTCTATAAAGGAGTTTAAACCAGAGATAATAATTCATACCGCATGTTGTTATGGTAGAAATGGAGAGACCAAGGAAGAAATTAGAAAAGCAAATTTTTGTTATGGAAAAGATATACTCGAAGCTGCTTTAAAAGAAAAACTTAATCTATGCTTTATTAACATATCTACACCTTTACCAAAGGCATTAAATGAGTATTCTAAAACCAAATACGAATTTAAAGAGTTTATATCTAATTTATCATCAACAAAAAATACTTTAATAAAACATATAGAAATTTGTCCTCAACATCTCTTAGGTAAGGACTCTGACGAAACTAAATTTACTTCATATGTTATAAACTCGCTTATGAGGAAGGAAAATCAGATTCTCCTAACCAAAGGCACTCAAAAAAGAGATTTTATTCATGTGCAAGATTTTATTAGTGCTCTTGATCTTATACTCAACAACTTTCATGAAATCGAAAACAACGAAAAATTTGAAGTTGGTTTAGGAACTGCTATTTCTATAAGAAGCTTTGTAGAGTTGGTAAAAAATGTCATAGAATCTCCGACTAAATTAATTTTCGGTGCTTTAGAGATGAGAGAAAATGAAGTCAAATATTTAGAGGCAGATAATAAGAAACTTAAAGCTTTGGGATGGACGCCTAAGTTCAATCTAAAGTCATCTATAGAAGCAAGCATATTAAAGTAAAAATGAAGTATTTGATAACAGGTGGAGCAGGTTTTGCTGGTTCAAACATTGCTAGAAAAGTTTTGATCGAAGGTCACGATCTTCTAATAATTGATAATCTTGAAAGACAAGGAGCTGCATCCAATCTTGACTGGTTAAGGAAATATGGTGAATTTGAATTTATAGAAGCAAATATTATCGAAGATAAAACAGTCAATAAAATATTTGAAAAAAATAATCCCGATATTATTTTTCATTTGGCTGGTCAAGTTGCTATGACCACATCTATATTAGATCCATTGAGCGATATGAAAATCAATCTTTTAGGAACTCTCAATATTCTTGAAGCGATGAAGACATACTGTAAGGATAGTTTTATGATTTTTTCTTCAACAAACAAAGTATATGGTGATTTGGAGTATCTTAACTTTACTGAAAATAAAACAAGATTCATTTGTGAATCACATCCGATAGGTTTTGATGAAGAAATCAATCTTGAGTTTCATTCTCCTTATGGGTGCTCCAAGGGTGCCGCCGATCAATATGTCTTAGATTATTCAAGAATTTATGGAATCAACGCTAGTGTTTTTAGACATTCAACAATGTACGGAGGACGTCAATTTGCTACAGCTGATCAAGGCTGGATAGGCTGGTTCTGTAAAAAAGGTTTAGAAATACAAAAAGGTATTGAATTAGGTGAATTAGAAATTTCTGGAACTGGTAAGCAAGTTAGAGATATTTTACATTCTTCTGATGTGGTGGATCTTTATATGCTTGCAGCCAAGAATCCGGCTAAAATAAATGGAAAAGCATTTAATGTTGGTGGGGGAGTTGAAAACAGTATCTCAATACTCGAGCTCTTCATCTTTTTAGAAGAGGAGCTCGAGATTAAAGTAGATTTCACTAAACTGCCTCAGAGAGAAAGTGATCAGAAAGTCTTCATATCAGATAATTCTAAAATTTCAAATTACTTAGATTGGCAGCCTCAGATAAGTCTAAATGAAGGCCTTCGAGAGCAGATAAATTGGCTAAAGAAAGCATTTAATGAAGCTTAAAAACTTTTTTAGGAACTCTCTCCTTTTACTAATTCTTATTGGGATATTCATATTTTTCTACCTTAACCAAGAGTATCTTTACACCTTGGCCTCCATTAAACCTTTTTCACTTCTTGGTCTATTAGTCACTTTAACGCTCTTCTTTTACTTGACTGGTCTGACTTTTTCACTTTTGCTCAGACCTCTAGACATTAATTTAAACTTCAAAGAGCTCATGGGATTATCTTTTATGGGTAATGTAGCAAATTATGTTGCTCCATTTAGTCCAGGATTTTTAGCAAAAGGTTTATTTCTAAAGATTGATAAGGGGCTCAATTTAACAGAATACACATCAGCGGTTGCTTCAAATGCTTTTTTATTATTATCAGTCACTAGCCTTTCTGGGGCAGTAATCGTACTTATTAACCCTTTCATGGATAAATTTTGGTATTTGTTCTCATCTTCTTTTATTGTTTTTGCTTTATCTACACTTTTTTTCTTAAAAGGTTCAGAGATACTTAAGTTTCTCTCTATAAGCTATTTTCACAATATTGCCAAAAAAGCTTCTACTGGATTAGACCTTATCTCTGCTGATAGCAGAAATTTAGTATTTGTCATTATTACCTTGCTTTTACAGATTATTGTATCTTCATTATTGATGTTCCAATTATTTTGGAGTATCGGGCAACCTATCGAGATGAATGCAGCCTTATTAATTGCAATATTCACGATCCTTTCTAATTTTTTTTCCGTAACTCCAGGAAATATTGGTATACAAGAGGTGGTAATGGGTTTTTTATCTACGCTTTATGGAAGTGATTTTGGGCATGGACTGTTGGTAGGTTCGGTTTTACGCGCAGCACATATTTTTATCACCTTCACTATAGGTTCTTTCTTTATATTTTCAATACTCAAAAATGCGAATTTGGAATTCAAGAATTTGATTGATTAATTTTAGAAACTATTTTGTTAAATTTTTTTACTGCACTTTGAAGTGAGTATTGAGATGTCCTTTCATAAAGGCTTTGCCCAAATAAATCTCTTTTATGATTATTCTTAATTAAGTCGTCTGCCTTAGATGCTATTAATTCAGCACTATCTAAGTTTTCTAAAATTATCCCCGATACTTCGTTAGAAACCAAGGTTTTCATAGAGCCTCCTGGAGCAACAATGACTGGTTTTTTTGCTGCACCTGCTTCAATAATTGATAAGGACCATGCCCCATTCAGCTCTAAATAGAAAATTAAATCTGAGATATAGTAGTACGAGGGTAGCGATTCTTGATCTACAAAACCTGTAAAAATAATCTTATCTTCAATTTTTAGATCTTCCGCAATATTTTTTAATTCATTCTTAATGGGCCCTTCACCCAGAATTATCCCACCAACTGCATACTCATTTTCATTTGCGTGCTTGACTATCTCTATAAAAAGATCAAGATTCTTTTTAGAGATTAAAGAAGCATTTGTTAGAAACAAGTAATCAAAAGCCTTATATTTTTCTGATAGATTAGAGCTTATTTCAGGGTTATGATTCTTAATGTATTCAAAATCTACTCCAGCCGGAATTAAATCAATAGCCTTATTAGTTCCATAAATGGATTCAAAATAGACCTTATACTCTTCCCCCCATACTAATATGTGGTCACAGATTTTAACAAGCAGCTTGTCTATTAACTTATAAATTGGTAGACAGATTTCTAGTATGTTTCTAATTAATGGATTGAATTCTTTCTTTATCTTTGGCCATAGATCATAAGCCTCTCTAGGTGGTTGATAACAATAGTAGATTAATTTGATTCCTCTTAACCTTAACTTGATGAGGGGAGCTGCAAATAGGCTTATTTCAGAGTGAAGAACTATAACATCTGTATTTTTTTCTATCTTAAGAGGTAAAAAAAGGACATAAAAATAATTTTTAATCATTCTAAGAACTCTATTGGATTGATTTATATCTTTGCCAAGAGAGAAAATTTGCGAACTAAACCAAAAAGGTTTGTCTATTGTAAAGTTAATACAATATATTTTGCTTTCATTGCCGTTACGATTAATCTCCTCTGAAAAGCTCAACAACCATTTTGTTGCGCCATGCATCCTGTCGATAGAGCCATAAATATGTGCTACTTTCATATTTTTTTATAGTTATTCTAAATCATTTAAGTAAAATGAGTTCTAATTTTAACACTTCCCAATTTTCTAATTAAATGAGTAAATTTATTACCAGAAGAGCACTTGATTTTTCAGGAGTTATAAAGTTTGAAGATGCACCTGTTCCCAGTCTAGAGGATTATGAGGTATTAATTCGAACTGAATATTCTTTAATAAGTGCAGGAACAGAATCCTCCACGCTATCAAAATCTCCTGTTGGACTCGCTAAACAGGCATCTAAGGATAGCGGACTAAGAAATCAAGTAACAGAACTCTTAACTTCTGAAGGTTTATCCAGAGGTATTCACAGGATAAAAGATGAACTTTTACTACCTAGAGCAATAGGATATTCAGGATCAGGAGTTGCGATAAAGGTAGGTTCAGATATAAAAGACATAAAGCCAGGCGACAAGGTAGCTTTTGCAACAGGTGGTCATGCAGAAATGGTTGTAGTTGGATCCAATCATGTTGCTAAGATACCTTCTGGAGTTAATCCTAAAGATGCATGTTTTGTCACTGTCGGTGCAATTGCTCTTCAAGGATTGAGAAGAGCTGAGGTATGTATAGGAGAAAAAGTAGCAGTAATTGGACAGGGCCTAGTTGGTCAGTTAACAACCCAATTAATTAAAGCAGCTGGTGCACATCCAATTGGAATAGATATAAATGACTCCAGGCTTGAAGACTCTTTAAAATTCGGCGCAGTACATACGATAAATTCAGCTAGTACTAACCCCGTAGCAGAAATAATGCGTTTTACAGGAGGTAATGGAGTAGACAAAACAATCATATGTGCAAATGGGGACGACAGCTCAATAGCCAATCAAGCTATGGAGATGACTAGGAAACAAGGTAAAGTTTGTTTCGTAGGTATCGTTCCTATGAACCTAGAGAGAATGCCTTTTTTCCTAAATGAGTTAGATCTTGTTTTCTCTCGCGCATATGGGCCTGGAAGTTATGATGAGAACTACGAGATGGGGAAAACTGCATATCCAAGTTCTTATGTAAGATGGGATGAAAAAGAGAACTTACAAGAATTTTTAAATCAGTTATCGATTGGAAATATAAGTGTAGATAGTTTTATCAATGAAACTGTCCCATTTAATGAAGCTGAGGAAGCTTTCCAGTCTATTATGGATAAAGCCAGAAATAAAGTAGCTATCATTCTCGCTTACAAAGACAAAGAATCAAAAGAAATAACAGAGATAATTTATAATAAATCTTTCTCTCCTTCTAAGGAAAAACTCCAAATAGGCTTTATAGGAGTCGGAAAATTTATTAGAGGTTACCACTTGAAAACAGCATCTGAAAATAAGAAAGTGTCTATATCTGCTATAGCTTCAAAGACAGGTGTTACTGCTAGCTCTTTATCGAAAAGATATGATGCAAATTACTCTACGAGTAATTATAAAGAAATCTTAAAGGACGAAAATATAGATGCAGTAGTTATAGGAACAAGACATAACACTCACGAAATTCTATGTTTGGAAGCGCTAGAAAATAACAAATCTGTCTTCTGCGAAAAGCCTCTATCATTATCAATAGAGGGTTTGAAGAATATCACAAAAGCAGTTCTAGTTGGCGATACTAAATTGATGCTTGGATATAATAGGAGCCATCATAAATTTGTCCATGCAATTAATCAGGCTTGTGGAGATGATCAAATGATCATCAATATAAATATGAACATTAATCCAATTCCAAATGATCACTGGACACTTGATGCCGAAATGGGAGGTGGAAGATTGATCGGTGAAGCTGATCATTTTATAGATTTGGCAACTTCATTGGCATTATCTCAAATTGAAGAAGTTTATATTTCATCATTTAATGCGAAAAATTCTTCTCTAAGAAATTCTTTAAATTTTGTTCTGAGTTTGTATTATAAGAATGGTTCGATTGCAAATATTACATACTCAGATAGTGCTTCTGTGCATAGCCCAAGAGAGAAAGTAGAAGTAATTTGTTCTGGAAAATCATTTGAGATTGTTGACTTTAAACAACTTAAAATATTTGGAAGAAGAAATAAAATAATCAAATCATCTGACAAAGGGCATGTGGATTGTTTCAATAATTGGATAGATTGGTTAGAAAACAAAAGAGACTTTTCAAGTTTATCTGCGATTAACTCCTCTCTAGCGTCTTTAGCAAGCCTAGAGAGCTTAAAAACAAAGAATATTATTAAAATACCTTCAATCCAAAATTTAATTGACGAATGATGGATAAAGGGTCGCAAGATCAACTTGAGAATCAACTCATAAGATGCCTTGATTGGTCTGAAGATCAAGATTTCATTGGCTACAATAAGTTTGACGGTAATGATGGTCCAATCACTCCCGCCTTGTCGTTTAAATCGAGATTTATAGCTCTTCTGTGGAGTCAACTAGTTTGTAGGTTTCCAATTAATATCAGAAAATTTTTATTGATACCAAAGAAGATTAATCCTAAGGGATTGGCGTTATTTTTAAGAACTTATCTAGATCTTTATGAGTACTCTGGTAAATCTATTTATCTTGAGAAAGCAGAAGAATTATCAACCTTAATCCTTGAATATAGATCGAAGCCTTTTAATCATTTTTGTTGGGGCTATCAAAATAGATGGGTAGGCCCTGTATTCATAGCAGAAGAAGGTTATCCGAATGCAGTTGTTACAGCTTTCGTTTGCCAATCTTTTTGTCATCTTTATAAGTTGACAAAAAAAGAAAAATATTTGGAAGTAGTTGTGGATGCAGAGAAGTTCTTTTTCGAAGATCTACCAAGACTAGTTGATACTGAAACTGAGCTAGCTATAGGCTACATACCTGACAATGTGGAATACGAGATAGTGAATGTCAATGCACAGTATGCAGGTTTTTTATCTAGGCTATATGCTATAACAGGAAATAAAGAATACCTTGTTACTGCTAAAAGATTATTAAATCATCTAGAAGTCGTACAAACTGATGAGGGTGGATGGTTTTATTCAAACCCTGGGTCAAGTCATCCCACAAAACATGACAACTACCATACAGCAAATGTTTTGGAAGGCTTATTTGATTTCATACAAGTGACTGATGATAGTGTTTATGATTCTGTATTTCGAAGAGGAGTAGATTTTTACTTTAAAAATCTTTTTACAAAAGAAGGCTTACCGAAATGGAGACATAATAAGATTTATCCTCTTGATTCTCATTCTGCCTCCTCAGGATTAATTTTCTTTTCTAATCTATCTCAGTTAAAAGGTTATCATGATGAGAGGTATAACGCTCTATGTCTCAAGCTTTATCACTTCATAAATGATAATCTTTATTCAGGTAAGGGTTATTTTTACTACCAAAAAACAAGATTTTTTACTAAAAAATTTGTTTTAATGCGATGGTCACAAGCCTGGACATGTCGATCATTTTCTACTTATCTTACCAATCTAAGTAAAACAGACACATGACATCATCTTTAAGAGAGAATATTGACAAGATAGTTCTTGTCTTTAGTGTGCTTTTTGTTTTCTCAACCCCAATTATGTTGCTCAATGGACAAATTCAGATAAGTGACTTTATTTTTGTTTTTCTATTTTTGGCTTTTTTAGTACAAATAATGTTGAGGAAAAACCTCTCCTTAGGTTTAATAAAAGAATCTCTTCTTGGTCTGTTTATTTTGCTTTCTAGCATGTCTAGCATTTTCTCTTACTTTTACAGCGACTTTAGCTTGAACCTTGTCTTCGACTTATCAGCTCAACTTTATCCTATGGCCATTTTAGTTGTTTGCTATCTAGTTTTTGTAAATAATAAAAGAGATTTTGAGTATCTTCTGAGCTCTCAATCATTTGCTTACACCGCAGTTATCTCAATCGGAATTTTGGCTGCTTTTTTCTCTTTTTTAGGGTTCGATAATTCTTACGCTCCAGTTAATAATCAGATAGCCAAAGTACTAATGCTTGAAGATTTTATCCCTGAACTTTTTAGGATTCATTCAACTCTTGGGCCTACTTCAAAATTATTCGGCACATATTCATTCCTTTTACTATTACCATTCATTGTTTTTCTTTCATATAGAAAATACAGCTCTTTACTTATTTTAATTATTTTTTATATTTGTCTTGCAGTTTCCACTTTTTCTTTAAGCAAAACTCTACCTTCCTTATTCCTGATATCATTCTTTTTCTTTGCATTTTTCAGAAGATATTCCTTTATGAATTCTTTGCTCAAGTACCTATCTATATTTTTGTTCCTAAGTTCTTTTATTGCACTTCAATTTTTGTCTATTATTTACGGTGTAGAAACTTCTTATGAATTGAAGAAAAACTTTGACCATAAAAAAGAGATTATTACTGTGGACGAAAAGGAGTTCTACAATAGAATATATTTCTATAATAATGACGGTAGTGTTTATGATCTTAAATTAGACATCACCTTGGCTTTTAATCATTATTATCATCTCAAAAAGGCAGCATACAAATCTTGGAAGAAAAAACCCATTTTTGGCCATGGGCCCGGTTCATATAGAGAGTCTACTCTGATGTCTGTTAAAGACGAAAAAGTCACTAAAGAGTTGGGCTTTAAAGAAAACAATTATACTGATGCGCAAAGTGAATATATGAATCAGTTAGCCGAGAGAGGCGCTCTTGGATTGCTAGCCTTTCTTCTTTTATGGTTTTATTCAATTTTCCTAGTGTTTAGAAGCCAATCAAATGACCTGGCTAAAGGTTTTGGGTTTGGGATGATAGCAATGGTTTTTACTATGGTTGATTTACAAATTTATGAATTTCGCTTCATATGGGTTGGCCTGGCGATTGCCTTGGCTTCAGTAACCGTGTTAAGCAAAAATGAAAAATGTGTGGTATAGCCGGATTTATTGATCCTAACGGAGATAAGGGTGAGTTTTTCATCAATAAGATGATGAACTCAATTTCGCATAGAGGTCCAGATAGCCGTGGCTATTTTGAGAACCGCGAATTAGGAGTATATTTAGCTAATACAAGATTAAGCATTATAGATCTTGCAGGAAGTCAACAACCTATCATTGATAATGAATTAGGTAAGGTGCTTGTTTTTAATGGTGAGATTTATAATTTCAAGGAACTAAGAGAAGAGCTCAGGTCAAAGGGTTACATATTTCATACTGATGGTGATTCTGAAGTTATTATTAAAGCCCATGATTACTGGGGCAATGAAGCTCCTGATAAATTCCGTGGTATGTTTGCATATGCTTTGTGGGATGCTAAAGATAAAATACTTTCTTTAGTAAGAGATCACTTTGGAGTGAAGCCTTTATATTTTTTCAAAAAAAATGAAGCCTTTATTTTTGGTTCTGAAATTAAATCTATTTTATGTCACGATCAAGTAGATAAATTAATTAATAATCAATCTGTTATGGATTGCCTTAATCTGAGATATTTATCCAGCACTGAGTCAATGTTCCAAAATATCAATAAAGTTCCCTCTGGTTCAATTTTACAAATTCAATCTGAAGGAATGAGTTTACACAAATATTATCAAACTAATTTAAAAATAGATCATACGAAGAGTAAAAGCTATTGGATAAACGGAATTAGAGATAGGCTAGATAATGCTGTTGATTACTCAACAACATCAGATGTAGATATAGGACTTTTCTTATCTGGAGGCCTAGACTCTACTTCCATACTCGGTACTTTGAAGAATTTAGGACACGAAAATATTCAATGCTTCACTGTTGCATTTAATGAACCAACAGATGAAAACAAATTTGCGGAAAAAACAGCAAACTATTACGGTTATCAGCATGAGACAATATTTGCAGAAAAAAATACAATATCTAATTTACCATTAGCCATCTATCACTGTGAAGAACCAAAGATCAATTCTTTACAGGGTATGATTTTATCTAGTTCTGTGAGCAAGAGAGTTAAAGTTGCGCTTGGGGGGATTGCAGGTGATGAATTATTTGGAGGATATTGGCACTACCAATTCTTGAGATGTTTTCAATATATTTCCTTCCTCTCTAGCTTAACTAACTTTAATCTTCTTGAGAAAGTGAGAAATTCTCTTAATCCTTTAAACGGAAATTTCTCATTTGATAAGTATAAAAGGGTTATGCAAATGGCATTATCTCTGCATCAGCCTGAAGTTTTTTATGGTATTTCTCGTAACTGCTGGGATTTAAATGAAGATGCCAAGAAAAACTTCTTTGATCAAAAATTCTTAGATTTACAAAGTTATGACCCCTCTCTAAGAGAATACCAAGACATTTTCCATAATACTCATGGAACAGCTTTAGAAAAAGGTATGTTTGCTGAATTTATGCTAAAACTACGAGATGACTTTTTGGTTAATGACGATAGGACATCCATGGCTTATAGTCTAGAAACTAGGCCAGTATTTTTAGATAAGGATCTGGCAGATTTCGCTATGAGAATGCCAGGAAAGAATAAGATTTCTAGTACCCT
>Ga0055584_100005427_pt1 | contig 12498 bp, 4 predicted proteins | sample OSDHelmetaG_FD_58716 | JGI IMG/M metagenome (GOLD analysis project Ga0055584, IMG submission 58716) | Pelagic marine sediment microbial communities from the LTER site Helgoland, North Sea, for post-phytoplankton bloom and carbon turnover... | ecosystem: Environmental > Aquatic > Marine >... | reverse complement strand
GGTGGTGGTGGAAATCGTGGTGGTGGTGGAAATCGTGGTGGTGGAAACTATGGAGGCCGCGGCAATGACACTCGACCAGATCGTCCGCAACGCCCTGAATCCGTCAAGAAGTAAATCCGTTTTCAGTCGGCAATCGGCGTGCAAACGCCGATTGCCCTTGTTTTATTTCTTGGGAATCACCTTCGGTACAGTTACCGTTTTCGTTTCGTTCCGCGAATGACTTCTGACGGAGTACCACCGTAAATCACTGAGAAGGCGCGATTGAAATCATTTCCATTGCGAAGAGCTTTGATTAAATTGTTGAATTTGCTGCGATTTCCCATCAGCTTTGAGACAAAAACGTAACCCGCTATTACAGCGTCTTCTGGTGGTAATTGGCCACGGACAAATTCGTCACCCGTTTGCATCTTTGCCAGGACTTGAGGCCAACGCTCCTTCCAACCGAGAACTCGCGGATCCTTAGGAGCGGTTTTCTGCGCTGCCGCCCGCGCCGCACCTTCTGAAAACCACGTCGGCGTTTCCACGCCAAGATTTGCAACAAGGACGCCTGCAATTTGCTGAGCAAGCATCGCTTCTTCGGAATACTCGTCATCGTTTCGAGGCAAAATAATTGCCCCATAAGCGTTAACAATGTCGTATCGAAAATGACCTTTCCATTCTTTTGGTAGCTCTCGTCGCTCGACCATTTTTCCAAACTCACTGTAATCGTAGCGTTGTTTAAACAAGTACAATGTTGCCCGGCCTTTGACCAACGGCCCCGATCCACCCAAGAACATTCGATTGATTTTGGGTGTTAGCTTTTCTGCAAGTTTTGCATAGTCATTCAAAACGGTTTCAGACATGTCGCCGAACAGAACAAAACTCTTCGTTTCGACCATGGTTGGGTCTGTGTTAGGCATGAACAGCTTCCAATTGGTCTTCGATGCAGCCAATCGGTCCGCCATCAATTCTTCGTGGGATGCCTTGGTCGCTTTGGCAAGCTCAAAAATCGGCTTGATGTCCTGGCGTTCGTCTTTTGCGTCGAAAGTGCCACCCTCCAAAATCCATTTTTCTATTTTGGCGATCTCCTCTGGCTTCAATGCCGGTCTTCTTGCGGGCATTCGCGCACCACCTTCGCCTTTGATTCGTTTAACGAGAAGGCTTTCCGCCGGCTTTCCCTGAACAATAATTTGCCCGGTGTCGCCACCCCGGATCAGTTGTCGAAAAGTTGAAAGATTCAAACCGCCACTTGCGTTGTTCTGAATATCGTAATGGCATCCATTGCAATTTTTGATAAAGATCGGCGCGATATCGAATGCGAAACTGACGGTCTCCTTTCCAGTTGCCATGACCACTTTGGCTTCGTCGACAACAGGCGCATCGGGGTCAGCCGCTTTTGCCAAGTCATTCAGGCTGACCGTCTTGTCCGCACCATCGTACTTCGCACCTTCCGCGATCCACTTTTTCAAAATCGCAACTTCCTCCGCTTTGACTTCTCCACTTGGTGGCATTTCACCGTCGTCGATCACCTCAATCAACCGACTGCCGGTAGCGTCTCCTGGAAAAATTACCGTATTATTATTTTGCCCCCTCATCAGATTTTCAAATGTCGACATGCTAAACCGGCCTTGAGCCCGATTCACATGGCAACGACCGCAATTGCTGACCAAAATCGGTGCAACGGATTTTGAGAAACTAACGCCCATCGCAGCGTCACTGCCCGGTTTGGGTTTGGGCGGATTTAAGGGCTTTAGTGCAGGAAGTGTATAACCTTCTAATTCCAGTAGCGAATGGGCTTTTTGTAATCGTGAGTAAGTCGGGCGTAATGCCCGGATGACTTTCTGATCTCCAGAAGTTGTCAACGAGTCGATGTCCGCTTGGATGGTTTTGACCAATGCTGCACAATCCTTCAGCTTTTTCGACCCGTAAAGCTTTCCAGCTTCCACCATTTGATTGTTGATTTTTGTAATCGCCTGACGCTGCGCCGCAGTTTGTCCGCTGCAAATGTTTGCACCAAATAACAGCAAAGCAAAAGCAATGACAAAACAGCTCGATTGGGTCAGACGCACTTTGAACTCCGCTGAAAAACTGAAACTAGACTGGATAAAGCAAGCAATGATTGATTTCGATGCGGGCTTCAACCGCTAAGATTATTATAAGTTGCTCTTGAAAATCGCGAAACTTCCGCGAGGACGTTTTCGAACATGGATACGAAGGTAGTCATTTTCGGGCAAGGTTGAATTGTTGCCAACGCGGCCTGTTCACCTTTAAAAATGCCACGCAAGTGCGTATGGACACCGAAATATTACTTCTTAAAAACGAATAATGCCTCAAAAAGTACTCCGAGAACGCGACCGAAAACGTTTTTTATGCGTGGTGCCGCTTGCGTGCCTTCAACTTTCGCTTGAAAAAATATTCGTCGGAACGTGATTGCTTGTAGCCGTATTCGACAGCAAACCATTCTGCAAACCGCTCGCGGTCCTCATAACCGGTATTCCGATCGTCAAGCAAATGCCCCAATTCGTGTATCAAGATGTTGTTTAAATAAAAATCTCGAGCCGTTTTCTCAGTCCAAGCCAATGTCCATGTCTCATCGACTGCATCGTGCGTCCATTTACCGCCATACATCTTGGTTTCAACCAATAAACGAGGCGATGGCGGGGCTCCATAGGTCTCAACAAACGCTTCATTGAGTGGGTAAAGATACAACGCCGTCCCCCACTGCATCCCGTAGCAGGGAAAGCTCTTTTTCTTTTTGGTAATCCGCCCAAGTTGGACGACATCAAGATCAGCGAGCATCTCCGGTGGAAGAAGTGCAAGCCGGTTGGCGACTTCAGCTGATGTCACAACGTGGACAAGTCCAATACCTGGGTCCTTTTCAATGATCCGATAGCCGTCTTTTTCCCCTTCGACCGGTTCATACCAATCTTCATTCGGAAAGAAAGAACGTTTTGCCTCAGATTGTGCAAAACGATTCCGATTCCGCGGGACACCGTAAGACATCCGCTTTTTGCTGCGGCGAAAAGCGTGATTTTTTTTTGAACTCGACATCGCTATTCCATTCAGAAAACGGTCTGCGACATCCCTGGCGATTGTATTCAGCGACGATTGCTGAATCGAAACTATTTCTCCTTCAACAATAGTAGGCAGCGGGACGGCCCGAATTCAAGAATCAAATCTCAAGCCCATGGTCCGACGCTGGAATCCGCCCACGGAACTGCGACTCGATTCGAGTTTGCGGAGGATGCCGATCATTGCGACTGCGACAAAAACCCGGATCGTGCCGATTAGTCGATCATTGCCCGTGCGTCCATCCGCCAAAGGACGCTTTGTAAAACTGAAGTGCTAGCACCTCGGTTGACAACTTCAGAGGTGGCGACCAGCGGTGGAAATCCGAAAAATCCCATTGCTGTCCAGTCACTTTGGGTTCGACACTCGGTTGGAACCGTTACTCATCCGCCCAGTAGGCTCAACCAATCCAGAACCAGGATGGTGAATGCGGACGATGCAAAAACAGAAACGAGAATCATAATCATCAACACGACGGGTGTGATTTCGATCGTTTTGCGAGACATCGATCCAGGATTGCTTGGCTGAGAACCGTTGGACGGCAAGCCTGCAGCGGGCACATCGGATAAAGATTGGCTTGACTGAGAGTGAATTTCCGAACCGGCAACAATGTCGGAAAAAGAAACTGCATTGAGTCGGATTTTGGAATGTGATCCGCTTCTGGAAGGCGACACATTCTTCACCGAATCATCGTCGGAAACCGCCACCGTTTCATTAGGGGAAGCAGGCGCGGGATTCTTTTCACGATCAACCGTTGACGGATCGAATGCAGCAGAGCCATCGACAATCGGCGTGCCCTCATTCGAAGCGTTTAAGGAGGCCTGCTTCACAACCACCGCTGGAGTCCTTCCAGCCAACCAATCAGACAAAACTTGATTGACTTCATTACAACTTTGCGGCCGGTCATCAGGATCTTTTTCCATCATCCGATCGAGTATTTTTTGAAGCGAGTCAGGGCAATCGTTTCGGTATTCTGAAATTTTCTTGGGGCTACGAGTTTGATGCATGCTGATACGTTGTGCGAGGGTTCCCTCATTAAACGGTGGCTCACCAGCGAGCATAAAAAACAGAGTGCACCCCAAACCGTAGATATCGGCGCGGTGATCAACGGTATGACTGTTCATCGCTTGCTCAGGTGCCAAGTAATCAGCGGTACCCAGGATCTTTTCGTTGTACTCCAACGTTAACGAATACTCGTCTTCCTTGAAGAGCGCCAAACCGAGATCAAGGATTTTGACTTCGTTATTTTTATCGACCAACAAGTTACCCGGTTTCACATCACGATGAATCACGCCTTCGTCATGAGCAAACTGCAGAGCATTCGCCGCCTGGGCGATATAACTGGCTGCATCACGCGGGTTGACCTTGCCATCTTGTTCAATAATTTTCCCGACGTCCCGACCATCGACGAACTCCATGATCAGATAATGCGTTTCACTTTCTTCGTCATGATCGACGTCGAATGCCCGGACGATGTTGGGATGATTCAATGAGGCGGATGCCCGGGCTTCGATGTAGAATCGTTCGAGATAAGTCTTATCGGAAACCCGCTTTCGAGGCAGAACCTTAATCGCACGTCGCTGGTGCATTTGGACGTGTTCGACCAAGTACACGCTGCTCATGCCGCCCGTTCCGATGTGGCCAAGGATTTTGTACTTGCCCAGAAAGAAGCCTTTGTACTTTTGGCTGAGCAATTTCTCGGATTGCCATTTGGTAATCATCTCCATTTCAATGAGACGATTCATCACGAATTTGGTATCGGCCAATGGCTCGCCACCGTTCTCTTGCTTGAGCCTGGTTAGCGAATCGCGCAGCACATTATCCGGAATGAGTCCGCTTTTTTGTAAAAGCTCTACAAAACGTTTGACGCTAATTTTCGCCATAACCATCCGGGAAAAGCATTAGAGAAGCGTACATCCTGTCCCGCCCTAGCCAAAGATCGTACCAACACCTTTATCTTAGCCTCGAATCAAGGAAACGTCATGTGATCTTTGAGATATTGAGGTTTGTGGAAGTTTGAGCGAGCAATGAATAGGGTAAAGAACAGAATTGTCCGATTTTTCATAGACTAAATGACGCGCCATTCGCATATTGGGCAGAACGAGTAAAATATCCTGTTTCGAAATTGCCCGGATAGAAGATGCCCGTTTCCGATATTGTCATCAAAGGTGCACGTGAACATAACCTACAGGATGTAAGCGTCACCCTCCCGCGGAACCAGTTGATTTGCCTTACGGGCGTGAGTGGAAGTGGTAAAAGTTCGCTAGCATTCGATACTCTGTATGCCGAAGGCCAACGCCGCTACATCGAATCACTCTCCAGTTTTGCGCGTCAATTTCTAGGGCAAATGCCCAAACCGGATGTCGATCTGATCTCTGGATTGAGTCCATCGATTTCGATTTCGCAAAAATCTGCCGGCAATAATCCGCGATCGACGGTCGGAACGATTACGGAAATCTACGACTACTTGCGGGTCCTTTTTGCTCGTGTCGGTTCTGGGCATTGTCCAAAATGTGGTGATCCGATCACGGCTCAGTCGCGAGATGAAATCATCGGACGAATTTCACGATTCGAAAAAAACGCAAAGTACATGATTCTGTCCCCCATCGTGCGAGCCCAAAAAGGTGCTCATCGCGATCTGTTTGAGGATCTTTTGAAGCAAGGATTCGTCCGAGCCCGAGTAAACGGCGAAGTCGTTGCACTAAGCGAAGATCACAACCTTGACCGCCAACTGCGCCACAATATCGAAGTCGTGATTGATCGACTGGTCAACAAAGGCAACATTCGCGGTCGACTCTCCGAAGCAGTCGACCTTGCTTTGAAGATCGGCAAAGGCAACTTGATTGCCATGATTGAGAATGACGATGCACCGACCGGTGAAGACGACATCGACGCAAAAAAACCATCACATTCCGATGCTGTTTTTAGTGCTGATTACGCATGCGTAAAATGTGGCATCAGTTTCGATCCGCCGACACCGCAAATGTTCAGTTTCAACAGTCCGCAGGGCATGTGTCTGACCTGTGACGGGCTTGGCGACTTGTTTTCATTTGATCCAGAACTCTTGATCCCTGATCATACCAAGAGCTTTAAAGATGGCGCGATTCCGTTGATTGGTGACTGGAAAGAAGTCGGTCGCTGGAAACGTCACATTTATGAAGGCGTTGCAGAATCACTTGAACGTTCGCAAGAACTTCCGACCGACCACATGCTTGAGACGCCTTGGGAGCAACTGGATGAAGAACTGCAACAAGCGTGGCTATATGGCACAGGCGATTTGCATGTGACATTCACGTGGCGTGGCGGAAGCTCGCCGATGAAATACGGTGGAACTTTTGACGGCGTCATTCCCGATTTGATGTCAAAATATCAAGAGTTGAAAAGCAAACCGGCGATGCGGAAGTACGAAGAGTTCATGTCGAACATTCGTTGCCCGGAATGCGATGGCGAGCGGCTTTCAGAGCAGGCTCGAAGCGTAAAGCTGAAGTCAGGCCATAAAGACTTTTCCCAAGCCCCACTTTTGACTTTGCCGGAGATTGTCTCACTTCCAGTCAGTGACGCAGCTGAATTCTTTTCACAGATCGAATTGGATGAAACCAGGGCTTTTATTGCAACGGAAGCCTTGAAAGAAGTTCGAAATCGACTGGGATTCTTGCTGAACGTAGGACTGGAGTATCTAACACTTGATCGCAGTGCACCAACACTATCTGGCGGTGAAGCACAACGCATTCGGCTAGCTGGGCAAATCGGAAGTGGACTCGTCGGAGTGCTTTACATTCTTGATGAGCCGTCCATTGGCCTGCATGCACGGGACAATGACCGATTGATTTCGACGCTGCTGAAACTGCGTGACATGGGCAATACCGTTGTTGTCGTTGAGCATGACGAGGACACCATGTGGGCTTCCGATCACATTATCGATTTTGGTCCTGGACCTGGTATTCGCGGTGGTGAGGTTGTGGTTGAAGGATCACCTGCCGATGTGATCAAATCAAAGCGGAGTCTGACGGGGCAGTTCCTCAATCGGACAATGACGGTTCCACGCCGCGAACAGTCTCGGGGCGCAAAAGAGGGGCAGTACCTCCGAATTCATGGAGCCAAGCACAACAACCTCAAGGACGTCACCGCGGAAATTCCTCTGGGAAGTTTTGTGTGCATTACCGGCGTTTCCGGGTCTGGAAAGAGCTCATTGGTGAACGGCATTTTGGTCGAAGCCCTCCGCCGCGATCTAAATCGCGGTTTAGGCGAGCCAGGTGAGCATGACGAAATCACTGGCCTGGAATATCTCGATAAGCTGATCGCAATTGACCAAAGCCCGATCGGCCGAACACCTCGAAGCAATCCGGGAACCTATATTAAAGTTTTTGACGAAATCCGGTCATTGTTTGCCCAACTTCCTGATTCCAAAAAACGAGGATTTAAACCGGGACGTTTCAGTTTCAATGTAAAGGGCGGCCGCTGCGAAGCCTGTGAGGGAAACGGCGCGAACAAATTGGAGATGGATTTCCTGGCTGACATTTGGGTGACGTGCCAAGTTTGTCAGGGCAATCGTTTTAATCACGAAACGTTGCAGGTGAAATTCAAAGACCACAATATCGCGGAAATTCTCGATATGGAGGTCGGACACGCTCTCGAATTGTTCGAAAACATCCCAAAGATTTACGACAAACTTCTTACCGTAAAAAATGTCGGTCTGGATTATCTAAAAATCGGCCAACCGTCACCAACATTGTCAGGTGGTGAAGCACAGCGAATCAAGTTAGCCCGAGAATTGGTCAAGAAGAGCACCGGTCAAACTCTCTATTTGCTGGACGAGCCGACCACCGGCCTGCATTTTGCAGACATTCGGTTGCTCGTCGACGTATTGCAACAATTTGCTGATGCAGGCAACACGGTCTTGGTGGTTGAGCATAACCTCGACGTGATCCAAACCGCCGACTGGATTATCGACATCGGTCCGGAGGGAGGATCGGGTGGCGGAAATATCGTCGTTGCCGGTCCGCCAGAAAAAGTTGCTGAATGCAAGGAATCATACACCGGTCGAGCATTAAAAAAATACTTCGAGCAAAAAGATACGCCGCCAAAAGTCGTTTCCGGCAAGGTCAAAAAACAGGCAAAACCGAAAGTCGATCCGTCTCAGTTCATTACCGTGCAGGGTGCTTCACAACATAACCTTCGCAACGTCGACACCAAAATCGAACGGGACAAAATGACGGTCTTTTGCGGACCTAGTGGCAGCGGCAAAAGCTCGCTGGCGATGGACACGATTTACGCGGAGGGACAACGCCGTTACGTGGAGAGCTTGAGTTCTTACGCTCGGCAGTTTGTCAATCAAATGCAAAAGCCGAACGTAGAAAACATCGAAGGCCTTTCGCCAGCGATTGCGATCGAGCAAAAAAATCTGGGAAGTACACCGCGTTCCACTGTCGGAACGGTAACCGAAGTCTATGATTATCTTCGGATTTTGATGTCACGCTTGGGCGATTATTTCTGCCCTGATTGCGATATTCCGATCGGGACTCAAACGGTCGACCAGGTCGTCGAAAAAGTTGAAAAGCACGCCGAAGGAACGAAGCTTTACCTGATGGCCCCGATGGAATTGAATCCGCAGTCCGATGTCGAAAATCTTTTTGAAGATTTTCAAGCAGCCGGTTTTGCCCGAGTTCGAATCGATGGAAAGACGTATTCGATCGACAACCCACCATCTCTAGACCGTCGTCAAAAGCATCGACTAGAAGTCGTGATTGACCGAGTCACCATCAGTAAAAAGGCCCATTCGCGAATTGCGGAAAGTATCGAAGCGGCGCTTGCGATCGGCAAGGGTGTTTTACACGTCGCGATCTGCGACGACGAAATCGCCGAGGAACGCTGGGAAGTGACCAAGCACAGCCAGCATCTTGCCTGTGAAAAGTGTGAACGCAGTTTCGAACGACTTAGCCCCCACAATTTCTCCTTCAACAGCCAACTTGGCTGGTGCGAAGCTTGCGAAGGTCTGGGAACACAAACCGGTGCCAATCCGGCAGCTTTAATCGACGATCCGAAGCTAACGTTGGCGAAGGGCGCCATCTTGCTGTGGCCAAATGTGTCCAACGAATTGGGCGGAAAAATGATCGCGGCGTTTGGAAAGGCAACGAACTTTCCGGTCAACAAGCCGATCGAAGATTTAACAACTCGCGAGCGCCGCATCCTGTTTCATGGAACCGGCGACCAATGGTTCGAGGTACGTAAAAACGCCGACGATCAGACATTTCTTTTTCGGTTTCAGTACAAGGGCCTCTATCCCGCGATGGATGATGCAGCGCGAACTTCGCCTGCATTCCGACGGCAACTTGAAAGTTTCATTGATGAGGTCGAATGCACGAATTGCGATGGCAGCCGGTTACGAGATGATGCAGGGGCGATGCAGTTTCGCGGCCTGACGATCGGTGATATTTGTCGCCTGCCCCTTGGAAAACTGATCGACACGGTGAAGAGCTGGAAGCTTGATTCGCGAGACAAAAAAATTGCGGGGGAAGTCCTCCGGGAAGTCAACAATCGTTTGCAGTTCCTTGTAGACGTAGGACTGTATTACTTAACACTCAGCCGAACAGCCGCATCGCTGTCCAATGGTGAAGCTCAGCGCATCCGCTTGGCAAGTCAATTGGGAAGCGGATTGTGCGGCGTGCTCTATGTACTGGACGAGCCGACCATCGGTTTGCATCCGCGTGACAACACTCGATTGCTCAAGGCACTTCATCGATTGCGGGACTTGGGCAACACATTGCTGGTTGTGGAGCATGACAAAGAGGTCATTGAAAGCGCCGACGAGATCATTGACTTTGGCCCAAAAGCAGGTGTGAATGGGGGGCAAATCGTTGCCAGTGGCACGATGGAACAGATCTCAAAGAAGCGGGCTTCGGTGACCGGCGCGTACCTAACCGACAAAAAAGCGATTTGGATTCCAAAAACGCGACGACCTGGCTTGAAGCCGTTTTCAAATTCGACCGACCGCCTTGCACGGCTTGCGGCAAAGAAAGAAAATCCCAAGCCAAAAAAGAAGGGGCCAAAGAAAAAGAAGCCTTTCGATCCGACCCTTGCGACGTCAATCGATGTGATTGGCGCGAAACAAAACAATTTGAAGGGAATTAACGTCAGCATTCCGCTGGAAACCGTAACGGTAATTACCGGTCCAAGTGGTTGCGGGAAAAGCTCATTGGTCAACGACATTTTATTCCGCGCCTTAGCCAGGCGATTGCACCGCGCAACGCAGACCGTTGGAAACCACGATGGCCTTCGTGGTGTCCAGAACATTAATAAAGTCATTCGCGTTGATCAAACTCCGCTGGGGAATTCTCCCTCGTCCAATCCGGCAACTTACACGGGCGTTTTCGAATTGATTCGAATTCTATTCTCACAGCTTCCCGAAAGTAAAGTTCGGGGATTTTCACCACGTCGATTCAGCTTCAATGTCCCCGGTGGTCGATGCGAAGAATGCACTGGCAATGGACAGACTTGTATCGAGATGCACTTTCTACCCGACGTTTGGGTCCGGTGCGAAACATGTGAGGGCAGTCGCTACAATGAAGAGACGTTGGCGGTCAAATATCATGGCTATACCATCAGTGACGTTTTGGAGATGAGTTGCGGCGAGGCGTCACAGCTTTTCAAAAACATTCCAAAAATTCGGCGAACCATCCAAACACTTTGTGACGTTGGACTCGACTATGTTCGTCTGGGGCAATCAGCACCGACGCTAAGCGGTGGTGAAGCGCAACGCGTTAAGCTGGCTGCGGAACTTGCGAGACCAGACACGGGGCGTACTTTGTATTTGCTTGATGAGCCAACGACCGGATTGCACTTTTCCGATTTGGAAAAATTAATGGAAGTGTTGCATCGACTGGTGGATGTTGGAAACACCGTCGTTTTGATCGAGCACAATCTAGACGTAATCAAGAACGCCGATTGGGTCATCGATATGGGACCGGAGGCAGGGCAGGATGGCGGATTGGTCGTCGCGACTGGTACACCGGAGCAAATTGTTGAGCACGCGATGGCGGCAAAAAAGAAAAGCTCCACTTTACTGCGCAGTTTCACTGGCGAAGCACTCAAGTCATCCCTGGTTACCGCCCATTACAAAGACCGCGAGACCTACGATCCGTATGAAGCGGAAAAAGAACGCAAGGGTGACCTCGACATCACCGAGGTCGGCAATGACATTGCGATGCCTTGGGAGCGAGATGGACGTGCATGGCACACCGCCGATTGCGTCGATCGAAATGGTTCACCCGTAAAATGGGATGGACGAATCGTTGCTCAGGTGGTCGAAAAGATTCAGGAGCTGGGCGATTTTTCTGAAACGGATTGGAACAGTCGAAATGTGGTCGAAATTACCGGAAAAAAGAAGACGCTGGGTTGGTTCTTTCATGCGTTAACCGGTGAATCATGGCTTTTGAAGATGAAGTTCCGTGTTCGTCGAAATACTTTCAAGAAAGAGGATTTGCAGACGAGACTCCCTTTGATGACGCTAAACCAGGTCGATGATATCCCGCTTTATGGCAATGATTCGCGGGTCAAATGCAAGAACTTGGCTGGGCCGTGGCAAGAGGTTGAAATCCGCGCCTTTACCCTGGAAGAATTAAATCGAACCGAGTTCTGGGATTTTCTCAAGGATGCCGTTAATGGCTTCGAATTCCACTCTGAAAAAGCTGAAGAGGATATCGAAAGCCACATGCCGTGGAAGAAACTTGGGCGGCAATGGCATTATTCGACCAACGGTTTTTCGATTGGTGAAACTCGTAAATGGGATGAACAAATCCTCAATAGTCTGGAGGGCTTGATCAACGAGATTGGTGGGGAAATCGATTGGTCGTGGGACAACAAAGACCACGCGAAATTTATGCTGAAGGACTTTGACGGAATTTGGGGATCGATCAATACCAAAACGGAAGACACCGTTCCGCTTGTACTTTATCATTCCAAAGATTTAATCACCCTGGACGAAATTTCAAAATTCGGCGCTTCTGTGGAATTGGATTCCGAAGATGATGAAAAGGATTACTTGAGAATTGACTTCAATTCCAAAGATCAGCTTGAGGACAAATCGTTGCAAGAATTCCTGGAAAAACACCTTTCCATGATTAAAGCCTAGCGATTGATTGAATGACCGGCGATTGACTCATTAAACACATGACTCTCCCTTCGTGAAATCTTGAGGTAGGCCGCAAAAAGCAACAAGATCGACGACGCGGGCGGGGGTTGATTTATGGCCATTCACGATTCGTCGAAATGACGTCCAGTTCCCAAGCGTTCCGGCAAATTGTCGGCCAACGACATGGGCGGCGCTCGAAGAATCTTGACGGTGCGGCAGCCGCTGCAAAGTCCAATCTTGGATCCGATCAGATACCCGTCGGGTGGAAACCGTCACACCGATTGCAGCCACGGAAAACGAAGATCGCCAATGCACTTGATCGC